>Ga0207703_10000188_pt1 | contig 72623 bp, 71 predicted proteins | sample KBSSwiS12_FD_184304 | JGI IMG/M metagenome (GOLD analysis project Ga0207703, IMG submission 184304) | Switchgrass rhizosphere microbial communities from Kellogg Biological Station, Michigan, USA - KBS Switchgrass S1-2 (SPAdes) (version 2) | ecosystem: Host-associated > Plants > Roots >...
GAAGGTCCTCTCCGGCAGTGACGTGTGGGAGAAGTGAATCCAAGACGCGTGCCGTGTCCCGTGGTCGGGGGGACCCCGCGACAAACGGTCGAAACCTGGACAGAAATGCGGCTGGAAGGACAGGCGCCGGCGGCGGGGCGGACCTGGGGATTGAACGAATCGTTTAAACGTCCTGGAATGGACCGAACGAAACGTTCAATCAGGCGTGCAAGCGTGTGTCAGGCGACATTTTCGCTCAACTGACACTCTTGAGCGGGGGTTTGACGGAACGTGCAGCCCCGTATTTCGTGAGCTTTCGCTCCAGGGTGGGCCGGCTGATTCCTAGCATCTGACAGGCCCGCCCCTTGTGGCCCCGGGTGAGGACCAGAGCCCGCTCGATGAGCTGGCGCTCGGCTTCCTCCAGGGTGGGCAGGGGAGCGTCGGGGGGGAACCAGCTGGAGACCTCCTGCTCGGCCGCCGGCTCGTCTCGTGGGAGGCTCTCGGAGAGGAGGACCTCCCCGGGGGAGAGAACCACCGCCCGGGTAAGGACGTTCTCCAGCTCGCGCACGTTCCCTCGCCAGGGCAGCCGGGTCAGGGCCTCGATCACCTCGGTGGGCACGCGGGTCACCCGCTTGTGGACCCGGCTGTTGATTCGCTCGAGCAGGCCCTTCACGAGGAGGGGGATGTCCTCGCGCCGCTCGCGCAGCGGCGGCACCACCAGGTTGATGACCCGGAGGCGCTGGTGGAGGTCCTCGCGGAAGCGGCCGGCCTTCGCCTCCTCCGCGAGGTCGCGGTTGGTCGCTGCGATGACCCGGGCCTGGAGCGTGATGCGCTTGGTCCCGCCCACCCGCTCGAACTCCCGTTCCTGGAGAACCCGGAGGAGCTTCGCCTGCAGCGTGAACGAGAGGTCGCCGATCTCGTCGAGGAAGACCGTCCCGTCCTCGGCGACCTCGAACTTGCCGGGCTTGCTCGCCGTCGCGCCGGTGAAGGCGCCGCGTTCGTGCCCGAAGAGCTCCGACTCGAGCAGCGTCTCCACGATGGCCGAGCAGTTGATGCCCACGAAAGGACGGGGCTCGTCGAAGGAGTAGTTGTGGATGACCCGTGCGACCAGCTCCTTGCCGGTGCCGGACTCGCCGGTGACCAGCACCGTGGCCCGGGGAGCGGCGGCCACCTTGCCGATCTCCTTCACCAGCTGCTGCATCACCGCGGTCTGGCCGAGGAGATCGCCCAGGCGGGCAGGGGTGGTGTCGAGCTCCGCGCTCGCAGCGCGGCGGCTGAGCTGGCGCACGCTGAGTGCCCGGTTGACGACGAGGTCCAGCGCCGCAGGGTCCGAGAACGGCTTGTGGATGTAGTCGAAGGCCCCGAGCTTCATCGCCCGGATGGTGCTCTCCATGTCGTGGAAGGCGGTGACCAGGACGATCGGCGCGTCGCCGCACACCGCCTTCATGTCCTCGATGAGGTCCAGACCGCTCCGGTCGGGGAGCATCATGTCCAGCACCACCAGCGCGGGCGCGTGGTCGCGGGCCTTCTCCAGCCCGGCCGCGGCGGTGGTCGCCGTGACCACGTGGAAGCGGGGATGACCGTCCTTCTCCGCGTCCTCGAAGTGGAGGGTGAGCGACTCGAGCAGGGAGACGTCGTCGTCGACGAGGAGGAGCGTCTCCATGGTCAGGCGGACCTCGCGAAGTCGAGACGGAAGAGCACCCCGCGGGCCGGCGGCGTGGCGGCGGTGGCGGTGACCTCTCCCCCCTGCTGCTGAAGGACCCGGCGGAGGGCGGCCAGCGAGAGCCCTGCTCCGCGGGCGAGGCGGGATCCGAACGGCTCGAAGACGCGCGACTGGTCGCCACCTTCGAGCGCGGCGTGCTCGTCCAGAACCTCCATCTCGACGCCCCGGTCCGAGCGGCGCAGGGTCAGCAGGAGGGGCTCTCCCTCCGCGAGGCTCGCGGCGACGTTCAGCAGCAGCTGGGCCAGCACCGGCCGCAGGCGGACCCCGTCGGAGCGGACCTTCGGCAGCCCTTCGACCCCGAGGAGCTCGAGCCGGATGCTGCGCTCGGCGAGGTCCTGCTCGATGAGCCCGCTGGACTCCTGGATGAGCTCCGGCAGCGACCAGCTGTCCACCGCGAGCGGCGCCTCGCGGCCGTACTCGCTCAGCATCCAGAGCATCCGCTCCAGGGTCCGGATCTCCCGGAGGGCGATGGTGAGCCTCCGCTGGTCCCGGGGGGAGAGGTCCTCGTTCCGGGCGAGCGTCTGCACCGCCATCTTCACGCTGGAGAGCGGATTCCGGAGCTCGTGGCTGAGGGAGCTGGAGAGGCGGGAGATCTGGAGCGGCGGAGCTCCGTCGAGCAGCGGTCCCAGGTCGTGAACCCGCGCCTCCACTCCCCGTCCGGTGGGCTCCATTCCCACCCGGAGCCAGCGCGGCGCACCGCCCGACGGCGGAACGGTGCGGACGTACTCGACCGCTGCTCCGGTGCGGGCGCGAGTGTCGAGCGCCCGGGCCGTCGCGGGGTCGACGCCCAGCGCCTCGGTCAGCGGCATCCCCGGCGCAGGCACCGGACAGCCGGGAAGCGCGCCGTCGCCGCTCACCAGCGACAGCTCCTCGTCCCAGCGAATGCGGAGCGGCAGGCTCCACGCCGGATCGGCCATGGTCGGGCGAAAGCTTAGTCCCCCCCGCGCGCACATGCTCGCCCCGGGGAGTCACCGGTTACAGTGGTGCTCGGATGGAAGGTCGCCTGCTCGTCAAGGACTGCACCCTGCTCGACCGCGGGGCACTGCACCCGCATCGCGCGGTGGTGGTGGAGGCCGGGATGGTTGCGCGCATCTCGCCCGACGCCGACGAGCCGGTGCGCCCGGGTGACTGGGCCATCGAGGCCGGAGGGCGGCTGCTCGTGCCTGGACGGGTCGACGGTCACGCTCGCCTCGGCCACGTCTCCGGGGCGCGGCGCGCGCTCACCCCGGCCGAGTCGTCCGCGGTGGCCGCCGCCGCCATCGCGCTGGCGCTGCGCGGTGGCGTGACCACGGTGCTCGAGCAGGTGGAGAACGTGGACGACGGAGAGGCGGCCCTCGAGGGCCGATTCCGCGTGGCGCGGGCGCTCGGGATGCGTCTGGTCGCGTCGCTCGCCGCCGAGGGGCGCCACGGCATCGCCACCCACGAGCTGAACGCCGATGCGGCGCGCACCACTGCCGACGATCCGCTGGTGCGCGCCGGGCTCGGATTTGCGAACTGCCTCACCGCCTCCGACGAGCTCCTCCGCGCGGTGGGGCGTGACGCCGAGGCGCTCCGTGCCGCGGTTCACTGCCGTCTCGCGGAGACCGACGCCGAGCTCGCCGAGCACTTCGAGCAGCACCGGGTCCGCATGGTCGAGCGGCTGGACCGGCACGCGCTGCTCGGCCCCACCACCGTCGCCGCTCACGCGCGCGCCGTGGACGGCGCCGAGGCCGAGCGGCTGGCAGAGACCTCGGTACTGGTGGCGTGGAGCCCCCTGGCGGACCTCCTCGGCGAGCAGCACGGCTTCGAGTCGGTCTGGCAGCAGGCCCATCGGGTGGTCCTGGCCAGCGCAGGGGTGGGAGACCTCCGGGAGCAGTGGACCGCCGGACGCATCCTCGCGCACCGCGCGGCGCGGATCGGGCGCCTCTGGGCCAGGGAGCGCGTGCCGGAGGTGCTGGGAGACGGACCGGCCGGATTCCTGGACCGCATCTTCCGCCGCACCGCGGGCCGCATCGCGCCCGGAGCGATGGCGGACCTCGTCCTGGTCGATCTCTTCCCGGACCGCGAGGACGCCGTCGAGGTTCTCGCCGCGTCGATGCGCGCGTCAGTTGCCTGGACCGTCGTGAACGGGCGGGTGGTGGTCCGCGAGGGTCAGCTGCTCGGCACGGAGCTGCTCCCGCTGCTGGCCGAGGCCGCCGCGGTCCGTCGCGCGGTCACATGAGCCGGGACACCGGGGCGCTCCTCGCCCGGGCGCTCGAGCGCCGCGCGCCGCTCCGGCAGGACGGTCGGACCACCGCGTTCCGATGGGTGAACGGCGCTGGTGACGGCGTCCCGGGAGTGACCCTCGACGTGTTCGGCGAGGTGGGCGTGCTCAGCACCTACGACGAACGCGATCCGGCCCCGGTGGCGGACGCTGCCATGGAGCTGCTCCCGCTCCGGGCGGTCTACGGCAAGGCGCGGCCGCGCGAGGCCGGGACGCTGGGGGGCGAGGAGCGGGCGGCGCGTGCGCCGGCCCTCCCGCTCCGGGGCCAGCCAGTGGAGGCGGTGGAGGTTCTCGAGCAGGGGCTCCGGTTTCGCATCCGCCCGGGCGAGGGCCTCGCGGTGGGGCTCTACCTCGACATGCGCGAGGCGCGCGGGTGGGTGCGCGCCCACGCCCGCGGTCGCACGCTCCTCAACTGCTTCGCCTACACCGGCGCGTTCTCCGTCGCGGCGCGGGCGGGCGGGGCGGTCCGGGCGGTGGACGCCGAGCTGAGCCGGCGCTCGCTGACCTGGGCCGAGGAGAACGCGGCTCTGAACGACCAGTCGCCGCCGGCGGCCGACCGGCTGGCAGGGGACGTGTTCGACTGGCTACGCCGCCTGGCACGGAAGGGTGTGCGGTTCGACGCTGTGGTGCTCGACCCGCCCGGCTTCTCGCGGGGGAAGGCCCGGACCTTCTCCGCCTCGCGGGACTGGCCGGCGCTGGTCGCGGAGGCGGCTCCCCTGGTGGCCCCCGGAGGCTGGCTGCTCGCTGCTTGCAACGTGGCGGCGCTTCCTGCCCGGCGGTTCGAGGCGGCGCTGGCGGACGGTGTGCGACGGGCGGGGCAGACGGCGGAGGAGGTGGCCCGGCCGGATGCCTCCCCGGTGGACTTCCCTGCGCCCCCCGGCGAGGAGCCGCCCCTCAAGGTCCGGGTCCTGCAGCTCGGGGTGCTAACCTCGGGGCGTTGACCCGAGAGCTTGCTGCACAGCGCACCGGCGGACTCCGTTTCGGGAAGTACGTCCTGCTCGACCGGCTGGCGGTGGGCGGGATGGCGGAGATCTTCCTCGCCCGGCAAGAGGGGATGGAGGGCTTCGAGAAGACGGTGGTCATCAAGCGGATCCGCCCGCACCTCTCGAAGAAGAAGAGCTTCGTTCAGATGTTCCTCGACGAGGCCCGGCTCGCGGCGCAGCTGAACCACCCCAACATCGTGCAGATCCACGAGCTGGGGCAGGTCGACGACAGCTACTTCATCGCCATGGAGTACGTGTTCGGCCGGGACATGGGCCGCATCATCCCCAAGGCGGAGAAGATGGGGATCGCCTTCCCGGCGGTGTACGCGCTGAAGATCGCCTCCAGCGTCTGCGAGGGGCTGCACTACGCGCACGAGCGGACCGACGCCTGGGGCAACCCGCTGCACATCGTCCACCGCGACGTCACGCCGGAGAACGTCTTCGTTTCCTTCGACGGCACGGTGAAGATCCTCGACTTCGGCATCGCCAAGGCGCGCGGGCAGACCGGCGAGACCTCGGTCGGGGAGATCAAGGGCAAGCCGAGCTACATGAGCCCCGAGCAGGCGCTGGGAAAGCCGCTGGACTGCCGGAGCGACATCTTCTCGCTGGGGGTGGCGCTCTACGAGTGGCTCACCGGCTTCCGCCTCTTCGCCGGAGACTCCGAGGTCGCGGTGCTCCGGAGCATCAGCGAGGGGAAGATCTACGGGCCGAGCTACTTCAAGCCTGACATCCCGCCCGAGGTGGAGGCGGTGGTCATGCGGGCGCTGGAGAAGGACCGTGGCCGCCGGTACCCCAGCGCGTGGGAGATGCAGCGGGACCTGGACCATCTGCTCGCCGAGAGCGACTTCCGCCCCTCGAGCATGCACCTGGCCAACTTCCTCAAGCAGCTCTTCTCCGACGAGCTGGAAGCGGAGCGGGCTCGGCTGACGCGAGCGTCCGAGACCCTGGCCACCGACGGCGATCCGCGGAGGGGTGGACGGGCGCTCCGCCTCCACCTGGACGACTCGGACCGCCAGGCCCTGCAGACCGTCGCCGAGCGCAACGGGGTCACGCTCGAGGAGCTGGCGCGCAACGTCCTCCGCGACTGGCTGAAGTACCGCTGATGCCGCGGATCCGGCTCACCCTCGAGTACGACGGCACGGAGTTCGTCGGCTGGCAGCGACAGCCGAACGGCCGGAGCGTGCAGGAGGTGCTGGAGACCGCGCTCGCCGAGTTCCTCGGAGGTCGGGTGGCGACCGCCGCCGCCGGGCGGACCGACGCGGGGGTGCACGCCCTCGGGCAGGTGGTCGCCTTCGATGCGCCGCGGGCGCTGCCCTCGAAGGCCTACATCCGGGGCCTCTCCTCGCTCCTCCCCGGAGATCTGGCGGTGGTGGCCGCCGACGAGGTACCGGACGACTTCGATCCTCGCCGCTGGGCGACGGGGAAGCGGTACCGCTACCTCATCTCGCGACGTCCGTTTCGGGCTCCTCTGCTGCGGCGGACCCACTGGGAGGTCTTCGGCGCGCTGGACATCGAGTCGATGCAGATGGCCTCGACCGCGCTGCTCGGGACCCACGACTTCTCGAGCTTCCGGGCCGCCGACTGCGAGGCCCCCCACCCGCGCCGGACCCTCCGCGAGCTGGAGGTACAGACGGTGGGCGCCATCCTCCGCATCGAGGTGGAAGGAACGGCGTTCCTCAAGCACATGGTGCGCAACATCGTGGGCTCGCTGGTCGAGGTGGGCCGCGGCAGGCGCGTGCCGGGCTGGATCGGCGAGGTGCTGGCGGCGAGGGACCGGACGCTGGCCGGACCGACCGCGCCGGCGCACGGGCTCACGCTGGTCGACGTCACCTACGGCACGGGACCGCGCGGGTCGCCCGCCGCCGGCTGAAGCTCAGCGACCGACGAGTGCGACCACGTCCGCGGCCGAGCCTCGGGCGAGGGTGTAGCCCGCGCCGCCGTGCCCATAGTGGTGAATGATCCGGCCCACGCGTTCGACCCGCACCTCGGGACGGACCGGCCGGAGCCCCACCGCTTCCCGGAGCACCGGGCCGTGCCCGAAGCCCGCGGCCCTCGCACGCTCGAGGAACGCCGCCCGGAGCGCCGGATCGGGCGGCGGCAGGACGTCGGCGTCGAAGGGAAAGGCGCATCCGCCGATGACCACCTCGGCCCTCCGCGGGATGACGTAGAACATCCTCGAGAGGTCACGCTCGTCGCCGTACATCCGCCGCAGGTCGACGTCGCCCGGCTCGACGAGGACCGTCTGCCCCAGCAGCGCCCGCAGTGTGGTGTCGCCGGTCAGCCGCCGCGCGCCGATGCCGGTGCAGTTCACCACCGCGTCGCCGGGGACGTCGTCCAGGCGATCGACCCGGCCCATCTCGATCGGCCGGTCGAGCCGCGACTCCAGCCAGCGAAGGTGCAGCGCGGGCTCCACCCGGGGCGCCTCGAACTCCCAGGCGAGGCTCGCGCCGCTCGGCTGCGGCCCCTCGACGAGCCTGATCCCGTCGATCGCCTCCGCCCACCACGGAGGCCGCGCGTCGGCGGCGCACTCGCGCACGGTCAGCACGTCCACGCCCGCCTCGGGCACCGTGCGGCAGAGCTCGAGGAGCCACGCGCGCGTCGCCCGCGCCCAGCGGTTCACCGCCTCCGGAGGACCGACCGCGAACGGGTACCAGACCGCGCCGGCCGCGGCCGAGGTGGTCCGCTCGGGCCGCTCGGCGGACACGACGTGCACCCGGTGTCCCGCCTCCTCGAGCAGGACCGCGGTGGTGAGGCCCACCACGCCCGCCCCGACCACCGTCACCTCGTGCATGCGCGGGGGGACTCCAGCTCAGCGGATCCGGGTGAAGCGGAGCGGCTGCTCGAGGCTCTCGGTGTGGACCACGAGCTGACCCCCCGCGAGCTCCAGCCGGGTCGCGTTCTGGAGCGCCGCGAGGTAGGCGCGCTCCTGGGAGTCGATCTCCGGCGTGCAGGCCATCTTGGTGGTCGCGACCGGCGACACCTTGATCGTCCCCTCGCCCAGCTCGGCCGCGCCGGAGTAGCGATTGCACGAGCCCTTTCCGGAGATGCGACCCGGCTCGGCGAAGCTCAGAGTGGGGCGGTGGTCCTCGATCACCGGCGCGCCCCCCAGATCGCGGAGCTCCCACTCCGATCCGGCGAGGAACTGGGGGCCGGGAACGGTCTTGTCGGGCGGAGCGGGCGGCGGACCCGACGCACATCCGATCGCGAGCGCCACGACGCCGAGCCAGCAGAGCTGTTTCACGGGAGTTCCTCCCTCGCCGGAGCACCCTAGACCGGCCGAGCCTGGATTGCGTGGGCTCCCCATCATCGGGCGCTAGTGCAGCGAATTTGCATGTATTTCTAGAAGACGATCTTCAGGAGGCGCATGACCAGCTCCTCGAGCGAGAACACCGTGAGGCCGAGCGGGAGGAGCGGCACGGCGGTGGCCGCCGCCAGCCGGATGATGTCCTGGAGCCCGAAGGGGACGATGTTCATCTCCCGGATGACCGAGTAGCTCTGCCCCAGGTCGGAGAGGGACTGGATGTCGCCGGTGCCGAGGAGCTCGGAGTCGTTCGCCTGGCCGCGGATCCACTTCTTCTCGAAGGCAGCGACGTAGACGCTGGCAAGCTTCCCGTATTCGGCGAGGGCAGTCCGCTTCGCGCTCGCGAGCCCCGGGGTGAAGACGAGCAGAGGGCCGAGGAGGAAAAGCACGAAGAACCCGATCAGACCGATGGCGTCCATCTTGAAGTCCATCAGCGACTTGCCGCCGTAGAGCACCCGGGTGGCAATGACTCCCGCCAGCAGCGCTCCCTGCGCGAACAGCAGGGGTCCGAAGGCATACGTTCCGCGGCCGACGAAGGAGAGCCCTGCGGCCCGGTCGGGGTGGGTCGCAACCAGGTGGAGGTCCAGCCGCGAGACCTGGAAGAGGAACCGGAACCAGACGAGGAGGCGGAAGTACCAGCGAAGGAGGAGGAACTGCGTCACCGGGAGGCTCACCGAGGCGAACCACATGCCCGGGAGCGTGAGGTGCATCCGCCCCTCCTCCTGAACCGCGTACCAGCTGGCCGACCCGAAGGCGATGGTGCTGCGCCAGAGCCACTGCCCGACGGTGGCCACGAGGACGAGCAGCCCGAGCTCGATCACAACGGAGTTCCGCAGCCGCATCGCCGAGGCGATGAGCGCCTCGAACCTTGGTACGTCATTGGACCGGACCAGGCGCCGGTCGAGGAAACCGGCCACCACGCTGCGCGTTCTGAGGTGCACCACCAGCTCGGCGGCGAGCATCAGCGGCAGCGCCACCAGCAACCGCACCTGCGCCTCGATGTCGCGGAGGAAGGGCAGGGGACTCGGAGGACCCACCGCGCGGCCGTCGATCGCCGACAGCAGCAGGAGCGGGAGCCAGGCCACGAGCGTGATGACCCAGATCCGCCTCCAGAGCTGCTCCAGGGCAGGCCCGCTGAGGTGGGCGCGCCGGAAGAGCTGGTAGATGGGTCCGCCCAGGACCAGCGAGAAGTCCGGCTTCGCGAGTGGCAGCGTTGCGTCCATGGCGCGCCTCCCCTCGGCGGCCACCGTACCCCGCCCGGCGCCCCGGGGTGCGTAGGTCTTCGGTCCAACGCTTCTACACCCGGGCGCATGGGTTCCGGCTAGCCTCCGTGCCTGGCCGGTCCCCGGGGCCCATGCGTGCGCTGACCCTCCTCCTCCTTCTCGTCTCCGCGACGTTCTCGGAGGCCCGGGCCCAGACGGCGCCGGCGGTCGAGCTGGACGCCGGCGTTCCCGGTCCCGAGGCCTGCACCGGCTCGGAGGCCTGCGCGCGGCGCCACGGCAACGGCTCGGTCTGCGAGGACGCCCTCTGTCAGCCGTACCAGGACGCCACCGACCTCCTCGTCGCGGTGGGGCTCAGCGAGCCGAGCGAGGCGCAGCCGGAGGCGTTCAAGCCATTCCTCACCATCCTCCCGGTCGTCGGCTCCAACCCCACCCAGGGCGTGCTCGCCGGCGTGGCGGTCATCCTCGGCATCTACCTGGGCGACCCGAAGACCACGACCATCTCCAACGTCTCGGCGAACGTCCTCTACACCACCAAGAACCAGTTCCTCTCCGGCATCAACAGCGTGCTGATGCTCGAGAACAACGAGTGGCAGCTCCAGGGCGACTGGCGCTTCCTGATCTTCAACCAGGACACCTTCGGCCTCGGGACGGGCGAGCCGCCGATCAGCACCGGCTTCACGCCGGTCAGTACCGGGTTCACCCTGAACGGGTACGGGACCACGGCCGCCGTCCAGGGAGCGCAGCCGATGGACCTGAACCTGCTGCGGATCCGGGAGAACTTCCTCAAGAAGGCGTGGCTCGACGCGTTCTACATCGGCCCCGGCTTCTCCTTCGACCGCTACTACGCCATCCACGACAAGCTGCTCGACACCGGCGCGAGCCCGCCGGTGATCACCAGCCACTACGCCTACAGCAAGGCGCTGGGCTTCAATCCCGCGCAGTACAACATCTCCGGCCTGAGCTTGAATCTGCTCTGGGACAGCCGCGACTCCACCATCAACCCCTACCGCGGTCACTACGGCTCGATCTCCTACCAGTGGAACCCCACCTGGCTGGGCAGCGCCAAGGACAGCTCGGTGCTCACGCTCGAGTACCGGGGGTACTTCGGGCTGGACCCGGCCATCCCCCGGAACCTCATCGCGGTGTGGTTCCTCGCGCAGACGACGGTGACCGGGCAGCTGCCGTACCTCGGGCTGCCGGCCATCGGATGGGACTCGAAGAACCGGACCGGGCGCGGCTACGTGCAGGGCCGCTTCCGCGGAACGGCGGAGCTCTACGGCGAGGTCGAGTACCGCTTCCGGCTCACCAACAACGGGCTCGTCGGAGGCGCGGTCTTCTTCAACGTCGAGACGTTCTCCAGCGCGCCGGTGAGCTACCTCGGCTTCTTCAACCAGGGCGAGAATCTCTTCGAGCACCTGCGGCCGGCGGGGGGCGTGGGGTTGAGGTTCATGATGAGCCGCCAGTCCCGGACTAACATCACCGTGGACTTCACCGTGGCCGAGAAGACGTTTGGCCTCTACATCGGCGCCGGAGAAGCGTTCTGATGGGGCCTGGCCCCGGGGGACCGGCCTCCGGGGTCGCGAGGGAGGGGACACGCATGCGCCGTCCGCAGCGGTGGGCCGTGGCCGTCGGGCTGTGCCTTCTGGGCCCGGCCGTGGCGGCCGCTCACCCGGTGGAAGGCCAGGATGAACCGCCCCCTCCCGTCCCCGCCGCGGCGGAGGTGACCGCCACGCCGGACCCGGACCCGCGCGCCGGCTGGCGTCACGAGTTCTCGCCCGCCTGGCACATGGCGACCTTCTGGAGCAAGGAGGGCAGCCACTACACCTTCCACTCGGTGTCCATCGGCTACCTCATGTCGGTGAACGCCGCGGGGCCCTTCCTCCACCTGAGCTGGGTCATCCCGCTGCAGGCCCGGCAGGACGGGCGAGTGCACTCGGTCTCCTCGGCGTACCAGAACGCCGGCGGCGTGGATCTTCTGCTCGGCTGGCAGTGGCGCAAGACGGTCACCCAGGAGATCGAGTTCGAGGGCGGCCCGGGGCTCCATCTGAACGTCCTGAACCTCGGCGGAAAGCCCGGCCTCACGAACTTCAACGCGCTCCAGCTCGGGCCGGGCGGGATGACGATCCTCCGCTGGCGCCCCGGCTGGCGTCCGCACAAGGTCGGGTGGACGGTGGGCGCGGTGGGCGCCCTCGGCATCGACCTCTACGACCCGCTCCGGAGCAACGATCTGCGCATCGGGGTGGCCCTGCGGATGGGCGTGCTCCTGGGGGTGGATCTGCCATGAGACGGACGCTGCTCGGCGCCACGGCGCTCCTGGGCGTGGGACTGGTGGCCTGCCTCGGGCCGTACCCCAACGTGGCGGAGAAGCTCGACGGCGTGGATCTGGTGAACGGCACCTCGTACATCGCGCTCGACGCCGGGGCGGCGCGCATCCTCATCCTCGCGCCCTTCGACGGCGGCACGATCGCGCCCTTCACCCGCATCGACGAGCACCAGCCGCGCGCGGTGCAGACGCTCCAGGGCACCTACGCGGGGGATGCGACCAACACCCTGAAGGTCACCTTCTCCAGCACGACGCTGTTCTCGCTTCCCGACGAGGCGTCGAAGCCGGTGAGTGACCGCAGGGGGGCGTCCCGGACCGAGCTCTCTCCGCCGGTGCAGAGCAACGCCCACATCGACTCCTCCACCGACCAGGTGCTGGACCTCTCCGGCTCGGCGGACATCGCCGGGCACTACCTCGCCCTCCTCCAGCGGACGGTGCTGCTCACCGGGACCGACGCGACGGTCACGGCTTGCGCCTTCCACCTGGCGAACCTCGCCGTGGAGTCCTCCGAGGCGCGAATCCCCGGCTTCAACAGCGCCGGGCTCACCCAGTACCTGAACCGGGAGGAGCCCTTCGACGGCATCCTCTCCGGAACGGTCACCATCGGGCTGGTGGGCCTGTTCAGCCCGGTGACCACCAACACCTTCCGGAACTACGCCGACTTCGAGGGGGTGGTGCTCGACGGCGCGCAGGTCTCGAGCACCGACACCGGCGGCAACGGGTCGCTCTCCGGCGTGCTCGGCTTCCGCATCGGGCGGGCGGGACTGCCGCCTCTCGAGGGCGCGGTGGACTATCGCGAGGTGATCATCACCGGAGGGAACGAGTCCGGGAACTACCTCGTGACGCTCGACGGCGGGACGACGGTCCGGGTTCCCACCGGACACCGGGTCCCGCCGCTCGAGCAGTGCCTGGGTGTGCAGTGAAGAGCTAGGCCGCGCTTGGCTTGGTGAAGCGGAGCGCGCCCTTGCCGGCGTCGACCAGGACGGTGTCGCCGGCGACGTACTCGCCGGAGAGCACCTTGAGGGCGAGAGGATCCTGCAGGTACTTCTGGATCGCTCGCTTCAGCGGCCTGGCGCCGTAGACCGGGTCGTACCCGTGCTCGGCGAGGAAGCCGACCGCCTTCGGCGTGATCTCCAGGGTGAGGCGCCGGTCCTCGAGGAGCCGCCGCAGCCGGGCCAGCTGGATGTCGACGATGCGGGCAATCTGCTCGCGGCGGAGCGGCTCGAAGATGACGATCTCGTCCACCCGGTTCAGGAACTCCGGCCGGAAGTGGCGGCGCAGCTCGTCCATCACCCGGGTCCGCGTGGCCTCGTCGATGCTGTCCTTGCCCTCCATCCCCAGCATCAGGGTCTGGCTACCGATGTTGGAGGTCATGATCAGCACCGTGTTCTTGAAGTCCACGGTGCGGCCCTGGCTGTCGGTCAGCCGGCCGTCGTCGAGGATCTGCAGCAGCACGTTGAACACGTCGTGGTGGGCCTTCTCGATCTCGTCGAACAGCACGACCGAGTAGGGCCGGCGACGCACCGCCTCCGTGAGCTGGCCACCCTCCTCGTAGCCCACGTAGCCGGGAGGGGCGCCGATGAGCCGGGCGACCGCGTGCTTCTCCATGTACTCGGACATGTCGATGCGGATGAGCGCGTTCTCGTCGTCGAAGAGGAACTCGGCCAGGGCCCGGGCGGTCTCCGTCTTCCCGACGCCGGTGGGGCCGAGGAAGATGAACGAGCCGATGGGCCGGTTGGGGTCCTGGAGGCCGCTGCGGGCCCGGCGGATGGCGTTGCTCACCGCCTCGACGGCCGGACGCTGTCCGATGACCCGCTGCTCCAGGCGCTCCTCCATGTGGACCAGCTTCTGGACCTCGCCCTCCATGAGGCGGCTCACCGGGATGTGGGTCCACTTGGCGACGACCTCGGCGATGTCCTCGGCGTCGACCTCCTCCTTGAGGAAGCGCTGCTTCTTCTGCAGCTCTCCCAGGGCCGCGTTCTGCTGCTCCAGCTCCTTGTTGAGGCCGGGGAGGATGCCGAACTTGAGCTCCGCCGCCTTGTTCAGGTCGCCCTGGCGTTCGGCGGTGGCCTGGTCGGCCCCGGCCTTCTCGATTCGCTCCTTGCTCGAGCGGATCTTCTGGATCGCCGCCTTCTCCGCCTCCCAGTGCGCCTTCAGCTGGCTGAACTGCTCGTTCAGGTCGGCGAGGGACCGCTCGATCTCCGAGAGGCGCTCGCGCGAGTTGGCGTCGGTCTCCTTCTTCAGGCCCTCCCGCTCGATCTCCAGCTGGGTGATGCGGCGGCGCACGTCGTCGATCGCCTGGGGCATCGAGTCGATCTCGATGCGCAGCCGGCTCGCCGCCTCGTCGACCAGGTCGATGGCCTTGTCGGGGAGGAACCGGTCGGAGATGTAGCGGTTGCTGAGCGTGGCCGCGGCGACCAGCGCCGAGTCCTGGATCCGGACTCCGTGGTGGACCTCGTATCGCTCCTTGAGGCCGCGCAGGATGCTGATGGTGTCTGCGACCGAGGGCTCGCCCACCATCACCGGCTGGAATCGGCGCTCGAGGGCCGCGTCCTTCTCGATGTGCTTCCGGTACTCGTCGAGGGTCGTGGCGCCGATGCAGTGCAGCTCGCCCCGGGCCAGCGCCGGCTTCAGCATGTTGCCAGCGTCCATCGCGCCCTCGGCCTTTCCGGCGCCGATGAGGGTGTGGAGCTCGTCGATGAAGAGGATGATCTGCCCTTCCGCGGCGGAGATCTCCTGCAGGACGGCCTTGAGCCGCTCCTCGAACTCGCCGCGGTACTTGGCTCCGGCCACCATCGCGCCGAGGTCGAGCGCCACCAGCCGCTTGTCCTTGAGCCCCTCGGGGACGTCGCCGTCCACGATGCGGCGGGCGAGACCCTCGACGATGGCGGTCTTTCCCACGCCGGGGTCGCCGATGAGGACCGGGTTGTTCTTGGTGCGCCGGCTCAGCACCTGGACCACCCGGCGGATCTCCTCGTCCCGGCCGATGACCGGGTCGAGCTTGCCGGCACGGGCGGCAGCGGTGAGGTCGCGCCCGTACTTCTCCAGGGCCTGGTAGGTGTCCTCCGCCTCCTGGGTGGTGACTCGCTTGCCGCCGCGGAGGTCCTTCAGGACGGTGAGCAGCCGGTCCCGGGTGATGCCCGACGACTTCAGGGCCTCGCCGATGGCGCCGCGGTCCTGGGCGAGGGCGAGGAGGAGGTGCTCGCTGGAGACGTACTCGTCCTTCAGCTGCTTGGCCTCGTCCTCGGCCTTGTCCATGTCCCGGAGCAGACGCTGGCTGAGCCGGCTTCCGTCGCCGCCCTGGATGCGGGGGAGCCGTTCGAGTGCCTCGTCGACCCGGCCCTGGACGAGCCCGGGGTCGGCGCCGATGCGGCGGAGGAGAGCCTCGGCCACGCCCTGTTCCTGGGTGAGCAGCGCCTTCGCGAGGTGCTCGGGCTCGACCTCGGGGGAGCCCATGCGGCGCGCGAGGGTCTGCGCAGCCTGGAGGGCCTCCTGGGCCTTCAGGGTGAACTGTTCGATGCGCATGGCGTTACCGTAAGTCCCGGCACGAAGTTGGCAAGCAGCCCGGGCGAAGGTACAAGCGCCCGGAATGGCGAGATCGGAGGCACACGGCGGATACCTCTGCCGGCTGGAGAGCCTGCCCGGCGAGTCGCTCGCCCGCATCGCGCGGGAATCCCTCGCGTCCGACGGTCAACCCTCCGAGGGGGCCGGCCTGCTGGTCTCGGTGGTGAAAAAGGTGGTGCGCTTCGGCTACGACGCCCCCCACACCTACGGGCGGCGGGGGGCCCACTGGTACGGCACGCACCACGCGCTGGCGGCCCAGCTCTCGACGGTGCTCGGGGTGACGGTCCACGCCTACGTCTTCGACCCCGAGGAGCTGGAGCAGGTGGTCACCTACGGCGGCGGGCAGCGGGTGGGTGGGGAGACGCTGCGCTACGAGGACGTGGAGGTCGACGAGGACGAGCTGTCCGAGGAGGCCTTCGACAAGCTCCGCGAGCGGTGGCCGATGGGGCACCTCGGGCGGCTGCTCGGGCTGGCCCGTCCGGAGCTGCTCCGGCTGCCGCGTGCCCCGAGCGTGCTCATCCCCCTGGACGACGACGCCCCGGCGGTGCTCGAGCCGCTCTTCGGCGGGCACGTGGCCGATCCCCGGGGCTGAGCGCCGGCGACTACCCCCCGGGTGGAGCCCGTTCCTGGGTGACCCCCTCCGGCGCGCCGCCGGCCCCAGGCGAAGGCACGGTCGGTCGGGTCTCGTCCTCGAATCCGCGCGCCTGCGCCCGGGCGTGCATGACCAGGAACGCCACCACCGCGGCGTTCACGACGAGGACCAGCAGCCGGATCCACCGGAAGCGGTGGAAGAGCTCGTAAACCTCGAACGGCAGGAGAGAGCCGCTCACCCCCACCACCAGCCACGGACCCCAGGCGTGACGGCGCTGGAGCGCCCAGCCCTCGATGCAGGTGACGATGCCGTCGACGAGCAGCGCCGCCAGCGTGATGTGCAGACCTCGAGGGGTCGTCGCCCGCTCGAGCCCACGCCCCAGGAGCACCGCGTACGCCCGGGTGGAGTGGTTCCGGAACTCGTGTGCCCAGCGGCCGAGGTCGTCGTCGAGTCCGAGCGCGAAGGTCGTCAACAGGGCGGCGAAGAGGAGCAGCTGCACCACGCCCTTCACCCACTTGTAGGTGATGATCGTCCGCAGCGCCGCTTCGTCCACCCGGGCCCGCATCGGTCGACGTCCTCCCTGGAGCAGCGCCCGTTACCGCGGGGCCTCGTCCTGCAGCGCCGCCCAGGCCTTCACCCGGGCCGAGCGGAAGTACTGGGCGATGATGGCCAGCGACCCCGCGACGAGCACGGTCTGGGCGACCGAGATGCCGACGGTCAACATCGGCGTCACGCCCGACGCGGCCGGGAACCGCTCGCCGGCGGGCAGAATCTGGGCGGCCAGCCGGGCGAAGCGGAGGGCGAATGCCGCGTCCGCGCCGCCGGTCACCGTGCGCAGGATGGCCGAGGCCAGCGCCGCACCGCAGAGCAGGCGCCGGATGCCCTCGCGGGGAAGCCCCGCAGGCCGCAGCACCCTCCCCGCGGAGACGAAGGTGAAGAACATGGAGATGGCCAGCACGACGAGAAGCGCCGCGCGGGCATGGCGGTCGGGCTGGGCCGCCCGGTCATGGGCCTCCGCCAGCCGGGCGAGCAGCTCCGCGGTGGGCGTGTCGCGGGGGAGCGACTCGTTGCTCCGGGTCACGACGTCGGACAGGCCCACGGCCCCGCTCACCGAGGCGGCCCCGGAGATGCCGGACATCAGCATGCAGACGATCGCCACGGCCCGCGCCTGCGAGCCGACCACGGACCGCGGCGCAGTCAACGGGGGAACGCCTCGACGAACTTGAGGCGGAGATCCGTCAGGAGCGAGTCGAAGAACCGCTCCTCCTCGAGGGTGAGGTTGCCCCGGGTCTTCTCGCGGAGCAGCGAGAGGAGATCCAGCACCTCCCGCGCCTGCTCCGCGTCCCGGGTCAGCCCGCCGGACTCGGGGTGAGCCTGCACGCCCATGTGGATGAGGGCGGACGAGGCGAACCCCAGGAGGACGGTGGTGAAGTCGATCGCCGTCCCCGCGCGCTCGAGCACGAACGTCTCACCGCGTGCGCGCTCGTCGGGGGCGGCCACGTCATTCCTCGTCGGACTCGTCGTCCAGGAAGTCGTCGGAGTCGGCCATGACCGTCTCCACCTGGGCGGCCTTCTCCGAGACGTCGGGAAGGGACTTGAGGTACCGGTCCCAGGCCTTGTCGTCGAGATCCCCCTGGGAGAGGTACCGGGCAGCGGTGCGCTTGTCGATGTTCTTCGGATCGAGTGGCTCGGCCATTGCGGGCGAATTTGACGGGCGCCCCTCCGGTCGTCAACAACCGTCTCCGCGGAGAGGACATCGTGTGAGCACCGGAGTGTTGCCGAGGGGCCTGTACGCCGTGCTGGATGACGGCGTTCGCCCGGATCTGACGCTGGTCGAGCAGGCGCAGGTGCTCGCGCGGGCCGGGGTCCGCGTGGCGCAGGTGCGGTGCAAGCGCGGACCCGGGCGCACGGCGTGGGCGTCGGTGCAAGGGGCGGTGGCGGTGCTGCGAGCGGCGGGGGTGGTGACCCTGGTGAACGACCGGGTGGACTGGGCGCTGCTCAGCGGGGCCGATGGCGTGCACGTCGGCGAGGAGGACCTTCCTCCGCGGGAGGCGCGCCGGCTGCTGGGCCCGGACCGGATCGTCGGGGTGACGGTGCGCGGGGCAGCCGGGGCGCGAGAGGCCGCGGCGGCAGGGGCGAGCTACGTCGGCCTCGGCCCGGTGTTCGCCACCCGGACCAAGGAGGTGCCGGCGCCGGTGCTGGGTCTGGAGCGGCTGCGGGCCGAGGTCCAGGGCAGTCCGCTCCCGGTGGTGGCCATCGGGGGCATCGGCCTGGAAACCGTGACCGCGGTGGCGAGGGCGGGAGTCCACGGGGTCGCGGTGGTGTCGGACCTCTGGGCAGGAGGTGATCCCACCGCCCGGGTGGAGGCGCTGCAACGAGGCTTCCTTCTGGGGGAGACTGGGGGCGTCACGTGAAGCCGCATGGACACGTCGTGCGCCGGCCCACCATCGGGCTCACCCCGGACGTCGAGGACGCGGGCGGAGCCGAGTCGCCGCCGCGCTACGTGCTCAAGTCCCCGTATGCCGACGCGGTGCTCCGGGCCGGCGGGCTGCCGATGGTGCTCCCGCTCGCGAGCGACCCGGCGATGATCGACGCCTTCCTGGACCGCATCTCGGGTCTGGTGGTGACCGGGGGCGCGTTCGACGTGCCGCCGGAGGCGTACGGGGAGAGCGCCCGCGAGGGCCTCGGCGCGCTGAAGCCGGCGCGGACGCGCTTCGAGACGGCGCTGCTCCAGGCGGCCCTGCGGCGGAACATGCCGGTGCTGGGCGTGTGCGGGGGGATGCAGCTGCTCAACGTGGTGCTGGGAGGGACGCTGCTCCAGGACATCCAGCGCGACCTCCCCGACGCCCGCAACCACGAGCAGTCGCACGACCGGAGCCAGCCCTCCCATCCGGTGGAGGTCCGGGACGGGACGGTGCTGGCGGAGCTCGTGGGGCGGGGGCAGCTGATGGTGAACTCGACGCACCACCAGGCGGTGTCGCGGCTCGGAGAAGGACTGGTCGCGAGCGCGGTGGCGCCCGACGGGGTGGTGGAGGCGATCGAGTCGAGCAACGGCGCGTTCGCGGTCGGTGTGCAGTGGCACCCCGAGCTGCTGCTCCAGTCGATGCCCCTTCAGCTCGGGGTCTACCGTGGGCTGGTCACGCGTGCGCGCGACACGCGGCGCTGAGCACAGGACGACGTCGGGGCGCTCGAGGCGCGCGCCGAGGGTCCTGGTCGTCGGCGGGCTCGAGCCGTCCGGGCGAGCGGGGCTGCTGGCCGACGCCGAGGCAGTCCGGGCCCGGGGCGGAGTGGCGCTGGTGGTCGCCGCTGCGGTGACGGCGCAGGGGCGAAGGACCTTCGGGTGGAGCGCGGTCTCGCCCGCGCTGGTCGCGGCGCAGATCCGAGGCCTCCGCGAGCTTGGTCCGATCGCCGCCGTGAAGCTGGGGATGATTCCGGGTGCCGCGCAGCTCCGCGCGGTCCGGCGCGCGCTCGCGGGGGTGCGAGCCCCGTGGGTGGTGGACCCGGTCGTGCGGGCCTCGACGGGAGGGAGGCTGTCGGGTCTGGGTCGCCGGGACTACCTCCGCCTCGCCGGACCGGACGTGTGGCTCACGCCGAACGCGGTCGAGGCGGCGTGGCTCCTGGGGGTGCGTCGCATCGGGGACGCCGCCGAGGCGCGCCGCGCCGCGGAGGTGCTGGAGGCGCTGGGCTTCGGGGGAGTGGTGGTGAAGGGCGGCCACCTCGCCGGACGGACAGTCGCGGACGTCCTTGCCTGGCAGGGAGGGGCGCAGTCGTTCCGCTCGACGCGGCTGCCGCGCGGCCCGCAGCATCGGGGATCCGGGTGTCGGTTCGCCTCGGCCCTGGCGACGGAGCTCGGCGCCGGGGTGCGACCGCGTCGTGCCGTCGGCGCCGCCAGGAGGGTGGTGCGGGCCTCCCTGCGCGCAGCGCCGAGCGTCAGCCGCCGCTTCCGGCCCTGAGGGTCGGCAAGGGCCAGGCGGGTGTGCGCACTGCAGCTTCCGACGCTGGCCTCGAGGTGGGCCGTGCAAGGGTGGCGCAGATGCAAACCGAGGTCCGCAGCGTGCCGCGGCCTGGCAGGATCGATTGGCCCGGTGGCGGATCGGGTCGGAACCGGTAATCCTGAATCAGGCCTCGGCCGTCGGACGAGTCTCCCTGGCCGGGTCAAGGAGCGAGGGACATGGGGAAAATGAACGTTCCGAGGATCATCATCGGCGGCGTCGTCGCTGGAATCCTCTGCTTCATCGGCGACGGCATCGTCCATGGCGTCCTGCTGCGGGAGCGCTGGATGCAGGTGATGGCGAATCTCGGTCGCAAGGCGGCAGAGGAGCAGCCGGTCCACATGGTGTATTACGCGGTCTACGACTTCGCGAAGGCGCTGCTCGGGGTGTGGCTCTACGCGGCCATCCGGCCCCGCTTCGGCCCGGGCGGCAGGACCGCGGTCATCGCCGCGGTGGTGACCTGGGCCCTCGTCATCCCCATTGCGCTGCTGGGACTGATCCCCTCGGCCTTCTTCGGGCGCCGGTTCGCCTTGCTGTGGTCGATCGACGGGCTGGTCGTGATGGTGATCGCCATCGTCGTCGGGGCCTGGCTCTACCGCGAGGGCGACACGGCCAGCTCAGCCAAGACGTGAGGCTCCCGGGCCCGGGGTGAGCGGCGGTGTTACGCTCGGGGCCCTCGAGGCTCTCGTCGCGCGTGGCAGGTCCCATCTACAGCTTCGGTCCGTTCCGCCTCGAGGCCCACGAGCGCCGGCTGCTGCGGGACGGTGCCGAGGTCTCGCTCCCGGGGAAGGCGTTCGACACGTTGCTCCTCCTCGTCGAGGGCGCGGGGAGCCTGCAGCCGCAGCAGGCACTGATCGAACGCCTCTGGCCCGACACCTTCGTCGAGCCGAACAACCTCCAGTACAACGTGTCGCTCATCCGTCGCGCGTTCGAGGGCGCCAGCGGGGTCGAGCTGCAGACCGTGCGGGGCCGCGGGTACCGACTCCTCGCGGACGTGGCCCGCTCGGACGTGGCTCGCTCGGACGCGGCCCCTCCTCCTGCGGGCGAGGGCAGCGCCACCCAGAAGACGTACTTCTGCAAGGCCGCCGACGGTGCGCGCCTCGCGTACGCGCGCAGCGGAAGCGGCCCACCGCTGGTGAAGGCGGCGAACTGGTTGAGCCACCTCGAGCTCGACTGGCGCTTCGGCGTCTGGCGGCACTGGCTCCCGCTCTTCGGACGCCGACACACGCTGGTCCGCTACGACGCACGCGGGAACGGTCTCTCGGACTGGGCGCCTCCGGAGCTGAGCTTCGAGCGGTTCGTCTCCGACCTCGCCACGGTCTTCGACGCGGCGGGCGTGGAACGGGCGCCGCTGGTGGGCCTGTCGCAGGGAGCGTCGGTCGCCGTCGCGTACGCCGCGCGGCACCCGGAGCGGGTCTCCGCGCTGATCCTCATCGGCGGCTGCGCACGCGGCTGGCGGGCCAAGAACCGTCCGAGCCTGAGCCGGAAGTTCGAGGCGATGATGGTCCTCATGCGCGATGGCTGGGGCGGGCGGAACGCTGCCTTCCGGCAGATCTTCACCACCACCTTCTTCCCGGACGCCGATCAGAAGATCACCGACGAGTTCAACGAGCTGCAACGGGTCACGACGACGCCTCAGAACGCCGCCGCGCTCCTCTCCGCGCTCGGGGACATCGACGTCCGCGAGGACCTGCCGCGGGTGAAGGTCCCCACTCTGGTCCTGCACTGCCGGGACGACGCGGTGGTCCCGATGAAGGATGGGGTCGAGCTCGCGAGCGGCATCGCCGGGGCCCGCTTCGTCCCGCTGGAAAGCCGCAATCACGTCGTCCTGCCCACCGAGCCGGCGTGGGCGCGATTCTCCAGCGAGATCGAGACGTTCCTCGCCCAGGAAGCCCTCAGGTAGACCTCAGGCTCCCCAAAAGCTTCGCCCGCCCCGTCCTTCGTACCGTGCGGCCTTCAGGAGGCTCGCATGAGCAACGAAGGATTCACCCGCTGGCTGTCGCTTCACGCATACGGAATCGTCACCCGGACGCTGTTCGGTCCAGCCACTCACCCCAGGGTCATGCGCCGGCGCTTCGAGCGGTTCGGCGCCACCTCACGCAGGCGGCTGCTCGCCCGGCACCCGGGACTGGTCTTCGCGGAACACGCCGTCGGGCCGCTGAGAATGGAGAGCGTTCACGCCGGGAGCCCGGAGCGTGCCGTGCTCTACCTCCACGGCGGCGCCTTCGTGATGGGCTCGCCGGCCTCGTACCGGAGCCGCGCGGCCCGCATGGCGTACCGCTGCCGTGCCGAGCTCTTCGTGCCAGACTACCGGCTCGCCCCGGAGCATCCGTTCCCCGCGGCGCTCGAGGACGCGGTGGCGGCCTGGCGGCACCTCCGCACGCTCCGCCGGGACTGGCCACTGTTCGTGGCCGGTGACTCGGCCGGTGGCGGTCTGGCGCTGAGCTTGATGCTCCGGCTGCGCGATCTCGGTGAGCCGTTCCCCGACGGCGCGATCCTGATGTCGCCCTCGGTCGATCTCGGCGAGCCCGGCGGGCACGGAGAGGAGGCCGGGACGGATCTCTGGTTGACCCGGGAGCACCTCCGCCAGTGGTTCCGACACTACGTGGGACAGGCCGACCCCGCGCACCCGCTCGTCTCTCCGGTCCACGCGAGTCTCGCCGGGCTCCCTCCGTTCCTCCTCCTCGCAGGCGCCGACGAGCTCCTGCTGGAGGAGGGGAGGCGGATGGTGGACCGCGCGCTCTCGGCCGGTGTCGACGCCCGGCTCCTCGTCGGGGACGGCATGCAGCACGACTGGCCGCTGACGCTTCCCTGGCTCCCGGAGAGCCGCCACGCCTGGGAGGTCATCGCCAGCTTCGTCGACGAGCACGCGAGTCAGTCCTGGCGTCCGGGAGCGGCGGCGTGAGACGCCAGCTCTTCCTCTTCTATGGTGTCGTCGCGTACGCGGCGTTCCTCGGGACGATCCTCTACGCGGTCGGATTCGTCGGGGGCGTGGTGGTCCCGCGCAGCGTCGACTCGGGCGGACCCGTCGCGCCCCTCACCACCGCTGCGCTGGTGGACGTGGCCCTGCTCGCTCTCTTCGCCGTCCAGCACAGCGTCATGGCGCGGAGGGGATTCAAGGAGCGCTGGACCCGACTCGTCCCTCGGCCCATCGAGCGCAGCACCTACGTCCTTCTCTCGAGCGCGTGCCTGGCCCTGCTGTTCCTGCTCTGGCATCCCATCCCGCGGGTGGTCTGGTCGGTGGAGAGCGCTGCGGGCCGGGCCGCCCTCGTCCTGCTCTCCGCGCTGGGGTGGCTGGTGGCGTTGTTCTCCACGTTCCTCATCAACCACTTCGAGCTCTTCGGGCTTCGCCAGGTCTCCCTGGCCACCGGCCGGACGGAGCCATCGCGGTTCAGGATGCCGGTGCTCTACACGCTCGTGCGCCATCCGCTCTACCTGGGGTTCATCCTCGCCTTCTGGGCCGCGCCGACGATGACCGTGGGTCACCTCGTCTTTGCGCTCGGAATGCTCGGGTACATCGGGGTCGGCATCCAGCTCGAGGAGCGCGACCTGGTGCGCGAGTACGGCGCGCAGTACCTCGCCTACCGCGAGCAGGTCCGGGGACTGGTTCCACTCCCCAGGTGGCCCCGGAACGAGGACCCGCTCAGCCCCCGCGTGCCCGGCTCTCGAAGCGGGTGAACTCGGAGAGGAAGACCAGGTCGATCGTCCCCGTGGGCCCGTTTCGCTGCTTGGCGACGATGAGCTCCACCGGCACCGCGCCGCCGCGCATGTAACCCGGGCCGCCGCCGCCCTCCTCGTCGTCTCCGTCGTCGCGGTGGATGAACATCACCACGTCCGCGTCCTGCTCGATGGCGCCGGACTCGCGGAGGTCGGAGAGCATCGGCCGGCCTCCCTTCCGCTCCTCGACCTTCCGGTTGAGCTGGCTCAGCGCGAGGATGGGCACCTCCAGCTCCTTCGCGAGCGCCTTGAGGGAGCGGCTGATCTCGCTCACCTCGAGCTGCCGGCTCTCCACCTTGCCCTTCTGGTGCATGAGCTGCAGGTAGTCCACCACCAGGAGCCCCAGCCCGGAGTTCTTCTGCTTGAGCCGGCGCGCCTTCGCCCGCAGGTCGAAGGGGGAGAGCGCGCCGGTGTCGTCGATGAAGAGCGGCGCGTTGAACAGGCTCCCCGCGACCTCCTGGAACTTCTCCTCGTCGTGCGGCGTGAGGCGGCCACCGCGGAGCTTCTTCATGTCCACCCGCGCGGCGCTGGCCAGAAGGCGCATGAGCAGCTGATCCGCCGGCATCTCCAGGGAGAAGATGCCCACCGGTCGCTCCTCCTTGAGCGCCACGTGGATCGCGACGTTCATCGCGAGCGACGTCTTCCCGATGCCGGGCCGAGCCGCGAGGATCAGGAGCTCCCCGGGATGAAGCCCGGTGAGCTGCAGGTCGAGGTCGACGAAGCCGGTCGAGAGGCCGGTGACACCGCTCGACGACATCTTCATCCGGTCGAGCAGGTCGAGCGTGCGCTCCATCAGCTCGCGGACTGGCCGGAGCTCGCCTTCGCGCTTGCGCTCCGCCAGCTGGAATACCCGGCGCTCGGCCTCGTCGAGGATGGCATCCAGCTCGCCGGTGTCCTGGCTCGCCAGCTCGAGGATCTCGCGCCCCACGTTCGCCAGGCGCCGCCGCACCGACTGGTCCTTGACGATCCGCGCGTACTCGACGGCGCTCGAGGCCAGGGGGACCACCTGGTCCAGCGTCATGAGATACGCCGGGCCGCCGATTCCGGCGAGCTGTCCCCGGGTCTTCAGCTCCTCGGAGAGGGTGAGGTGGTCGACCGGGCGCTGCGTCCCGTCCAGGGCCAGCATCGCGGCGAAGATCTGCGCGTGGGCCGGGCTGGAGAAGTCTTCGGCGAGGACGACCTCGGCGATCGACGCCACCATGGTGTTGTCCGCCAGGACCGCCCCGAGCACGGCGCGCTCGGCGGCGAGATCTTCGGTCTGCTGACGGATCGGCTGGACGACGGCCATCGTTCACCACTCCCGGCGGGGAGCGGCGCAGGATCCCTCCGCTCCCTGACAGACAGCAACGGCAAACCGACCCGGGAGTCGACGCCCCGGGACGGCCTCAGCCGGGGGTTAGCCCTCGGGAACGACCTCGACCTTGATCTTTGCGGCCACGTCGCGGTGCAGGCGGATCTCCACCTCGTGCGCGCCCACCGTCTTGATCGGCTCGGCGAGGTGGATGTGGCGGCGATCGACCTTCTGGCCCTTGGCCGCCAGCGCCTCGGCGATGTCCAGCACGGTGACCGAGCCGAACAGCTTGTCCTGCTCGCCGACCTTGCGGGCAATCGTCACCGAGACCGCGTTGATCCGCTTGGCCTGCTCCTCGGCGTTGCCGCGCAGCTTGGCCTGACGGGCGGAGATGACCGCGCGGTCGTGCTCGAGCTGCTTGACGTTGGCCTCGTTGGCCAGGACCGCGAGCTTCCGGGGCAGCAGGTAGTTCCGGCCGAAGCCGGGCTTGACGTTGACCAGCTCGCCCGAGCGGCCCACGTTGGGAACGTCCTCGCGCAGGATGACCTTCATCGGCATGGCGTTCTCCTCAGCCCACCAGCGCGTTGTAGGGGATGAGGGCGAGGCCGCGGGCGCGCTTGATGGCCACCGCCACCTGGCGCTGGTGCTTGGCGCAGTTCCCCGAGATCCGCCGGGGGATGATCTTCCCCCGCTCGGTCACGAAGTACTTCAGCATCGCCTGGTCCTTGAAGTCGGGATGGCTGCCCTTCTCGGCGCAGAAGCGGCAGACCTTCTTGCGGCCGAAGCCGCCGCGTCCGCCGCGCTTGTCGTCGTCGCCGCCCGGTCCGCCGGCGCCGCCCATCCCGCGATCGCCACCGCCGCCGCCGCCGAAGCGACCGCCGCCGCCACCGCCACCGCCACGGGGCCCATCACCGCGGGGCCCGTTTCCGTTTCCGTAGTGTCCGGTCATGTCTTGCTCTCGCCAGGGTGGCCCGTTCAGGCCTCCTCCGGCGCCTCCTCGTCCAAGCCCTCGGGATCGATGCCGTCCCGCGCAGGGCCGGCGCGCTCGGGAGCCGGACCGCGGGCCTCGTCCACGTCACCGGCGAGCTTCACGTCCTCCTGCACGGGGCGGGACTCGGGGTCGACGTCATCCGCCACCTTCACGCTGAGCCAGCGGGTGACCTCGTCGAGGTTCCGGAGGTTGCGCTCCACCTCGGCGACCAGGGAGTGCCCACCGAGGTACGAGGCGTGGACGTAGATGGCCCGGGGCTGCTTGGACACCGGGAACATCGTCTTCTTCTTGCCCCACACCGTGAAGCGGATCAGCTTGCCGCCCTCGCGGTTGACGATGCCGCGAACGCGGTCCTTCACGCGGTCCACGCCCTCGTCGGTGAGGTCGGGCTTGACCAGGAAGATGGTCTCGTACTCGCGCAGGTGATGCGCGGTGCTCTGTTCTGTCATGTGTTCCTTCCCCTCGGGTTGTGCCCCGGGTCCAGTGCCCGGAGCGGGGATGCGGTCAGCGGCCGGTTGCCGGCACGCCCACCGGGGACGGGAAAACCGCGCGCCCGTCGCCCTCGCGCTGCTGCCAAAGAACGAGGGGGGGTGACTATCGGGCAGGGGCCCTGCCGTCAAGTCGGCGTCGCTCAGCGACGGTTGTGGCGGTTCATCGCCTCGGCCAGCCCGAGCGACACCCAGGCCCGGGCCATGTCGGTGGCGCGCTCGAGGAGCGGCTCGAGGGCAGCCTTCTCCTCGGAGGAGAAGTCGTGGAGGACGTGGCCCACCACCCGCTCCTTCGCGTTGGGCCCCTGGGGCTTGCCGATGCCGAAGCGGAGCCGGGCGAAGTCGGCGGTCCCGAGCTGCTCGACCACGGACTCGAGGCCGTTGTGGCCGCCGGTCCCCCCACCGCGCTTCAGCTGCAGCCGCCCGAAGGACAGGTCCAGCTCGTCGTGGACCACGAGGAGATTGTCGGGCGCCACCTTGTAGAAGCGCGCCGCGGCGGAGACCGCCTCGCCCGAGGCGTTCATGTAGGTCTCGGGCTCGAGCAGCAGGAGGCGGGTCTTGCCGACGTCGCCCTGCCCGAACCGCCCGTGGAACTTCAACTGGCCGAGCGCGATGCCCACCGCGCCGGCCAGACGGTCCACGACGACGAAGCCCAGGTTGTGCCGGTGCTCCCGGTACTCGGGCCCCGGGTTGCCGAGCCCCACGACCAGCCTGGCCCCGTCCACGCGCGCTTACTTCTTCTTCTCGTCCTTCTTGCCGGCGCCCTTGCCCTCGGCCGCCTTGGGCTCGCCAGCCGCCGGCGCTGCCCCGGGTGCACCCGCCCCGGGAGCGCCCGCCACCGGAGCCGCCCCCGGCGTCCCTGGTGCCGCTGCGCCTGCCACCGGGACCGCTGCCACGACCGGAGCGACCTCCTCCTTCTCCGGCACCGAGACCACCGCGACGGTGAAGTTCACGTGGCTCTTCACCCTCACGCCCTCGGGCAGCTTCACCTCGTTGATGTGGAAAGACTGGGCGATCTTGAGGTGGCTGACGTCCGCCTCGATCTTCTCCGGGATGGCGGCGGGGAGCGCGTAGACCTCGAGCTCGCGCCGGCTCTGCGACAGGATGCCGCCCTCGGTCACGCCCACCGGCTTGCCGGTGAGGATCAGCGGCACGTTGACCTTGATCTGCTCGTTCTCGTGCACGTCGATGAAGTCGGCGTGGAGCATCTCCCGGCTCACCGGGTCCTGCTGGTAGTCCTTGAGCAGCACCATCCTCTCCGGCTGCCCGTCGAGCTTGAGGCTGAGAAGGGTGTTGAGCCGGTGCGGGGTGGCGATCGCCTTCTTCACCTCGATGGGATCCACCGCGATGTGGACCGGGGTCTCGAGGTGCCGTCCGTAGACGACCGCGGGGACGAGGCCCTGGGCGCGGAGCCGCCGCGCCGTGCCCTTGCCAGCGCCATCGCGCACGCGTGCTGACAGGGTGTTCCGGGTGAGTGCCATGTGGAATTCCTCTGCTGAACGTCGGTTGCCCGGGACAGGCATCCCACCCCCTGGTGGGCCCCTGCATCCGGAGCGGAGGCGCTCTCCTGCCAACCTTTGGGCCGGGCGTCAAGCGCACCCCGGCAATGGTCATTACTCCCTGGGGTCCCGCACATCATGTTCCCCACCCGCTTCGTCCACCTCGAGCAGGCCCGCCGCCGGTTCGGCGCCCGGGTGGACCGGATGGGAACGCTCCTGGGCGCGGCCGATCCGCTCGCCGACGCGGCGGTGGAGGCGCTCGCCGGACGCACTCCCGCGGACCGCGAACGCGCGGTCGACCGGGCGCTGCGGGGGGATCTCCGGGGCGTTCCGTCCGAGCTCAGCGGGCTCCGGGACACGCTCTCGACGCTCCCCTTCTGGGCCGACCTGGACCGCGCGCGCCGGGGCGGAGAGGTGCTCCTCCGCACGGGCTTCCTCGGTGGCATCGTGCTCGGGTTCCGCTCGCTCGTCGCCGGCTACTGCAGCCCCGCGGGGAACAAGCCGCTCGCCTTCTCCGGACGGCTCCGCGAGGCCGCCCCCCGCCGCCTGTCGGAGACCAGCCGCTTCGTCAGCCTGGTCTACCAGCCGGGGTCCTTCGCGCCGGGAGCACCCGGCTGGGTCGCCGCCGCGCGGGTGCGGCTCATGCACGCTCAGATCCGCAGGATGCTGCGCGCCTCCCCGCGCTGGGACACGGGCGCCTGGGGCGAGCCCATCAACCAGGTAGACATGGCCGGGACCACGCTCCTCTTCTCGCTGGTCCTGGTGGACGGCCTGCGGATGCTCGGCGTTCGCATCGGGCGGGAGGAGTGCGAGGACGTGCTGCACCTCTGGCGCATCGGCGGCTGGATCCTCGGTGTCGACCCCGAGCTGCTCTGCGCCACCGAGCCGGAGGCCCGCGTGCTCTGGGAGCTGCTCGAATCCACGCAACAGCCGCCCGACGCCGACTCCGCGGCCCTCGCCGCCGCGCTCGTGGAGGGGCCGCTGCACGAGGCGAGGACGCCCCGGGACCGGGCGCGGGCCGAGCGCTTCCTCCCCGTGGCCTACGGGATCGGCCGCTACCTCGTCGGCGATCGGTACGCGGACGCGCTGGGCTACCCGCGGACCCCCTGGCGCTTCGCCGCACCGGCGCTCCGGGCGCTCATCTCCGGCACCGGGCGGCTCGTGGGCAGGTTTCCAGGGGTCGACCGGCTCACGCTCGAGGCGGGAATCCGCTACTGGCGCCGCACGGTCGAGGTCGGCCTCGGGGGACGGGAGGCGCGGTTCGAGCTCCCGGGGCGGGTGACCCGAGCCTGACCTTGCCGTTGCGACGACACCTTTCTGACCGGCTCGTTCCGTGCTGCGGCGCGTTCGTCGCGGGCTCGACGGCGCAACCCGTGGCGGCGCAGGTGACCCGAGACTTCCGCACAGCGCCCCACGCCGGACCCACCGAGCGAGCGTAGTACCGTTCTGCTCCACGTGAGCTCGAACGGGAACGCGCTGGAGGGGTGGACCGCGGGCCGCTGGCAGGTGGAGCGGCGGTTGCGGCGGGGACGGGTGGCCGATGCGTTCCAGGTCCGTGGACCGGATGGCGAGGGGCGCGTGCTGCGGCTCATCCACCCGGTGCACGTGGTGGATGCCCGCGCCATCGCCCGGTGCCTGGACGAGGCGAAGGCGCTCCTCTATCCGCCCCACCCGGGCATCGTTCCGGTCGAGGACAGCGGTCAGCTGCCCGACGGACGGGTGTACCTCGTGGGCGAGGACTGCGAACTGCCGCTCAGCCTCGACGCCCAGCAGGGACTGTCGCCCGACGCGCTGGTCCGCATCGCCGAGCAGATCGCCCCGGCGCTGGATGCGCTGCACGCACGCGGGCTCCTCCACGGGCAGCTCGAGGTGGACTCGCTGGTGGGCGATCCGGTCCGGCTCGCCGGCGTGGGCTTCGGCGTCTTCCAGGGCGGCACCACCCAGGAGTGGACCGGTGGGCGCGACCCCGGACGGCGCGTGGACCAGGGGCTCCTGGGACGGCTCCTGCTCGCGCTCGCCGGGCAGGGTCCGGAATGGGCCGGCGTCCGCGCCATCCTCGAGCGCTGCACCTCGGTGGACGACGCGCTGCCCTTTCCGAGCGTGAGCGTGCTCGCGCGGGCGCTGCGCGGGGTCTGTACCTCGGATCCGCTCGCCGAGACCCGGCACGTGCCCGGCCCGCCGCCGAGCATGGCGCTGCGGGCCGCGGAGAGCGTCCCTGCGACGGTGGGAACGTACCGGGTGCTGGGGCTCCTCGGCGAGGGCGCCATGGGTCGCGTGTTCCGGGCCGAGCGCGACGGCCGGCCGGTGGCGCTGAAGCTGCTCCGGCGCGAGCATCTCCGGTCGCGGCTGCTGCTGGATCGGTTCTTCCGCGAGGCACGCGCCGTGAGCCGCATCTGCCACCCGCACATCGTGGAGGTCCTGGACGTCGGCGAGGAGCGCGGCCCCGAGGGTCTGGAGCGCGCCTACTGCGTGATGGAGCTCCTCGAGGGGAAGACGCTGGGGGCGCTCTTTCGCGAGCGGGCCCTGGACGTGGCGCGCACGGTGGAGATCGCGTCTCAGGTCTGCGAGGCGCTGGAGGCCGCTCACGCCACCGGGGTGGTCCACCGGGACGTGAAGCCCGACAACATCTTCGTCGTGTCACGTCGCGGCAAGGACTGGGTCAAGCTCCTCGACTTCGGCATCGCCAAGCTGCTGCGGGTCGGGTCCGAGCAGAGCCCCACCCCCGCCACGGTCATCGGCACGCCGCACTACATGGCGCCGGAGCAGGCCACCGGCGCTGCGGTGGACGGTCGGACGGACCTCTACGCGCTCGGTGTGGTGCTCTACGAGATGCTCGCCGGCCGGCGGCCGGGGAGGGTGCGCGGTGCGCCCGAGCCACTGCCGACCGAGACGCCCGCGGGTGAGGCCATCCCCCACGGGCTGGTACGCCCCATCCTCGACTGCCTGGCGACGGACCTCGCGGCCCGGCCGGCGTCGGCGGAGGTGCTCCGCGCCGCGCTCCGGTCGGCGATGGGCGGGGTCACTCGAGATATTTCTCGACCAGCGCCAGCACTTCGTCCAGGTCGAAAGGCTTCTTGACGTAGCCCACCACGCCGGGGAGCTGCGCGGCGCGCTCCACCGTCTCGTTGGCGCTGATGAGAAGCACGCGGTCCCCGGTGCGATCGTTCCGTCGCGCCAGCTCCTCGAGGAAGGCGAAGCCGCTCATCACCGGCATCATCAGATCGAGCAGCACCAGCGCCGGGGGATCCACCTGCGCCAACGCAGCGAGCCCCTCGGCGCCGTTGGTCGCAGTCACCACCGCGTGGCCGCCGGCGTCGATCATCTCCTCGAGGACCTCGCGGATGTCCGGATCGTCCTCGACGATCAGCACCGTCTTCGATCGGCTGCGGGCAGGCATCCACTCTCCGCGACGAGAGCCCGCGAACGTCCGTTTCGAAAGCGCGGGGCACACCCCGTCCGCGCTCCGCGGGACCGACCCGGGATCCAGCGCTTCCGAGTATGGCGGAACGTTGCCGCATCCGCCAACGTCTGGCCGCCGCGTCGGCGCCTGTGGGCGCATGCGCGAGAGGGGAGGCGGCGGTGCGACGGCGGCTACACGAAGAGGGAGCTCAGGGAGTCACCCGAGTAGATCCTCTGGATCGCGTCGGCGAAGAGGCGCGCGGTGCTGAGCTGGCGGATCTTCGTGCAGGCGGCGGCAGCCGGGCCGAGCGGCACGGTGTCTGTGAACACGGCCTCCTCCAGGACCGACTCCTGGATCCGCTTCACCGCCGGCCCGGAGAGGATGGGATGCACCGCGTACGCGACGACGCGGCGTGCTCCCTCCGAGCGCAGCGCCTGCGCCGCCTGGGTGAGGGTCCCCGCGGTGTCCACCATGTCGTCGATGAGCACCGCGTCCTTGCCCCGGACGTCTCCGATGAGGTTCATGACCTCGGAGACGTTCGCCCGGGTGCGCCGCTTGTCCACGATGGCCAGCGAGGCGTTGAGCCGCTTGGAGTACGCGCGCGCCCGCTCCACGCCGCCGGCATCGGGTGAGACCAGCACCAGCTCGTCGGTGGCGGGGAAGTTGCGGCGGATGTCCTCGAGGAACACCGGCGAGGCGAAGAGGTGGTCGGAGGGGATGTGGAAGAAGCCCTGGATCTGCGCCACGTGCATGTCCATCGACACGACGCGGGTGGCGCCGGCCGACTCGAGCAGATCTGCCACCAGCTTCGCGGTGATGGGCGTGCGGGGGACGACCTTCCGGTCCTGCCGCGCGTAGCCGAAGTAGGGGAGGACCGCGGTGATCGACTGTGCCGAGGCGCGCTTGAGCGCGTCGCACATGATCAGCAGCTCCATGATGTGATCGTTCGCCGGCGGGCAGGTGGACTGGATGATGAACGTGTCCTGGCCGCGGACGTTCTCGCCGATCTCGATCTGGATCTCCCCGTCCGAGAAGCGGCCCACCTCGGCCTTTCCGAGCGAGCGCTTCAGGTGCTCACAGATCCGGCGGGCGAGCGGGAGGTTGGAGTTTCCAGCGAAGACCTTGAAGTCGCGCGCCGTGGGCATGGGTGGGGTGTGGGTGCTCACCTAGACCAGCGCCGCCCGATGTGGAAGTGCGCCGAGCGTTCGGGTGCTAGGCAGCGCCGAGCCGCTCCGTGCTCCGCTCGTACTGGTCGAGGATGACGCGCTCCATCCGCGCCCGCATGTCGGTGTTCAGCGGATGGGCGATGTCCTTGTAGGTGCCGTCCTTGCGCTTCTTGGCCGGCATCGCGACGAACAGCCCGGCGGACCCCTGGATGACCTTCAGGTCGCGCACGACGAAGCAGGCATCCAGCGTGATGGTGACGTAGGCCTTCAGCTTTTCCTCGTCGACCGGAAAAATCTTCACGTCCGTGATGTCCATGGCCGCCCCTCGCTGGGCGAAGCATCCGTTGGGCATCAGACAGAAATCAAGCACCACCGCCTACCCACCGAACGAGCAGCCACAGGTGCAGCAGGCAGACGCCCCCGTAGAGGGCGACCCCGCCGGCGAGCGCCCCCCGCGCCACCGCCACCCGGGCGGCGTACCGCTGGAGGATCCAGGCAGCCGTCCCGACCGCGAGGACCTTGCAGGTGAAGAAGAGGCCCGGCCCCCCATCGACGTAGGCCAGCCGCATCAGCGGGTTGAGCTCCCGGGCCACCCCCGCGCTCAGGAAGACGTGGGTGCAGACCCCGTCGACCAGATTGAGCAGCACCAGCACCGCCGCCCCCACGCCTCGCGTCACGCCACGCCTCCGCCGCCACCCACCCCGCCAGCCCGTTCCAAGATCCACGCCAGCCCGGGAACCCCATGGAATCCTTCGCTGAGGGCGGCCGGGCGCGGACGGTAGAGTGGCCCGCATGGCTGAAGACTTTCCGGTCGCGTGGGCCCCCGGGGTGCGGGTGCTGTTCGGGCAGGACGCCCTGGCCAGCCGGGTGGCCGAGCTGGGCCGGACCATCTCCGCCGACTACGCCGGCCGGCCGCTCACCGTGCTCTGCGTCCTCAAGGGAGCGTCGCTCTTCACCGCCGACCTGGTGCGGGCCATCGCGCTCCCCTTGCGGCTCGAGTTCCTCGGCGTGGCGTCGTACGGCGGCGGGACCACCTCGAGCGGCGAGGTCCGGATCACGAGCGACACCGGGACCCCGCTGCACGACCGGGACGTCCTGGTGGTGGAGGACATCGTGGACACGGGGCTCACGCTCCGCTTCCTCCACCAGGCGCTGACGGCGCGCGGGTGCCGGAGCGTCCGCACCTGCGCGCTCCTCGACAAGCCCTCACGCCGCGTCGAGGCGGTGACGGTCGACTACACGGGCTTCGTGGTCGAGGACCGGTTCCTCGTCGGCTACGGCCTCGACCACGACGAGCGGTGGCGAAATCTCCCCTTCGTCGGAGTGGTGGAGCCCGCCCCGACGACGTGACCACTGTGTCGCGGCCGCCGTGACCCCGATGACTCTAGGTTCTCGGAGGTCTTCACCGCGGACCTCGGCTGCGGCCGCCGTGACCACTGTGTCGCGGCCGCCGTGACCCCGATGACTCTAGGTTCTCGGAGGTCTTCACCGCGGACCTCGCTTGCGGCCGCCGTGACCCCGACGACTCTAGGTTCTCGGAGGTCTTCACCGCGGACCTCGGTTGCGGCCGCCGTGACCACCGTGTCGCGGCCGCCGTGACCCCCGATGACTCTAGGTTCTCGGAGGTCTTCACCGCGGACCTCGGCTGCGGCCGCCGTGACCACCGTGTCGCGGCCGCCGTGACCCCGACGACTATAGGTTCTCGGAGGTCTTCACCGCGGACCTCGGTTGCGGCCGCCGTGACCACTGTGTCGCGGCCGCCGTGACCACTGTGTCGCGGCCGCCGTGACCCCCGATGACTATAGGTTCTCGGAGGTCTTCACCGCGGACCTCGGTTGCGGCCGCCGTGACCACTGTGTCGCGGCCGCCGTGACCCCCGATGACTATAGGTTCTCGGAGGTCTTCACCGCGGACCTCGGTTGCGGCCGCCGTGACCTAGATGAACGCCCCGACCATCGCGAGGGCGAAGGCCGGAGTCGGCGGCATCTGCTGCGCCTCGCCCTCGAGCGTGAGCGACTGCGGGCCGCCGTACTCGCCCGGACCGGCCAGCTTCACGTAGGTCTCCGAGCGACCGGTGGCCGTGCTGGAGCTCGTGTAGACGCGGATCTCGGTCGCTCCGACCTCGAAGCGGATGATGCGGTCCTGGACGGAGCCGAAGATCCGGGTCTGGCCCGCCTCGCGGGTGATGGTGAGCCGGATGTTCGACCCCACGAACTGTCCGCCCTGGAAGGTGGCGTCGATGGGAGTCGGGGTGGAGGCGCTTCCGTAGATCGATCCGCCCCAGCTTCCGTCCGAGCGCTGGTTGATTTGGACCTTCGGACCGACGACCCGGGTGGCGTTGAAGCGGGCGCCGTTCCCTGACGCAACGCGGATGCCCCCGGTGGGCTGGAAATCGGCGGCAGCGCCGGAGCCGGAGGCGCCCTCGGCGCAGGCGAGCACAAGCATCGCGAGCGAGATGAACGTGGTGCGGGTACGCATTGTCGAGACTTCCCCCTGTGACGTCCTGGGCGGACGGGTCCCCTCGGCGGCGCAGCATCGCCGAGCGGGCGGGCCGCCCACAAGCGTCAGGGCGTTCCGGCGTCCGCTGGCGCCCGTCCAGACCCGGCTGGGGCGGCCGGTCCGGGCCCGGGACCCGTCGGGACAGCGGGAGTTGTCCCCTCCGTGGCATCTGAGTCCAGGGTGAAGACCGCCCGACGCAGCGCCTCCTCCAGTGCCGCGGCCGGCGCCTCCACCGCGCTCAGCATCCGGTGGGCCGCCCGGGCGTGGCGCGTCCCGCTGTCGGCGGCGATCCGCAGCTGGGCCATCGCCTCGGCCACGTCCCGGCGAGCCTGGTCCAGCCGGGTCCGGGCCTGGAAGAAGGCCACCTCCGACTCGAGGCCCCTCAGGGTCTTGCGCTGGTCGTCGGTGATGCCGCCGAGCTTCTGCATCCGGCCCAGCGCCACCAGCCCCTGGGACAGGACGGCCGGGTCGTCGGAGACCAGCCGCGGCCGGGCCAGCCCCTCGAGGAACTGGAACAGCGCGCGGTCCATCGCGTCCCGCTCCTCGAACCGGGCCCCGTCCAGCCCTGCGGCGCCTCCGCCGAGGAGATCGAGCGGCGCATAGGCCGCGGCCAGGGCCGGGTCGGACGGGCGGTACGGCTCGGCCCCCAGCGGCAGCATGCGGCCCTTCATGACCAGGAGCTTCCCGTCCTGCTGCTGGAGGGTGAAGGTCCGGGCATTCAGCCGGCTGAGGAGGAAGCCCACCGCCCCCAGCAGCGCGAAGACGAGGAGTGTCACCACCAGCCGGGTGAAGGCACGCCCGGCGCGGCGGCCGAACGAATCCGAGGTCGAGGACATGAGGGTCTCCTGAACGCCGGTATACTCCCGAGTCGAGAACGTCGGCCTTGAACCTGACCTTCCGCCGCCTGGGCGTCACCGAGCTTCTCCCGCGCTACATCTTCGCCGAGAGCCTCTTCGTCCGAAGGCGAGTGCTCGAGGTCGGAGCGGTCTCGGCAACCGGCGGAGCGTCCGCGGAGTTCCTCGTGTCGCGCGGCGCGCGGCTGGTGGTGGCCTGCGACGACGACCTGACCGCGGTGGAGGCTGCCCAGGGGCGAGCGGGCAGCGAGCGGCTCCGCTTCCGGCCGGCGGTGTTCGACGACTTGCCGCCAGGCGGGTTCGACCTCGTGCTGGTCGCCGACCTCGCGCCGTACGTGCGCGCCCCCGCGCTCCTCGCGCAGCTGGCGGAGCAGGTGTCCGGGACCGGGGTGCTGGTGGGCGGGGTTCGCAACCCGGCGGGCCTGGCGCTCGCCCAGCTGATGGAGCCGGACGGCGACGGCGCGCCCCCGACCTACGGGCAGGTGCTGGACGCGTTCGCGGCGCACTTCCCCCACGTGGAGACCGCCACCCAGAGCCCCCTCCTCGGGTACCAGCTCGCCTTCGAGCGGAGCGAGGGGCTGCAGGTCGACGGCTCGCTCGCCGGCGCGGGCGAGGCGGCCTACTACGTCGTGCTCGCCAGCCGGGAGCGGCTGCGGGCGGTGGATCCGACCTGGGTCCAGCTGCCACCGGCGCCGCTGGCCTTCACCGGAGGACGCCTCGACGAGGCCTCCACCCGCGCCCGCGAGTGGGAGGAGCGTGCGCGGCGGCTGAAGAGCGCGCTGGGCGAGGCCCGCGAGGAGCTGGCGCAGGCGAAGAACGACCTCGAGGCGACTCACGGAGGCCTGGAGCGCGCGCGGGAGGACGCCGCCCGGGCGCAGGCCGAGGCCGAGGTTCGCGGAGCGGCCGCGCTTCACCCCGTGGTGCAGGACGAGCTGGCCGCCCGCATCCGCCGGCTGGAGTCGGAGCTGCAGCTGGCCTCCGATCGGGCTGCCGAGGCCGAGCGGCGACTGGCGTCGCGCGCCGCGGAATCGGAGGCCGCGCGGGTCCAGGAGCGGCAGCAGCAGGCCGGCGTGCTCGCGGCCCAGGAATCGGTGCGGCTCGAGCGGGCGCGGCGCGAGGAGGTGCAGCGCCAGCTGGACGACGCCCGGACCAAGCTGACCGCCGCCTACGACGAGCTGCGAGGAGTGCGCGAGGAGCTCACCCGGATCCGGACCGACGGAGAGCGGGGCAGGCTCACCCTCGAGGCGCGTGGCTCGGAGCTGGCCTCGCTCGAGGAGCGGCTGGGTCAGGCGAAGGAGCGGGAGATCCGCCTGGCCGAGCAGCACTCCCTGGTCCTCACCGCGCTCGAGGGGAGCCAGAACGAGCTGGCCCAGGCAAAGAGCCGCGCCGAGGCGGTGGAGCAGCGCTCGCAGTGGGTAGAGGCCGAGCGGGCGCGGGAGCTGCGGGCGGCGGAGGCCGATCGGCTGCGGTTCGAGGAGCAGCTGGCGCAGGCGCGCGCCACGGTGTCCGCCGCTCCGACGCCGGAGGCGCTGGAGGTGGTCAAGACCGAGCTGCTCGCGGCCTCCGGTGAGCGTGACCGCCTCGCGGACCGGGTGGTGATCCTCGAGCGACAGGAGGCCACCGCCCGGGCGACGGCCGCCGCGCTCGAGGAGCGGCTGGCGACTGCCGAGTCCGCGCTCGCCCAGGCCAACTTCCAGGCACCCGAGGACGCGGCGATCACCCAGGAGCTGGCCATCGCCCGCCAGGCACTGGAGCAGGCCCAGGCGGCGGCGGAGTCTGCCCGGGCGGAGCGAGACCGTGCGGTGGGGGCGATGACCTCCGAGGTGGAGGAGGCCCGTCTCGCGCAGGCGCGGGTGGAGGAGCGGGCCTCGAGCACCGCGGTCTTCGCCCGGGAGGCCGTCACCCGCGCCGAGCGCGCCGAGGAGACAGCCCGGACGCAGGCGCTGCGCGTCGAGGCGCTGGAGCGGACCATCGGCCAGCTCGAGCTCCAGGTCAGCCGCAGCGAGGACCTCGACGCCCAGCTCCAGTCGATGCGGGCCCGTGCCGAGGCGGAGGTGCAAGCCGAGGCCGCCCGGCAGGCGGAGCTCGCCGAGCTGAACGAGGCGCACCTCGTTCTGCAGGCAAGGGTGACGGGCCTCGAGGCGGAGGCGGCGCAGCTGGCGGACGAGGCGAGGAGCCGGCTGGCGGCGACCGAATCCGAGCTCACCGCCGCGCGCGAGCGTCTCGCGGCGCACCAGGCCTCGGGCGCTCAGCTCGTCCAGGACCGCGAGGCGGCGCTCTCGGCGGCCCACTCCGAGGTCGCCGCGGCACGCGAGCGCCTCGGCGCGCTCGAAGCGGCGGAGGCGCAGCTGAGGGGCGAGCGGGACTCGGCGTCCGCCGAGGCGGCGCGGCTCGGGGAGCGGGTCGCGGCGGTGGAGCTCCTCCTGTCCGCCGCCGAGGAGCAGCGGGCCGGGCTGACGGCCGCGCTCGAGGAGGCACGGGCCGCGACGAGCACCGCGGTGATGGGATTCGAGGCCCGCGTGGCCGCGCTCGAGGTGGAGCTGCAGCACACCGCGGGGGAGCTCGCCGAGCGGACCGATGCTCTGGCCCGGGTCGAGCCGGCGGCCCAGGCGCTGGGAAGTCTCCGCGCCGAGCACGCAGAGGCCGCTGCGCGAGCCGAGGCCTTCGGCCGGGCGCTGGAGGATTCCCGGGCGCGGGTGGACGCGCTCGAGGCGGCGCTCGCCGGGGCGGACGAGGCCCGCGCGGCGCTGCACGAGGCGGTGTCGCGCGCCCATGCGGCGGAGGCGGAGGTCGGCCCGCTCCGCGCCGAGAGAGACCTCATCGCGAGCGAGCGCGACGCCGCCTTCGAGCGACTCACGGCCGTGGAGGTCGCCGCGCAGGAGACCTCGGCACGTCTGGCCCTGGTCGAGGCCGGGCAGAGCACCGGCGAGGAGCAGGCCCGCGCGGCGAAGCAGGCCCGGGAGCAGGTCCAGGTGGAGCTCGCCCAGGAGCGCGCCCGGGCCCGGATGCGGGAAGAGGAGAAGGAATTCGCCGATGGCAGGGTGGCCGAGCTGGAGGAGCAGCTGGGCAAGATCTCCGACGATCTGGCCTCGGTGCAGTTCGAGCGTGACGCGCTCGCCGCGCAGGCCGAGCAGGCGGCGGCGCGGGAGCAGTCGCTGAGCGAGGCGCTCGAGATGGCGCGTGCCTCGGGCGAGGGCGCACCGGGAGCGCTCCAGCAGATGCTCGCCGACGCCGTCGCCGCCCGCGACGCGCTGGCCGACGAGCGAGGCCACGAGCGCGAGGAGACCAGGGCCGCGGTCGAGGCGGCCCGGGCCCAGGCGCAGGAGCTCGCCACCCGGGTCGACCAGCTGCAGCGCCGGCTGGCGACCCAGGAGGGTGAGCTGCTCACCCTCCGCCGGGCGCTGGCCCGACCCCCGCCCGGCCGCCCGGGCCAGGGGGAGACGTGAGCCGGACGCAGCGGGCCTTCAAGTACGAGGGGCTGGGCAACGACTTCGTGGTGCTCGACCGCCGCGTCTCCGGGCTGGACATCTCTCCCTCGGCGTCGCGGTCACTCTGTGACCGGCGCCGGGGGGTCGGCGCGGACGGCGTGCTGGTGCTCCTTCCCTCGAAGCGAGCCGCGGCGCGGATGGTGGTCCACAACGCCGACGGCAGCATCGCCGAGATGTGCGGCAACGGGCTGCGCTGCGTGGCCAAGCATCTCCTGGACCGGGAGCCGGGCACGGACGCGCTGGAGGTGGAGACCGGCGCCGGCGTGCTCCCGGCACGGGCGCGCCGCGCGGGCGGCGAGGTGGTGGAGGTGGAGATCGAGCTCGGTCCGGCCCGCCTCGACGCGCCCCACCTGCCCCGGGGAACCGGCGGCGGGCCGTTCGTCGCCGCGGCGATCCCGGGCGTGGACTGGCCGGGCACGGCGGTCAGCATGGGCAACCCGCATCTGGTGCTCCTCGGCGCGCCGCCGGAGGTGGTGCGCGAGCACGGACCCCGCCTCGAGCACCTTCCGGGGTTCCCCGACCGCACGAACGTCGAGGCGGTGAGCCGCGGAGCCGAGGGGCTCCGGGTGTCGGTGTGGGAGCGAGGCTCGGGGCTGACCGATGCCTGCGGGACTGGAGCGGTGGCCTCGGTCGCCGCGGCGCTCGTGGCCGGCTGGGTTCCGCCGGATGTCTTCGTTCCGGTGGAGCTCCCCGGCGGCCGGCTCACGGTCCGGGTGTCGGCGGATCTGCAGCGCACGACCTTGCGTGGCCCGGCGCGCTTCGTGTTCGCCGCCGAGCTGCCGGAGGCTCTGCTCGACTGACCCCCCGCCCGCTCCAGCTCTGGGTGGCGGAGGCCAGCGCGCCGGTGCGCGCCTGGCTCGCCGAGGAGCTGGCTCGTGCCGGGCACGAGGTCGCCTGGGCTGGAACGCCGGCCGAGCTCGAGGAGCAGGAGGGCGCCCCGGACGTCCTGGTCATCGGCACCCCCGACGCGCCTGACGTCCTCGACGCGTTCCGCGGCGGCTGTCCGGAGGTGCCCGTGGTGGCCTGGGTGGAGCCGGGCCGGCCGGTGCCGGAGCTCACGGCGCCGTTCGAGTGGACCGCCTCCACCGACGATGGAGCGCTCCTCGCGGCGGTGGAGCGTTCGGTCCCCTGGGTGAACCTGCGCCGCGAGCGTGATGCCGCCCGGGCCGAGTCCGCGGCGGCGCGCCAGGAGGCGGAGCTGCACCGGCGCGCGGCGGGGCTTCTCCGCGATCCGGACGCCGAGGGGTTCCACGAGCTCCTCCTCGCCGAGCTGCTCCGCGCGGCCGGGGCGAGCGCCGGCGCGCTGTGGCTGGCCGACGATGCCGGGCGCTTCGTGCTCCGCGCGACCGGGGGTGGCCCGGCCCGTGAGGCCTACCCCGAGCTCCTCGCCCCCGACCCCGAGGCGCGGGCGTTGCTCTCCACCGGTCGGCCCTGGGAGGTGGATGGCCCGGGCCTGTGGGTGCCGCTCAACGCGCGGGGCGAGGGACTCGCGCTGGCCCAGCTCGCGGACGCGCCGGCGGGCTTCCCCGCCGAGGCGCTGGAGTCCACGGCGGCGCTCGCCTCCGTCGGGGCGGCGGCCCTGCTCTCCGCCCGACGCTTCCACGCGCTGCAGCGGCTCGCCCTCCGCGACCCGGACTCGTCGGCCTACAACCTCGCCTACTTCACCGACGTCGCGACGAAGGAGGTGGACAAGGCCCGGCGCTACGGGCGCGGCTTCTCGCTCCTCAGCTTCGCGCTGGAAGGCCTGCCGCACCTCCGGGCCCGCGCCGGGGCCGAGCAGGCGCGGACTGCGGTGCGGGCCACCACCCGGGCCCTGGGGCGGGTGCTGCGCGAATCCGACGTGCTGGCGAAGGTGGCGGAGCAGGACTTCCTGCTCCTCCTGCCGGAGACGGATGCCTTCGGCGCGCAGGTCTTCCTCCGCCGAGCCCTGGCGGCGGCCCGCGAGGCCCCCGAGCTGCGAGCGGTGGATGGCGGGGCCCCGCTGCAGCTGACCGGAGGCGCGGCGAGCTTTCCCCGGGACGGAGAGGACCTGGACTTCCTCACCGCGGCCTGCCGGGCCCGGCTCGAGCAGCGGCGCGCCTCGCTCCATCGCCGGCTGGTGCTGGACGCGGTGGGGTTCTGGGAAGCGGTGGAGCTGCTCCTCGGCTCGCCCGACGGACCGCGACTGCCGGCCGAGGAGGGCGCCGATCCGTCGCGCCGCGGGCGCGTCCCGGAGACTCTGTTCGACGAGGTGCAGGCGGAGATCGGCCGGACCCTGCTCCGCGACCCCTCGCTGCGGAGCCTGGTGTACCTGGGCGGCGCCGAGGCCGGAGACGGGCTGCCGCTGGTCAGGACCCTCGAGCGCGTCGACGGCGAGTTCGCCCCCCGGGTCTACCTCCTCGCGCGCCGGGCGGAGGTGACGCCGCGGCCGGGGCTGACCCCGCTCGTCCTCGGCGGGGACGAGCGGCTTCTCCGCCACCAGTTCGTCCTCTGGCTCCACGGGGCGGCGGCGTACGCGCTGCTGCAGCGCCGCGGCCGGGGCGCGACCTGGGCCTTCCACTCCTCGGACGCGGCGCTGGTGGACGGCCTCGTCTCCAAGCTGCAGACCGCGTACGACCTTCAACCTTACTGAGCCCCGGGAACATGACCGCGATCCGGAAAGTCCTGCTCGCCGATCCCGACCTCGCGTCGGTCCGGGCGCTCACCCGCGCCCTGCGGCAGAAGGGCTACCAGGTTCACCACGCCCGCGACGGGGCGCGCGCGCTGGAGCTCGCGGTGCTCCGCCACCCGGATCTCGTGCTCTTCGACCACGGCTGCCCGGTGCTGGAAGCTCGCACCTTCGTGGACATCCTCCGCACCAACCCCCGCACCGAGACCATCCCGGTCGTCGTGACCGCGAGCGCGGATGAGGCGGACGAGGCGATGCGGGACGGGCCGGGTCCGCTCCTCCGGAAGCCCTACAACCTCGACGAGGTCCTCGCGCACATCGACGACCTCCTCGCGCGGGCCGACCGCGCCCGGAACGACGGCGCCGACTCCCAGGAGATCGAGGGCGCGCTGGCCCAGCTGGCGCTCCCGGACCTGCTCCAGACCCTCGCGCTCGCCCGGCGCACCGGGCGGGTGTCGCTGCGGCGAGGAAACGAGCGGGGTGAGGTGGAGCTGGTCGAGGGGCGGACGGTGGACGCGCGTGCCGGCGCGGTCGAGGGAGAGAAGGCCCTCTTCCGCCTCCTGGAGTGGGCCGAGGGGACGTTCTCCTTCACGCCCGGACCGCCGTCCCCGGAGGCGCGCATCGACCGGGGCACGGACGAGCTGCTCCTCGAGGCGGCGCGGCAGACCGACGAGTGCCGGCGGCTCATGGCGGCCCTCCCCGAGCCGGCGACCCGCTGGGGCCAGTCGCCCGGGGCGACGCTGCGCGCGGTCCCGCCGCTCGCCCGCGAGGTGCTCGGCCGGCTGGAGGCGCCCCGGAGCACGGCGGAGCTCCTCGACGAGATGGAGGCCGCGGATCTGGCGGTGCTCCAGGCGCTGGCGATGCTCCACGGCGAGGGGCTCGTCGTCCCGGTGGACGTCGACGCGCCGCCGGCGCCGGAGCCGCTGCTCACCGCCGCCGAGGCCCACGCGGTGCGGGCCCGCGCCCAGCGGGGGCGGAGCAGCTCGCGAGGCCAGGTGGTGAAGGTGCTCGTCGGAGCGCGCGACGGCTCCGCGGCCCGCGAGGCGCTCGCGGGGCTGCCGCTGCTCGCGCCGGAGGGAGCGCTGGTCGAGGCGCTGGGCACGGTGGCCGAGCTGGAGGTGGCCGAGGGGCTTCTCCTTCACTTCTGCGTCGTTCCCCCCGGCGAGCTGGGCCGGCCGCTGTGGCGCCCGTTCACCTCCGACGCGGCGGGGCTCGTCCTGACCGAGCCGTCGGCCGCGCTCCTGGCGCAGGCCCGCTTCGTCGCCGAGGAGCAGCGCACCGCGCTGGCGGTGCTGGGCCCGTCCTGCCCGGAGGAGCTCGCCCGCCGCGGTGCCGCAGCGCATCCGGGCGCCCGCGAGGCGGTGCGCGCGGTGCTGCTCACCTTCGCCGGCCTCTCCGCCTAGCGGCGGCGAGGACGCCGCCCCAGCGCCTCGGGCATGCCCGGGACGCGAAGGAGCAGGGCGTACTCCTCGCCGCTGAGGAAGGCGGTGCGGCGCCCCGCGAGGTCGTCGAACCGGAGCTCCACCCGGAGGTCGCCCTCCGTTCCCTCCTCGCGGACTTGCGGGGGCGTGCCGCGCTCCAGACACCGCCGGACATCGCGGGCGAGCCCGCGGAGCCGCCGGGCGAGGGTGAGCGCGCGCTTCCCCTCGGGCGTCTCGAAGGTGTGGAAGTGCCTGTTGCGCGACAGCGGCAGGGAGGGCTCGAGGAGCCGTTCCACGAGGCGGCGGACGAAAGAATCCATCATCGGAGAGGCGCGTTCCGGGGAGGCAGCGTAGCAACGGCGCTGGACCCCTGCCCGTCCCCGGGCCGGGGCGTTCCCACCCTCACGCGTGCGCGGCCGGCTGCTCTCCTGCCACCGCCGCGGTCGCGGAGGGGACCCGCAGATGGAAGACGGTTCCCGACGGTCCGGTGCGCTCGCACCCCAGCGCGCCCCCGTGGGCCTCGAGGATCTGCCGGCTCAGCGCCAGCCCGAGCCCGGTGCCGTGGCGCTTGGTGGTGAAGAGCGGATCGAAGAGATGGGGACGGGCCTCCTCGGGGATGCCGTGCCCGGTGTCCTCCACGCGGACGTGCACCGCCCCGTCCTCGGCCGAGGTGGAGAGCTGCAGCGTGCCGCCTCCCTCCATCGCCTCGCGCGCGTTCCGGACCAGGTTGAGCAGCACCTGTCGGAGCTGCCCCTCGTCCACCAGCGCCCGCGGAAGCCCGGGGTCGAGCCGCCGCTCCACCCGGATGCCTGCACGACCCAGCTCTCCGGCGGCGAAGTCCAGCACCGCGTCCACGATGCCGTTCACGTCCTCGGAGGCAAGCGACGGGGCAGGGGAGCGCGCCATGCGGAGGTACCGCTCGGTGGTCTCGGTCAGCCGGTCGACCTCGCGGATGACGGCCTGGAGCAGCGCCTTGACCTCGTCCGCCTCGGCGCCGGACCCGAACCGCGCGTGGGCGAGCGCGTCCTGGAGCATCTCCACGTTGAGGCCAATGGAGGAGAGGGGGTTTCGCACCTCGTGGGCGACCTGTGCCGAGACCCGGCCGACCGCGGCGAGCCGCTCGGCGCGGAGCAGCGCCTGCTGCTGCCGGGCGAGCGCGAGCTCCCGCTCCTCCAGCGCCCGGGTCATGGCGTCGAACTCCCGCCCGAGCTGGGAGATCTCGTCGTCGCCGGGGATGTTCAGCTGACCGGTGTAGTCGCCACGCCGGATGCGGCCCACGCCGGCGATGAGCGCCCGCACCGGGCGGAGGCTCCGCGCGGAGAGGGCGGTCGCGAGCAGCCCGACGGCGATGGCCACCACCGAGAACCCGATGAGCAGCACCCCCCGGCGCCGATCGCGTCGCTCGGCCTCCTCCACCACCGCCCGGGTCCTCGTGTCGAGCGAGGCCCGCAGCGCCCGCAGCTCACGGGAGAGCGAGTCCTGCGCGCTGGCGAGTGTCCGCTGCGCCTCCGGTGACGGTGACTCGGACCAGGTGCCGGGCGTCGTGCGCTCCACCACCTCCAGATCGCGCGCGACGTGCTCGACCCGGGACTGCACCGAGTCGAGGAAGGCCCGCTCGGAGGCGGGGGCGGTGGCGCGGAGCGAGGAGAGCGTCGTCTCGAGCGAGGTGAGCCTCGCGTGGAGGAGCGGCGGATAGGTGAGCGGAGCCAGGCGAGCCAGCGCGGCCCGGGTCTGCGGGTCGGCCTCGGCGCTGATCTGCGCCGCCTCCTGGGCCTGGTTGCGCTCGAAGGACTCCAGCGCCGCGGCGTCCTGGGTGAGCGGCAGGTAGCCCTGGCTCACCAGGCGGATCTCCTGCTGGTTCCGGTGCAGCTCGCTGACGCTGAAGAGGATGAGGAGGCCGAAGGTGACGAGCACCACCGCGTGGCCGAGGAAGATGCGGGTGGCCAGGGACACCCGCGGCTGCCGGCCCGGGAGTGGATGCGCGGCGGTCAGCCCGCCTTCTCCACGTGCTGGGCGGCCTCGAGCGAGGCCTCCGCTCCGGCGCCGTTCTCGGCGGCCGGCGGCGTCGTTCCCGCCCCGGTACCGGAGTCGGCGTGCTCGGTGTGCTCCGGTGGCCGGGTGCGCCGGGCGATCTCGGCCGCCTCTGCCGCGGCGCGCTCCTCCACCGAACGGTCCGAGGCGGCGACCTCGTCGGCGGTGAGCTCGGTCCGGTCGGCGGCGATGCCGCTCTTCTTCTCTAGATCTCGGATGGCGCGACGGAGCAGATCGCGCTCCAGCAGGGTGCGGTTGAGCCGCTTCTCCAGCGCCTTGAACTTGTCCTTCAGAAGGTCGAGCTCGCCCTTGATGACGGTGTAGACCCGTCCCTGGGTCTCGGTGCGACCCTTCAGCCGGCGCACCTCGGCCGAGAGCTCCTGGGAGCGCGAGCGCTCGCGGTTGGCCAGGTGCTCGAGCCGCTCCATCTTCTCGCGGTCGGTGTCGGACAGCTCGCGGAAGCGCCGGGGCTCGGGTGGGGGCGGCGCCACGGCCGGAGCGGGTGCGGCCGGCACCGGAGCCTGCGCCGGGGGTGGCCGCCGCGTCCGGAAGGCCTCGGCCTCGCTCCTGAGCCGGCCGACGTCGGCGAGCGCGGACGCGAGCTCGCCCCGGACCACCTCCAGCTGCTGGGAGGCGGACCGCTCCACCTCGGCACGGGCCTTGGCCAGGTCGGCCCCGCCCTTCTCCAGCTCGCGCTGATCGTGAAGCCTCTTCCGGGTCTGCTTCAGCTCGCCCCGGAGCTCGGTCACGGTGCCTCTCAGCTCGTCGACCTCGCGGCGCCGCTTCTCCAGCTCGGGGTCAAGTCCGCCGCGCGGGACCGGCGCGGCACCGGCGACGGCGGGCGCCGCCGGCGCGGCGCGAGCGTGCGCGTGGGGCGGAGCACCCCGTCCGAAGATGAGGAGCCCGAGGCAGACGACGAGAGCGATGCTGACGAGGACGAGCAGTGTGGGAAGCATGGGGCCTTCTCTGGAAGGTCCTTTAGCATGGCCATGGCATGCTCCACTCCACCCACCGGCTCCTCCTCGTCGCCTTCCTCGGGGCCCTCGTCCTCTTCGCGACCACGGTGACGCCGGCGCTGTTCGCCACCGTCCCTCCGTCGAGTGCCGCCCGGGTGGTCGGCCGGGTGCTCCCCGTGCTCGACGCGGCCGGGTTGCTGCTCGGGCTGGCAGCGGTGGCGCTCGGGGCCACGGGTCGCTCGGGGCGTCCGGCGCTCCTGCTGGGCGGCGTCCTCGCCGCCCTCGCCGCGACCAGCCTCTTCGTGGTGACGCCGGAGATCGCGAGCATCCGCCGGGCGACCGGCGATGTGCTCTCGCACCTGCCGCCGACCGACCCTGCGCGCCGCCGCTTCGGCATGCTCCACGGGCTGTCCACCGTGCTCTTCGGCCTGCAGGCGGTGATGGCCGTCGCCCTGGTCGTGCTCCGGCCGGACCGGTCAGCCCCTAGAGGTAGAAGCGGTCGGTGACTCCGGCGGTCCGGGTGAGGATGGCAGTCCACCCCAGAAGCGTGTCCACCCGCCCCTCGGCCTGCGCCGGGGTGAGCCCGAGCGCGGCCAGACTCCCCGTGCAGGCCACGAGCGTCACCGGGTCGGCGTCGCGGAGGTGGCCGAGCAGCGACCGCAGGCTCGGAAGCCCGCGTGCCTCGAAGCGCGACGCCACGTCCTCCCGCTCGGGAAAATCCGGTTCGTCCAACCGGTCGGTCAGTAGGCGTTCCAGTGCCCACCAGAAGAAATAGACGTCCACCCGGCGCCCCAGGGCAGCTCCGGAAGCCGCGATGGACAGGCCTTGATGCAGCCTGTCATAGGCGCCACTGTGTAGGAAAATCGCGAGCGTAGCGCCATCGGAGGAGGCAGACACACAGGGCAAATACCCTGGATCGCCTTGCGCATGAAAGACCTGGCTGGTACTCCCCCCAGACCCCGGATGCCAGAGGCCCACACAGCGCGGCGCAAGGACGCCCACCTCGATCTGTGCGCGCAAGGGGACGTGGAACCGGACGGGAACTCGACGCTCCTCGACTGCGTGAACCTGGTCCACAACGCGCTCCCCGAGCTGGCCCTGGAGGAGGTGGAGCTGACCCTCACCCTCTGGGGGAAGGTCCTCCGCGCCCCCCTTCTCGTCACCGGCATGACCGGCGGCACCGACCGTGCGCGCGAGGTCAACCGGGACCTCGCCCAGGTGGCCGAACGCCACGGGTTGGCCTTCGGCGTGGGCAGTCAGCGCGCCATGGCCGAGCACCCGGAGCTGAAGAGCACCTTCCAGGTCCGCGACGTCGCCCCGCACGTGCTCCTCGTCGGGAACATCGGCCTGAAGCAGGCCATCGCCATGGGCGTGGCCGGCGTGCGGCGACTGGTGGATGACATCGACGCGGACGGGCTCGCGCTGCACCTCAATGCCGCGCAGGAGCTCAGCCAGCCCGAGGGAGACCGCGACTTTCGCGGCGGCTACAGCCTGGTGCAGGCGCTGGCCTCGGCCTTCGGCGACCGCTTCCTGGTCAAGGAGACCGGTTGCGGCATCGCGCCCGCGGTGGCGCGGCGACTGGTCGACTGTGGCGTCCGCACCATCGACGTGAGCGGTCTCGGCGGAACCAGCTGGGTGCGGGTGGAGCAGCTCCGCGCCTCGGGCCAGATGGCCGAGCTGGGCGCCCTCTTCTCCTCGTGGGGGATCCCCACGGCGGCCGCGGTGGCGAGCGTGCGGCGGGCGGTGGGCCCGTCGGTGAAGCTCATCGCCTCGGGTGGAATTCGCGATGGCCTGGACGTTGCGAAGGTCCTGGCGATCGGCGCGGATCTGGCGGGCATGGCACTGCCGCTGTTCCGTGCACAGCAAGCGGGCGGCGTGGCCGGCGCCGACGCGGCAGTGCGGACCGTGGTCGCAGGACTGCGGCAAGCGCTGCTGTTGACCTCGAGCCGGACCGTGGCCGACCTGCGGAGAAGCCCGCGGGTGGTGACGGCTCCGCTGAAGGACTGGATGGAGTCGCTGTGAAACAGGGAACGGGGGCAGTGCTGCGGGTGGACTCGGACGCCGAGGGGCCGGCCCCCTCCTCGCGATTCCCCGGGTTCCACAAGCTGACGCTGGAACAGCGCCTCGCCGAGCTGGCACGGCGTCACGGGCTGTCCAGCGAGGACCTGGAGCTCTTGCGCAGCGCCCACACCCTGCCGCTGGGCACGGCGAACACCATGATCGAGAACGCGATAGGGACGTTCTCCCTCCCTCTCGGCCTGGGGCTCAACCTCCAGGTGAACGGCCGCGACTACATCGTCCCGATGGCGGTCGAGGAGCCCTCGGTGGTCGCCGCGGTCTCCTTCGCCGCGAAGATCGTTCGCGAGGCGGGTGGCTTCACCGCCGACGCAGACGATCCGCTGATGATCGGCCAGGTGCAGGTCACCCGCTACGGTGACCCCACCATCGCCGCCGAGAAGATCCGCGCCCACAAGGAGCAGATCCTCGCGCTGGCCAACAGCTTCCACCCCTCGATGCAGCGCCGCGGTGGTGGGGCACGCGACGTCGAGGTGCGCCTGCTGCCGGCGCCCGAGGGCAGCAAGGGCGAGCCGCTGCTCGTCGTCCACCTGGTCATCGACACCCAGGAGGCGATGGGGGCCAACCTCATCAACACCATGGCCGAGGGGGTGGCGCCGCTCATCGAGCAGATCACCGGCGGCCACGTCTATCTGCGCATCCTCAGCAACCTCGCCGACCGGCGCCTGGCCCGGGCGAGCTGCCAGATCCCGCTCGCCGCGCTCGCGGACTTCGACCTGCCAGGCCCGGTGATCGCCGAGGGCATCAGCCAGGCGAGCCGCTTCGCCCGGGCCGACCCCTACCGTGCCGCGACCCACAACAAGGGAATCATGAACGGCATCGACGCGGTGGCCATCGCCACCGGTCAGGACTGGCGCGCGATCGAGGCCGGGGCCCACGCCTTCGCCTGCCGCGACGGCCAGTACCGTCCGCTCTCCCAGTGGTACGTCGAGGACAGCCACCTCGTCGGCCGGATCGAGCTGCCGCTCGCGCTCGGCACGGTGGGCGGACCGATCAAGATTCACCCCGGCGTGCAGCTGGCGCTGAAGCTCATGGGCACCCACGGGGCCCGCGAGATGAGCATGGTCTTCGCCGCCGTCGGGCTCGCGCAGAACTTCGCCGCCATCCGGGCGCTCGGCTCGATCGGCATCCAGAAGGGGCACATGGCCCTCCACGCCCGCTGCGTCGCGGTGACCGCCGGCGCCCGCGGGGACCACGTGGAGAAGGTGGCGCACCTCCTGGTGAAGAGCGGCACGGTCAAGGTGGACAAGGCGCGGGAGATCCTCGCCTCGCTCGGACCCGCCGACGCGCACGGGCTGCCCGAGCGGTCGTGAACTCCGCTGCACGCGCCGCTCGCCGTGGCGCGACGCCGGCCCGAGCGCCGCACCGGCGCGCCGAGCCCGAGGCCTTCGGCCCGGGCAAGGTCATCCTCCTCGGCGAGCACGCGGTGGTCTACGGCCACCCGGCGCTCGCCGTGCCGCTCTCGCTCGGCGTGACGGCGCGGGGGACGCCCGCGGCCCGCTGCGAGCTGGGCGGACTGCCGGATCTCACCGCCCCGCAGCGGCGGATGCTCGACGCCGCCTTCGACGCGGTGGCCTCCGCGACCGGACGCCCCCCGCTGCGGATCTCCCTGTCGTCCACGCTTCCGGTCTCCATGGGGCTGGGGAGCTCGGCGGCCCTCGCCGTCGCGGTGTCGCGGCTGCTCCTCGATGCGTCGGGGAAGAGGCCCACCCCATCGAAGGTGCTGGCGCTCGCGCTGCGCATGGAGCAGGCGTTCCACGGGACGCCGTCCGGCGTGGACCACACGGTGAGCGCCCACGGCGCGCCCTTGCTCTACCGCCGTCCGGCGCCGGGGCGTCCGGGCCGGGTGCGGCGGGTCCGGATCGGCGCACGGGCGACGCTGGTCCTCGCGCTGGTGGGGCCGCGCCGGGGAACGCAGGAGACCGTGGCCGCGCTCCGCCGCCGCGCCGCCCGGTGGCCGGAGCGCTACGGCCGGCTGTTCCAGCAGATGGGCCGGCTCGCGCTGGAGGGAACGGCCGCGCTGGAGGACGGAGATCTCGAATCGCTCGGGGACGCGATGAACGTCAACCACGGGCTCCTCGCGGCGGCCGGCGTGAGCTCTCCTGCGCTGGACACGGCGGTGGACGCGCTCCGCCGCGCCGGAGCGCTGGGGGCGAAGCTCACCGGCGCCGGCGGGGACGGCGGGGCGGTGGTCGCGCTGTTCCGGAAGCCGCCGGTCGCCGGGACGCTGGAGCACACCGGCCTCGGCGTGCTCACCTCCGAGCTGGAGCCCACCGCATGAGCCCCTCGCGAGCGACCGCGCGCGCCCATCCGAACATCGCGCTGGTGAAGTACTGGGGGAAGCGGGACGCGGTTCGCATCCTGCCGCACCAGTCGAGCCTCTCGGTCACCCTGGCCCCCCTGGAGGTGGTGACCACCGTCGAGTTCGGCGCGCCGACGGACTCGGTGGTGCTGCACGGCAGCGAGGCCCGGGGCAAGGAGCGCTCGCGGGTGCTCGGCCTCCTCGAGCGGGTGCGGAGCGAGACGACGCGGGCGCTCGGACCGGTCCGGGTCGACTCGCGCGGGAACTTCCCGATGGCCGCGGGCCTCGCCTCGAGCGCCGCCGGGTTCGCCGCGCTGGCGCTGGCCGGGCGCGCGGCGGCGGGCCTGTCCACCGACCCGGCCGCGATCTCCCGGCTCGCACGGGAGGGCAGCGGCTCGGCTTGCCGGAGCGTGCAGGGCGGGGTGTGCATCTGGCATCGCGGCACCCGCGAGGACGGGGCGGACAGCGTCGCCACCCAGGCCTTCCCGGAGGGCCACTGGCCGGAGCTGCGCCTGCTGGTCGCGGTGCTGAGCCGCGCCGAGAAGGAGGTCGGCAGCCGGGACGGGATGGCCCAGACGGTGGAGACGTCTCCCTACTACCCGGCCTGGGTGAAGGACGCCGAGGCGGAGATCCCCCGCGCCACCGCCGCGATCGCCGCCCGGGAACTCGAGGCGCTCGGTGCCCTGTCCGAGCGGAACGCCTGGAGGATGCACGCCACCGCGTTCGCCGCCGATCCGCCGCTCTGCTACCTCCTGCCGGGCACGCTCGCGCTCATCCTCGCGCTGCCGGCCGCGCGCCGCCGCGGAGTCCCGGTGTGGTTCACCCTCGACGCCGGGCCCAACCCGGTGCTCCTCACCCTGGCCTCGCACGAGGCGGAAGTGGAGCGGCTGGCCCGCGAGGCCGGCGCGCTGGAGGTGGTGCGTTGCCGCCCCGGCGGTGACGCCCGGCTCGTCGAGCCCTAGGAGAACGCGTGGAGACCTGCCTCTCGGCCCCAGGCAAGCTCTTCCTCTCCGGGGAGTATGCCGTCCTCTGGGGTGGGACCGCCCGGCTGGCCGGAGTCGGCCCACGGGCCTGGGCCCTCGCGCGGACCCGCGAGGACCGCGAGGTCCACCTCGTCCTGGCCGAGGGGCGGATCGTCGGGACGGTGACGCCGCTCGGCGTGCGCTGGGGGAGCGAGCCCACCGAGCCCTTCGCCTTCGCCGCCCGCGCGCTCGACGTCGTGGTGCGGGCGCGGGGCCGGGAGTCGCTGGGGCTGGAGGTCGCGCTGTCGGCCACGCCGCCCGGCCCGGGCGGGCACAAGCTCGGACTGGGGAGCTCGGCCCGGGCGGTGGTGCTGGCGACGGAGTGCGCGGCGCGCCTCCTGGAGGTGCGTCCGCCGCTGGCGCTGGCGATGCTCGCTCACGCCGAGGCCCAGGGAGGGAAGGGAAGCGGCGGGGACGTGGCAGCGTGCAGCGCGGGCGGGCTGCTCCGCTACCGGCGCTGGCCGCTCGAGCGGGTGACGGCGGCGGTGTCGCTCTCGCTCGGGCTCGCGGCGGCCGGAGCGCCGGACGTGGTGCGCCTCGGGAGCACGTCGCTCCCGGCGAGCTATGCCTTCAGCGGCCAGAGCGCCTCCACCCGGGGGATGATCGGCAAGGTGGAGGCGGTGCTGGAGGGCGCGGCACGGCAGCGCTTCGTCGAGTCCAGCGACGAGCTCGGCCGGGAGCTGGAGGACGGGCTCCGCGGCTCGCGCTTCGCTCAGCTCGACGAGGCCTGCCAGGGGCTGGAGCAGCTGCTGGAGTCGCTGCCCGGCGTGGGCACCCCGGGGACGGCGCGCATCCTCGCCCTCGCCCGGACCGCGGGAAGCACCGGGAAGGTGAGCGGAGCCGGGGGAGGCGACGGCTGCGTGCTGTTCTCGCCCGACGAGGACGCGCGGCGCGCGCTCCTCGCCGCGCTCGGCCACCGGGGCTTCGTGGCGGTGCCGCTGTCGTTCGAGCACGGCGTGCGGGCGGAGATCTCGACGCCCTCCGAGCTCCGCGCCTGGCTCACCGCCTGAACGTCCCCCGCGCGGCGGTCATCCCTCCTCGGCCGCGACCTCTGCGGCGGGCTCCGTGTCCGTCGTCGGCCGGAGGAGCGTCTGCACCGCGAGCCGGCCGACGCGCCTGCCCAGGCGCCGGCCCTCCTCGGAGGAGGTCCGCCAGTGCACGCCGCCCCAGACCCGCGCGTCGACCACGCCCTGGGCCACCTCCCGCACGCTCGCCGCACGGATGACGACACCGGGAGCCGATGCGCTGCTCAGCTCGAGCGTCACGCCCGGAGCACGGACGAAGAGTCGCTCGAGCACCGCCTCGGCCGCGCCGGCGCACGCCGAGTGCCCGGCCGGATAGTCGGGGAAGGGCGGGGTGGCGATGAGCGGGGTCCAGCCCGGGTCGGCCGGCGTCCGCGGATTCCCGTGACCGTCGGCGGCACGGATGGCGGTGACCGGCCGCCACTGCCCGTAGGCGTACTTGGCGTCCCAGGTGGCGATGAACGCGTCGGCCAGGGCCAGGTGGAGGAGGGCGAGCACGCGCGCGGTCGCGGCCCGTCCCGTTCTCGCCGCGACCACGAGCTGTCGCCCGACCGGGTTCCAGACCTGCGGCGCAGTCGCGACCCAGAGCTGGGCGAGGGCGGTCTGCCGCGGCGTCCGCGTGGTGCTGCTCGCCGAGCCCACCGCTTGGATCTCCCGGAAGTCGGTCGCGTACTGCCGGCTGCCGAGCGAGGGCGGCGGGCCGGGGCGGAACTGCGACGGCGTGTGGAGCACGAAGGGAACGACGCTTCCCCACCCCGGATCCAGCGCGGGGCGCAGCGCCGGTGGCGTCGGTTGCCACGCCCCGGGCCCGGAGCCGGGGGTGTACGGCGCGGCGATGGCCTCCGCGACGCCGTCCGAGCTCCGCAGCGACAGGAGCCGTCCGGCCACCTCGACCCCGACTGCGGTGCCCGCCTGGCGTGCCGGTCCCTCGGGGAGCCGGCTCAGCGACTGCGCGGCGAGGGCATCGAGCGTCGAGGCCTGCTCCGGGTACAGCTGGACCAGCGCGTGGTGAGCGGCGCCGATGACCGCGGCCTCGGGCGAGGCGCCGGGCGGCGGGCAGACGCGGGCGGCGTAGGCCCGGAACTCGTGCTCGAAGGCATTGGCCGCGTCGAACATCGCCGCGTGGACGACGGCCAGGTTGCGCGCCTCGAGCGGTGGATTGAACGCGGCCGCGGCGGCGGTGCGCAGCGCGACGTCGTTCCACTCCAGCACCGGGTCGGCCGGTGCCGAGGAGGCGGCGGGTGGGCTCAGCGCGGCGGCGAGGACGAAGGCTCGAAGCAGGGCGTGCATGAAGGACTCCGGGGTGGGTGCCCGCATCCGTCGCGCGGAGACCGCCCTTTCCGAAACTATGGAATCCGTACTGTCCCGCGGGCCAGGCAGGTCCGTATGGTACGGCCGCCATGCGGAAGAAGAGCTACGGGCAGTTCTGCCCGGTGGCAAAGGCATCGGAGCTGCTGGCCGAGCGGTGGATGCCGCTCGTCCTCCGCGAGCTGCTCGAGGGCAGCCGGCACTACGGCCAGCTCCGCCGCGGCATCCCGCTCATCTCCCCGGCGATGCTCTCCACCCGCCTCCGCGAGCTGGTGGATGCCGGGGTGGTGGAGCGCACGCCCGACCCCGCCGGGCGCGCCGAGTACCGCCTGACCGAGGCGGGCGAGGAGCTGCGGCCGGTCATCCGCGCGCTCGGCATCTGGGGGCAGCGCTGGGCGCAGCGCGAGCTGAAGCGGGAGCAGCTCGACCCCGAGCTGCTGGTCTGGGTCATGCGACGGAGGCTGGATCGCGAGCAGCTCGGCGTGCCGCGGGCGGTGCTGGAGGTCGAGTTTCCGGAGGTCCCGCTCAAGCACCGCCGCTTCTGGTTCCTGGTGGAGCCCGCCGGGGTGGATCTCTGCGTGAAGCACCCGGGACGGCCGGTGGACCTCTCGGTGTGCACCAGCGTTCGCACGCTGACCCAGGTGTTCCTCGGACAGCTCGATCCGGCCTCGGCGGTGCGCTCCGGGGACATCGTCCTCGCCGGCTCGCGGACCCTGGCGCAGACCTTCTCCCGCTGGTGCCCGCGGAGCCGCTTCGCGGAGCACGCCCGGCCCGCGGTTGCTCAGAAGAGCTGACCGAAGGCGACGTAGATGCCGGTCCGCTTGGTGTCGAGGTCGAAGCCGAAGTCGGCGCGGATGACGGCGGCCCGCCGCATCAGCCGCAGCCCGCCGCCGGCCCCGCTGTGCCACTGCGCGGAATCGAAGAACTTCCCGTCCGGCTGACCGGGCTGCCAGACGCGCCCGGTGTCGAGGAAGCCCGAGAGGCCGATCTGCAGCGGCGCCGGTCCCCAGGGAATCTCCACCGTGGCCCAGCGCAGCTCGACGTTGCCCAGCACCTTGGTGTTTCCGCCGTAGCGGTTCCGGGGGACGCCGCGCACCGTGTCCAGGCCCCCGAGGCCCTCGACGCTGGCGATGCCGCCGAGCTGGTTCCACTCCCAGAAGGGAACGTCGCCCCAGAGGTGGTCCGCCTCTCCGTGAAGCGCGAGCACGAGCCGCGGCGTCCAGAGCGAGAAGAAGATGCGGGTGCCGAAGGTCACGCCCTGGTAGCTGAACTGGCTCGCGGTCCACGGCCGCGCCATGCGCCCGGCGACCTGCACCAGGAAGCCCGAGTGGGTGTTCTGCTCGTCGTCGCGGGTGTCGAAGAGGACGCCGGCGAACGCCCCCCCATTGCGGCCGCCGGTCACCCCGTTGGGACGCTCCATGTCGAGGTTCGATCCCGCGTAGGGGGTGATCCAGAAGTAGCGGTACTGGTAGCCGGCGTAGAGCGTCAGCGGCGACTGGTCGCCGAACGGCTTGATGCGGAAGCGCAGCCACTCCCAGGTCCAGGCGTTGGTGTAGCCGAAGAACTTGTCCGGTCCCTGGAGGTACTGGCCGGGGAAGGTGTGGTTCCCCGGGCCGTAGTAGGGGGCGTACGGATCCTTGTGGAACTCGACGTGTGCCTCGACGCGCACCGGCCCGAAGAAGTGCGGCGCGTCCCAGGTGATGTAGTGCCCCTGGAAGCCGGTCGTGGTGGCGAAGAACTGCGCGGTGAGGCCGTGCCGGTAGGGACGGAAGTCCTTCCCGTACACGTAGGCCAGGAGCACCAGGCCGAGGCCGAAGCCGGTGTCGGAGTTGAAGCTCGCGACCGGGATGGGGATGACGTCGAAGCCCTCGTCCTTGGAGGGCCCGCGGAGCGACTCCGGGTCGGGAGGGGCGATGGCGAAGTCGCCGGGCAGGATGCTCTGGCGCGCGCGGCCGCCCGGGTCGGCGAGGCTGAAGTCCTCGGGGCGCACGAGGGACGGGGAAGGCCCGGGGGTCTCCACGGGAGCGGAGGTCGCCGGGGCGGGTGAGCTCGGGGGAGGGCCGGGTTCGGAGGCTTGCGCAAGCAGGACCAGCAGGAGAAGGCGCACGGACCCGCCAAGCTAGGCACTGCTCCTCGCCGCGGACCGGCCGGAGCCCCGCATGTCGACGGCCAGACAGTGTCAGACGTCGCGTGCGGGGACTGCGGGCGGGGAGGTCACCTCGGCAGGGAGCGGCTCGCTCTCCGGGACCTCTCCCCAGGCCCCGTTGGCCACGCAGATCTTCCCCACCAGCGCGAAACTGGCGCCGAGGGTGAAGACGGGCCCCCAGGCGCCGAAACCGAGATCGCCGTAGCCCTGGAGCACGTAGGCGATCTGCACCGCCACCGCCCCCAGCGCCGCCACCCGATCCCGCGGGTTGCGCGAGAAGCGGTACGCCCGGACGGAGAAGAACATGCCCACCGGAAACACCGCCCAGATGAGGCTGAAGCCGACGATCCCCCCGAAGGCCCAGAGGCCGAGCACGCTGTTGTGCGGCACGTAGGGTTCGAGCTCGTAGAACTTGGTCACGTCGGGCAGCTTGACCTTCTGGATGAAGGGCCGACCGAACCCCGAGCCGAGCAGCGGGGACTGCGAGTAGGTGTAGATGAGGTCGTAGTTCTCCCAGTCGCGCCAAAGCGTCGAGGTGTTCACTTCGGAGTCGGTCAAGGAGCGGATCTTCTTCACCGGGGCGAATACCACCGACTCCGAGCCCCAGCCGACGGCGCCGTAGAGCAGCAGCGGGACCGCGGCCTTCAGGGTGAGCCTCGCCACCCTCTTCTTCAGGCGGGTCCAGGGGGTGATGAGCCAGAAGGCGAACGCGACCAGCCCCAGCTCGGCCCATACCAGGCGCCGGGCGTTGGCCTGGATGGCCCAGAGGAAGATGGGTCCGAGGATCAGCACCAGGCCGAGGGTCCGCTTGCGGGGGACCTCCAGGAGCAGCGCACCGAGGATCGCCACGCAGGTGGTGAAGAGCACCGAGTCGTGGTGGGTGGTGGCGTGGGGAAGCAGGTCAATGGATGGGTACATCCACCGGAAGGTGATGGCCTCCAGCGCCCGGAATACCCCGACCCCGAGAATGATCTTGCCGACGACGCGCGCGTCTGCGGGCCCCCGGAGGCCCTGCTTCATGAGCAGGTAGACGATGGGGATGTAGATCCACCGGTTCATCTGCCAGAGCGCGAACCGGGAGCTCCCCCCCTGCGCCAGGCCGAACGCCGCCATCCACACCACTGCGGCGACGGTGAGCCAGGCGAAGGTGGTGATGGGTGGTGGGGCGTCCACCCACCCCTTGCTGTCCAGCGTGGAGTGGTGGGTGTGCCGGTAGACGATGACCGCGAACAGCAGGAGCGCCAGGAGGTCGAATCCGCTCATCACCAGCGGTCCGAACGGGATGACCCCGCTCAGCTTCCCCCAGAGCACCCGGCCCAAGAGGTTCCAGGGCGTCTTGATCAACCCGGCGCCGAAGGCGTCCCCGGGGGCCTCCACTGCCCAGGCGAGGAGGAGGAGGACGAGCACCGTGCTGCGGAGAGGCAGGTACCAGATCGCCCAGAGGAGCAGCGCCAGCAGCACGGGGGTGAGCGCCAGGATCAGGCTCCCGTTCCCCGCGACGAGCGCGGCCACCGTCGCCAGGCCGAGGCCCGCGGTCACCACGGCAGGCGCCCAGGTCCGCGAGGTCGCTCCGGCAGCGACGGGCTTCACGGTGTCCATGGGTCAGACCATCCGCGGGTAGATGACCAGGAGGAAGATGGCGTAGGCGATCTCGACCAGCGCCATGGTTCCCAGGGCCGAGAGCAGGGCCCGCCGTGGATCTTTCCCCCGTGCCGCATAGGCCGGGACGATGAAGGTCGCCAGGACGATGGAGAGGAGGAGGAACTTCAGCACGGCCGACGGAAGCCTAGCACCGGAGGGCCCCCCTGGGCTCCGGGCACCGACCCTGGCAGTCTGCTGATCAGCGATGCAGCGATCGGAGTCGACGAGAGCCGGGGGGGTGAGGCAGGCCGGGGTAGGGACGACCTCGCTCGACCTCTTCAACTGGGCGGCGATTGGCCGCTTCTTCCTCCTCGTCAAGCGCTCGGTGTCGCGGCACAGGGCGGTGTTCTTCTCGGTCTGGTTCTGCGTGGTCGGGGTGACCATCGCGCTGATGGTGGTGCTGCCCAAGACCTACGAGGTGCAGACCACGCTGCAGGCCCAGAAGTCGGACGTCATCACCTCGCTCAGCAGCCGCCGCGTCCAGGGCGGTCCGGATCCGAGCAGGCAAGCCGCGGAGACGGTGCTTCGCCACGACAACCTGGTCGCGCTCATCCGGCAGACCGACCTCATCCGGCGGTGGCCCGAGCGCCGAGCGCCGCTCGCCCGGCTGAAGGACGCCATCTGGGCACGGTTCTTCCGTCGACCGACGCCGGACGAGGAGATCGAGAACTTCGTCGGGCTCCTCGAGAAGCGGCTGTGGGTCGACACCAGCGAGGGCATCGTCTCCATCGGCATCCACTTCCCGGACGGCGAGCTCGCCTTCCGGGTGGTGGACGCGGCGCTGGAGAACTTCCTCGAGGCGCGGCACGCCGCGGAGATCTCCAGCATCGGCGACGCGATCGTGGTCCTGGAGAACCGGACCACGAAGTCGCGCGAGGCGCTCCAGGTCGCCCGCGACCAGCTCGAGGCCCTGCGCGCGGCACGAGCGGCAAAGCAGGGAAAGAGCGTGCGCCGCCCCACCGCCGTGTCCAGCTCGCTCCCGCTCGACCCCAAGGTCTCGGAGCTCCAGGTGCAGGTCCAGACCCGCCGGCGAGCGATCGCCGACCTGCAGGAGTTTCGCCGCCGCCGGGTGACCGAGCTCGAGGCGCGCCTGGAGGAGCTGCGCAGCCTGTACTCGCCGAGCCATCCTTCGGTGCTGGACGTGCAGCAGAGCCTGGAGACGATGCGGTCAGACTCGCCGCAGCTGCTGGCGCTCAAGCGCGAGCTGGCTCCCCTCGAGGCGGAGCTCAAGGAGCGCGGCCTCGCCCCGGATGCTCCGCTGCGCACAGCCCGGATCCGCGAGGGAGGGGCCGCCGCGCTCGCGGCCGAGGCGGAAGATCCGCGGGAGGCCGAGGACCCCGACATCGAGTACGCGAAGTCTGAGCTCCGTCACGCGGTCCTTCGCTACAACGGGCTCCTCGACCGGATCGAGGCGGCGCGGTTGGAGCAGGAGAGCGCCCAGGCCGCCTTCAAGTACCGCTACACCATCATCCGGCCGGCGCAGAAGCCGCGAGGTCCCATCAAGCCGAAGCCGGCGCTCATCATCCCGGCAAGCATCGTCGCCGGGCTGTTCCTGGGCATCATCGCGACCAGCCTGATCGACCTTTGGTCGCGGAAGCTGGTGGAGCCGTGGCAGGTGGAGCACACGCTCGGCATCCCGCTCCTCGGGGAGATCCGTGGGCTCTGACCCGGCGGAGACCGGGACCACCGCGGGTGTTCCGTCTCCCGAGCCCACCCCGCCGCCGGGAACTCCCATCCGGGAGGAGGGACGTCCGCGTCGGGCGGCACCCGAGGCACCGGCGCACGACGTGAGCGCGCTCTTCTACACGCTGATCGGACGGCCCTGGAGCAGCCTCGCCGTGATCTCGCCCGACGACTCTCCCCGGGCCTTGCGTCTGGTCCGGAAACTGGAGGACGTCGCCCGGGCGAACCAGTACCGCTCGCTGAAGACGGTCGACATCCTGGAGCTGAACCTCGAGCGTGCGGAAAGCATCACCCATGCGATCGGCAAGGTCAGCTCGCTCGGGGAGCGGAAGCGCTATCTCATCGCCATCGACAGCCCGCTGGAGAATCCGGTCGCCATCCGCGTCCTCTCGGCGTGCGATGCGGTGCTGCTGGTGCTGGAGAAGGACCGCAGCCGGCTGCCCGACGCTCAGCGCACCGTGGAGATGGTGGGGCGGGGGCGGCTCATCGGGGCGGTGCTCTCCTTCACCTGAACCTCGAAGTACCGCTTCAGCGCGAGGAAGTGCTTCTCCAGCAGGTGGTAGCTGGCCAGCGCGATCAGGAGCGACACCCCCACGCCGATGGCCGCGCGGGCGACCATGGCCAGGGCGTGGCTGCCGAGGAGCGCGTCGAGCCGTTCCTCGAGGTGGGCCTCCAGCAGGTACCCGTGGAAGATGCCGTGGTAGACGTAGAGCCCGTAGCTGTACTTGCCGAAGAAGCGGAGCAGAGGTCCCTGGAAGGCGCGGGCGGCGAGGTTCGAGGGCTGCTTCAGCGAGACGAGCGTCACCGCCCCGAAGAGCAGGCCGTAGAGCGAGTTCCGGATCTGGTGGACCACCGGGAGCGCCAGCTGGGTCAACGCCCCGAAGGCGAGCACGCCGAGGAGGATCCCCGCGAGGAGCAGAACGGCCCGTCCGGACCGGCCGACCAGCCGCTCGAGCTCGCCGGGTCGGCGGACCCGGATCGCGAGCAGCGCGCCCACGCACAGCGTGTCCACCCTCGCCGGGGTGAGCACGGAGATCGACAGCTCGCTCATGCCCGCGAGGCCGAGCGCGATCCGCAGGAGGAGGCCGAACACCAGCACCCCGACGCAGATCCGCTCCAGCGTGGGCCGGGAGAAGGAGAACACCACCAGCGGCCACACGAGGTAGAAGTGCTCCTCGATGGCCAGCGACCAGAAGTGGGCCACGTAGGGAAGGGAGGCCCAGGAGGAGGTCGCGGCGAGGTAGAGGTTCGAGGTGTACGTCCAGAGCCACACCTGGTGGCTGCGGGCGACCTCGAGCAGGGGCGAGGGCGTCGTCAGCCGGGGCAGCACGACGAAGAGGCAGGCGAGGACGAAGTAGTAGAGCGGGAAGATGCGCAGCGTCCGCCGCGCGTAGAAGTTCCGGAAGTAGTGGGGCTGGCCCTTCGACTCGAGGAGCAGGCCGGTGATCAGGAACCCGGAGAGGACGAAGAACAGGTCCACGCCGACCAGCCCGAACGTCGCCACCTTCGTCACCAGCCGCTGCCCCGTCGTGTAGGCGGTGGAGTCGCCCACGAAGTGGAGGGCCATCACCAGGAGCACCGCCAGCCCGCGGACTCCGTCCAGGCCGGCGAGGTGGCCGGACAGTCGAGCCTCCCCTGCCGGCGCGGTGCTCACCCGGTCCTCTCGACGGGCGCCGGCGCGGCGGGCCTCTGCGTGCGGTCGACCGTCTCCAGGAGGAACTGCTCCAGCGTCGCCGCGGAACTGGACCAGGCGTAGCGCTCCACCGCGAGGTGCCGCGCCGCGCCGCCCAGGCGCACCGCCGCAGCCGGGTCCTCCAGGAGGCGAACCAGCGAAGCGGCGAAGGCGGCGGGATCGTCGGCGAGGAGGATCTCCCGCTCTGGCCGCGCCTCGATGCCCTCGGCGCCGAGCCGTGTGGAGACGATCGCCTTCGCCATCGCCATGGCCTCGACGATCTTGAGGCGGGTGCCGCCGCCGAGCCGGAGCGGCACCGCGACGGCCGCGGCGGAGGCCAGGTGGGGACGGAGATCCTCGACGAACCCCACCACCTCGACCCCGGGACGGACCAGGGCGAGCACTGCCGGTGGCGGGTTCTTCCCGAAGATCCGGAGTCGCGCCTCCGGGCGCGCGCGGGCCACCCGGGGCCAGATCTCCTCCACCAGCCAGGTCACCCCGTCGATGTTGGGCCGGGTGGAGAGCAGCCCGAAGAAGACGATGGTGCGGCCGTCCGCCGGAGGGTCGGCCGGCCGGGGACGGTAGAACTCCACGTCCGCGGCGTTGGGAACCACGGCGGTGCGGGCGCCCGGAAGCTCGGCGTGCACCCGGGTCTCGTCGTCGGCGCTGCAGAGATAGATGCCGTCCGCGGCGCGGAAGGCAGCGAGCTCCTCCCGCCGGAGCTTCCTCCAATCGAGCTCGCCGTAGAGGGCCTGCCCGCGGCCCAGCCCGGCCCGGGCGAACTGCCGGACCATGTCGTGGGCGATCTCGTGCGCATCGATCACCACCTTCGGTCTCGGCGCTCCGGCAGGCGACTGGCGCATCCGGAAGTGCGCCAGGTAGGGGAACTCGAGGTCGACCACGTCGAACCGCGTCCGCTGCTGCAGGCGATCGAGCTCGGCCTGGAAGGCGGGAACGGCGTAGCGCAGGTGCTCGAAGCTGTGGGTCGAGACCAGGGAGCGGAGCTGGAGCGCGCGCTTCGCCCACACGCCCCGGCCGTGGGGGTTGGGGATCAGCACCACCTCCCGGCAGTACTGCGCCATCGCCCGGCGGCACTCGTCCTCGTCGAACTCCGGGTCCATCAGCGCGATGGCGGTGACCTCGTGACGAGCGGCGAGCGGAGCGAGGAGCCCGTGGATGCGGGCCTGCGCGCCGAAGCGCGGGGGGCTGGCCGGCAGCTGCGAGAGATGAAGGATGCTGAGCCGTCGGGAAGTCATTCGGAGCTGGCCCCGGGTACAGGCGGGCCACGCGCGAGTCTCTTAGTCCGGCCACGCGAGCGCCGGAAGCCGGACCCAGGGACAGAAGGCGCGCGCCCCGAGGGGTCGATTGCGACTCGGGGTGGTGCAGCTCGGGCGGTCAAGGTAAGCAGCGCCCCCGGCGGCTGGCTCGCGCGAAAGGACCCCCACGGATGAAGGCTGCGCTCATCGGCGCAGGGCAGATCGCCAAGCAGCACCTGGCGTGCCTGAAGGAGCTGGAGGGGGTGGAGGTCGGCGCGGTCTGCGACCTCTCGCCGGCGACCGCCGCGGCGGCCGCGGAGCGCTTCGGGATTCCCCGCTGGTACACCGATCACCGGGCGATGCTCGAGGCCGAGCGCCCGGACGTGGTGCACGTCACCACGCCACCGTCCTCGCACTTTCCGCTCGCCACCGCGGCGCTGGGGGCCGGCGCGCACGTCATCGTCGAGAAGCCGGCGAGCGAGACGATGGAGCAGCTGCGACAGATGCTGCGGGCGGCCCGCGAGGCCGGGCGGGCGCTGGTGGAGAGCCACAACTACCTCTTCAACGTCGCCACGCGGCGGATCCTGGAGGAGATCGACTCCGGCCGGGCGGGGAACGTGGTGCATGTCGAGGCGTTCATCGCGCTCGACATCCTCGGGCCGAGCGGCTTCGCGGATCCCAACCTCCAGCATCCCGCGCTGCGGATGGCCGGCGGAGCCATCGCCGATTTCCTTCCCCACCTCGCGTCCCTCGCCTGGCGCTTCGTCGGCGCCCACCGCAGCGCCCACCCGGTCTGGTCGAGGCGAGCGCGCTCGCCGCTGCCCTACGACGAGTTCCGGGCGGTGGTGGACGCCGAGCGGGGGACGGCCAGCCTTGCCTTCAGCGCCAGCGCTCAGCCCGATGCGTTCTGGCTCCGGGTGTACTGCGAGCGGATGCAGGCGGCGACCAACCTCTTCGAGACGCGGCTCACCTTCGACCGGGTGCTCTCGGGCCCGAGGCCGCTGCGCCCGCTGCGCAACGGGCTCCGCGAGGCCCGGGACGTGCGGCGGGCGTCGGTGGGCAGCCTGTGGCGGAAGCTGAGCGGTGGCCCCGGCTCGTACGATGGCCTCTGGGAGATGCTCCGGGGCACCTACACGGCGCTGGCATCCGGCGGTGAGCCGCCGGTGGGGTTGCGGGAGGTGGAAGAGGTGGCGGAGCTGGTCGAGGCGCTGAAGCCGAGGGAGGCCCGGTCGTGAGGGTGCTGGTGACGGGCGCGAACGGGTTCCTGGGTCGCCACGTCGTCTCGGCGCTGCTCGCCCGGGGGCACGCGGTGCGGGCAATGGTCCGGCCCGCCGCCTCGATCGACGCGCTCGGCTGGCCGCCGTCGGTCGAGGTGTTCCGCGCCGACCTTCGCGGCGGCCCGCTCGAGGCGGCGTTCGAGGGCGTCGGGGCGCTGGTCCACCTCGCCGCCGCGGTCAGCGGAGGAGAGGACGCACAGTTCGCGGCGACGGTCGGCGGCACCGAGCGGCTCCTCTCGGCGATGGCCGCCTCCCGGACCCGGCGCCTCGTGTTCTGCAGCTCGTTCTCGGTCTACGACTGGAGCCGGATCGACGGGACCCTCGACGAGGACTCACCGCTCCAGCGGGCGCCGGATCTGTACGAGCGCGACGGCTACGCCATCGCCAAGTCGTGGCAGGAGCGCATCGTTCGCGAGGCTGCGGCCCGGCACGGGTGGGATCTGGTGGTGCTCCGCCCGGGGTGGATCTGGGGCCGGGAGCACGGATTCCTCTTCGGCCTCGGGCAGCGGTTCGGGTCGGTGCATCTGGTCTTCGGCCCGACGACCCGGCTGCCCCTGACCCACGTGGAGAACTGCGCCTCGCTCTTCGCCCTCTGCGTGGACGCGCCCGCCGCCTCGGGCAGGACGTACAACGTGGTGGACTCGGATCGGATCCGGATCTGGCGGTACCTCGGCGACCACCTCCGCCGGAGCCAGGAGCGCGGACTGCGCCTGCCGCTCCCCTACCGGCTGGGGCTCACCGTCGCGCGGGTGGCGCAGGCGACGAGCCGATGGATCTTCGACGGCAAGGGGAAGCTGCCGGGGGTGCTGGTGCCCTGCCGGTTCGAGGCGCGCTTCAAGCCGCTGCGTTTCCCGACGCGCACCGAGCGCGAGCTCGGGTGGACGCCGCCGCTCTCCTACGAGGAATGCCTCGAGCGAACGTACGGCCCGCCCGCGGTCGCCGCGGCTCCCCCGGCGCTCACGGAGTCCGAGCGCCCCGCCGACCCGCCGATGACAACGCCGGAGCGGGCCGGGGTCCCCGGACGCGCGGCGGCGTCATGACCCGGCGCGCTCGCTTCGGCTACGCCCGCGCGCTCCTGACCCTGGTCGCGCTCGCGGCCTGTGACGGCAAGACCTCGGCCGACTCCGCCCGGAGCTCGCCGCCGGGGGCACCCGCTCCGGCCTTCACCGCCCCGCCGGGGAGCATGCCGCTCCTGAGCCGGACGATCCCGGCGACTGCCTCGTCGAGCCACGCGGCCTGGGCGCAGGACGCGACCTACGCTGCGTTCGCGCCCGACCACATGTGGACCTGCAAGGGCGACTGCTGGCTGGCCTACGACCTCTCGACCGTTCCGGAGCAGCAGCGATCCACGCTCCTGGTTGCGCTCTTCTTCGGCGGGAACGTCCAGTACCAGCTGAACGTGCACGCGCTGGGAGGGGTGGATCTCCGCGGCCTTCCCACCGGCGGGTACCGTCTGGAGGGAGCGACCTCGGGAGCGGGCCCCTGGACGACGCTGGTGACCGTGGCTCCGCTGGCCCAGGCCTCACGGGTGCACCGCGTGGACTTCCGCGGCTACAGCTGGCTCCGGTACGCGGCCAGCGAGTCGACGAAGCTGAAGATGGACGTCTACTCCGCCGCGGAGGGCGTGCCGGACGGTCTCCTCCTCGCCGGCGACTCGATCGCCAACATGCAATGCGTCGGGCTGCCGCAGTCGTGGTTCGCCACCGGCGTGGCGCAGCGAGCGCCGGGGCGCTTCCCGCCGATGGTCGGCGGTGGCATCGCGTTCACCACCGCGGTGAACGGGCGCGACCTCCTGGTCACCGGCAAGGGCGACTTCACCAAGGAGATGGGCGGCCCGATCCTCGAGCTCCTCCAGGGCCTGCCCTGGCTGGGGCTGACCTTCGGCACGAACGACGCCGCGCCGGGCCCGAGCACCAACGAGGAGGCGTTCCTCAAGGCCTACGCGGACATCATCCGCGCCGCGCTGGGACGGGGGATGCGGGTGGCCATCGCGACGGCCACCTGGGCTCCGGACCCGAACCGCCAGGACGGCCTGAAGCGGCTGAACGGGCGCATCGGGCTCCATTCCCGGACGGTGCCCGACTGGACGCGGGGCAGCTTCCAGCCGCTGGACCACGTGTGGAACGGCGGGAAGGTGTACCGCTGCAGCAAGGGGGGCACGAGCGTGACCGGGCCGTCCGGCCGCGGGCGAGACATCGCCGACGGGGGCTCGGCGCGCTGGGAGTACCTCGCGAGCCTCCGGGAGCTCTTCGCTGCCGAGGTGGCGCAGAAGAAGGTCGTCGCCGGGCCCGACCTCTACTCGCTCTTCAAGGACCAGCCGGGTTGGATCGCCGACGGCGTGCACCCCAACCCGACCGGCTCGGCCGAATGGCGCAAGGCGTGGGTGGACTGGGCGCTGGCCACGATGTACCCCTGAGACCGGCGCTCAGGGGACCGACGCCTCGAGAAAGCGGCGGACCGCCGTGTCGATCTGGCCGCGCTCGCACTTCAGGGCGTCGTGGCCACAGGTCCCGTCCACCACCAGAAGAGCGGCGCCGGTGAGCCGGGCGAGCTCGCGGGCAGGACCGGGATCCACCACCTCGTCGCGCTCCGGGACCACCAGCAGGAGCCGGCTGCGAAGACGGGTCGACAGCTGCTCGAGGGTGCCCGCTCCGACCAGTGCGGGGAGGTCGAGGGTCCGGATGGCCTCGGCCTGGAGCACGTAGTCCTCGGGGTTCGTCCCGAGCTCGCGCACGGCCTGGACGGGCGCGAGCCGCCCGAGCGCACGCGTGCTTCGCTGCCACCGCGTGGACCCACGGACCTGCGCCGCCGCGCCCTCCCAGTAGCGCCGGTCCCGCTCGGTGGAGAGCGGCGAACCGGCGATGGCCACGGCGACGTCCACGAAGCCGGGCTCCATCGCCGCCCAGGCCAGGGCCTGCATCCCGCCCATCGACTTGCCGACCACGGCATGGAGGTGCCGGATGCCCAGCACGTCGGTGAGGAGCTGCCGCTCGGCCCGGACCAGATCGGCGATGCCGAGCCGGGGGAAGCCGGCGCCGGGCTGCAGCGCGCTGTTCGACGGGGAGCAGGAGACGCCGTTTCCGGGCGGATCCATCGCGATGACGAAGAAGCGGTCGGGGTCCACCACCCCGGAGGGCCCGACCTCGGAGCCGAGCTGGCCGCTGGTGCCGAGGAACCACGGAAGGAGCAGGACGGCGTTGCTGCCTCGCGCGTCGAGCTTCCCGTAGGTCCGGTAGCCCATCCGGCAGCCGCGGAGCACCCCTCCGCTGGTCTGCAGATCTCCGAGCTCGGCCCAGCGCTGGCTCCCGGAGCACCCGCAGCCGAGGACGAGCAACGCCAGCGCGCGGATCCGGCGGCGCACGGCGATCAGGCCGCGGCTTCGCGGAGCTCCGGCCGGGCGGAGGGCTCGGCGGGTCCGAAGCGCCTGCGCAGCCGCGCGAACGGCCGCTCCACCAGGCTGTACATGGCTCTGGCGATGGCGACCGAGATGGCCAGCCCGAGCACGCCCTGGAGCACCGGGTGGAGCCCGGGAAGGTGGTCGCGCACGGTGTACAGCACCACGTGGTGGACGAGGTAGAGCGAGTAGGTGAGGCCTCCGAAGAAGGCCACCTGCTTGCGGTTGAGGAAGCGGAACGGTCCCCAGGACGGAAAGCGCATCGCGGTGACGAAGACCGGAAGGAGCCCGATTCCCTGGAGGGTGTAGCGGAGCGTCTCGCGGAACCACTCCGCCCGGTAGACGAAGGTGAAGAGCAGCAGGGCGAGTCCGGCAGGGAAGAGGACGTGCTTCCAGAGCCGGTCGCCGCCCCAAGGTGCGTCGACCACCGGATTCAGGCCGACCGCCAGCGCGCAGCCGAAGAGGATGGAGTCGAAACGGGTGTCGCTCGCCAGGTAGGTCCGGTCGGTCGAGACGTGGAGCCCGAACACCAGGACGCAGCGCCACACCAGGATGAGCGCACACATCCCGAGGAAGAGGACGGCCTGGCGCCTTCCCCGGAGCCCGAGCCGCAGGGTGAGCAGGTAGAGCAGGGGGAAGAGCAGATAGAAGTGCTCCTCCACCGCCAGCGACCAGTAGACCGCAGTGCCGGCGGGAACGCCGTCCGATCCGTGGAGGACGAACCAGTAGTTCCCGAAGTGCATCGCCACGGCCATCACCGGTCGGAGCTGGATCTCGCCCGGGACCACGCCGAGCAGCGCGAGCACCGTGGAGGCCGTCAGCACCAGATAGAAGGGCGGCAGGATGCGGAAGACGCGCCGGAGATAGAAGTGCCGGAGGCTCACCGTGCCGGCGCTCCGCGCCTCGATCCGCATCAGCGAGGTGATCAGGAAGCCGGAGAGGAAGAAGAAGGTGGTGACCCCGAATCCACCGGGAACCCGGTGTTCCAGCCCGGCGTGGGCGAGGAACACCAGCATGAAGCTCACCCCGCGCAGTCCATCGAGCGAGGGGAAATGGACGGAGGTCCGGGACATCGGCTCGGGGCAGCGAAGCTTACACGCGCTGCCGGTGCCCCGAGCGACGTTCCCCGGCCTCAGGGGTGGAGCGCGTCGAACCGCTGCCTGGCCGGAAGGACGTAGGTCTTGGTCGACCCGAGCGCGTCCACCCACGGCCAGGGGTTGGACCCGAAGAAGGCAGGCTTCCCGGTGAGGTAGAGCGAGTTCGGAAGGGGCTGCTGGGCGCGATCCCAGTGCACCTGGTTGGTGACGTAGTCGAAGTTGCCGTCACGGATGGCGGTGGAGATGACGCTCTGGTCCTCGGTCGCCACCCAGGTCACGGGGTTGTACCCGAGCTGCCACATCGGGATCTCGTCTCTGGTCCAGGGCGCGGGGTTCACTCCCGTCCCGTAGACGAAGGGTCCGTTCTGCCCCACACCCTGAGACCGGACGGAAATGATGGTCTGCCCCGCGGTGCCGAGCACGTTCCCGATGAAGGTGTAGTACCGGTGGCTGGTCATCAGCCCGATGGCCCGCCGGTTCTGGGCATCCTCGTAGACGAGGTTCTGCCCACCGGCGTTGTAGGAGTACCCGTTGAGCGGGGAGGCGGCACGGCGCAGGGCGGTGAGGTGGTTGCGGAACACGGTGATGTAGACCGAGTTCCCGTGGGTCGAATCGCCGTCGAAGTTGTAGCTCTGGTTCCCCTCGAACAGCTCGTACATCGGCGTCGTGCTGTGTGATGCGTTCAGCCCCGTCTCCACGAAGCACGGCGCATAGCCGATCCACCCGTCGTCCATGTAGTTGTAGGCGATGACGTTGCCGCCGCCGCTGGCCCGCATCACCATCACCTTGTTGAAGTTCCAGTGGACGTTGTTCTCCACCAGGTTGTCCGCCCCGTGCCAGTTGACGGAGAGGCCGTAGCCGCCGCCGCCGGGGTTGGGGTCCACCGTCTCGTGGATGTACGAGTCTCGGAACACCGAGCGGAAGGTTCCGGTCATCGCCACGCTCGAGCCGTTGCTCTTGTCCGCTTCGATGTTCCGGATCCAGCAGTAGGCGCAGTAGGCCATCGCGACGTTGGCCCCGGTATCGCCGCCCACGCCGCCTGAGAGCCAGAGGTCCTCGACGCCGGCGTTGCGGATGGCGGCGATGACCGGACCGTTGCCGGAGTTGTCGGAGGACAGGCGCACCAGCTGCGCCTTGTTGGCGGTCTTGAAGGTGAGGTGGAACGGGGTGGTGAAGGTGACGGTGGTGCCGCTCACGCTGGCCACCTCCATCATCTGTCCGGTGGGCCGGCCCTGAGGCTCTCCCTGCGAGTTGGGCCCGCGGTTGAACCAGCCACGGTTGTCCGACCCCGGGCCCTGGTCCTGGTCGCCCCAGTCGGTGAGCGAGTCGCTCAGCTGGTCGATCATCACCAGCTCGCCCACCGTGAGGTTGCGCGCCGTCACCAGGGTCAGCGAGGAGGCGTCCTTCACCGCGTCGGCGGCCAGGTCGGTGATCTGGGTGAATCCGCCGTGGCCGGGGTCGAAGGCCACGTTGGCCCGTCCGCCCGTCTGGACCAGCTTGCTGACGTTTGCGCCTGAACCCGGTCCGCCAGAGCCGCGGAGGACCACGTTGGAAGGAATCTCGACGGGGCGGGAAAGCTTGAAGGTGCCGGGATTGAGCTTCACCACCTTGTTGGTGCCGCAGCCGTTGAGGGCAGCCTGGATCGCGCTGGCGTCGTCACCGCCGCTGGGAGACAGTGTGGCGCAGATGGGCCAGCTGCCGCTGGGGATGCCGCCCACCGAGTTGAGCCCGGGGTTCCACACCGTGAGGCGATCCGGCGGCACGATCAGGTTGCTGGTGACGGTGACCGCGGCGAGGCCACTGCGTGAAGGGTCGGCAACGCTGGTCGCAACCACGTGGAAGGTCCCGGTGGTCGAGGGCGCGGTGTAGTGCCCCGTGCCGTCGATGGCGCCGCCGCCGGACTCCTGGACCGACCAGGTGACCGCGGTGGACTGGCCGGTGGGGGTGCCAGTGACGGTCGCGGTGAAGGTGGCCGTCCCCTGAGGCAGCACCGAGCTGGCCTGAGGCGAGACCGAGACCACCACGCCTCCCACGCCGGCGTCGTCGGCGATCAGAGCTCCGCTGACCGTTCCGGTGCACGCGAGCTCAACCGATCCCCCCACGAGCGCGAGGATCAAGACCACTCCGTTTCGCATGAGCGGGCCTCCGACGGGGTGGGTCCAAGTGACTCGCTTCCCGAGGTGACGGGAAGGCTCTATACCGCTCGGTCGTGCCCGTCGAGCAGTCCATTCCGCCCCAGGGGGCGTCGCTGCGTGGCATCGCGCGCAACGGTATTTCCACGTCCGGAGTGAACGCGAGCGATCCGCCCGCTCTCGTGTTGCATCGGGGAGATCTCGTCGAGGTCCTGAGTCCGAGGGAAATCCTCTCCACACTCGACGGGGAGGGCCGCCTCGAGGGTCTTCCGTTCATGCCGGAGATGGTCGCCTTCTGCGGGCGGCGGTACACCGTGAGCCGGCGCGCAGACAAGATCTGCGACACCGTGGACTACAGCGGCAGCCGCCGCCTGCATCACGGCGTCATCCTCGGCGAGCTCCGCTGCGACGGCTCGGCGCACGATGGCTGTCAGGCCGAGTGCCGGCTCTTCTGGAAAACGGCGTGGCTGCGCCGGGTCTCGGAGAGCAGCACACCCGCGCCGGCATTTCCCGCCGACGACGTGGAGGCGCTGCGCGCGCGCACGGCTCCCTTCAGCCGGACGGTGGGCGAGGCGAACGGGAAGACGGAGATCACCTACCGGTGTCAGAACACCGAGCTGCCCAGAGCCACCGAGTTCCTCAGCGTCTGGGATCCGCGCCCGTACGTGAACGAGTGGCTGTCGGGGAACGTCTCCCTCGGCCACTTCCTCGCCGTGACTAGCCGGGCGGCGATCACCGAGCCGATGCGCAAGCTGGGGATGCTTCCAGAGGTTCACCTCCCCGGGACCGCGCACAAGGACGAGCGGTTCGCTCCGCTCGACCTGCAGCCCGGCGAGTGGGTGCGGGTGAAGTCGAAGGAAGAGATCGCCCGGACGCTGACCGCTGACGGGCGGAGCCTCGGGATGTGGTTCGATCGGGAGATGTTCCCCTACTGCGGTGGGGTCTATCAGGTTCGCCAGCGCATCACGCGCTTCATCCACGAGCGGAACGGAAAGATGATGACTCCCAGGACCGCACCGGTCACCCTCGAGGGCGTGGTCTGCTCCGGCGACCGCAGCACCTGCCGCTGGTTCTGCCCGCGGGAGATCTTCCCCTACTGGCGCGAGTTCTGGCTGGAGAGGGTGCCGCCGCCGGCGAACGGATCCCGGTAGAGCCCGAGCGCCTGCATCGCCAGGAGACGGAACACCGGCGGCTGCTGCACCAGGTACCTCCGCCAGCGCTGTCGCGGCTCGCGGACGAGCCGATAGAGCCACTCCAGCCCGGCGTTGGTCACCCAGGGGGCCGGGCGGAGCAGGGTCTGTGCCTCGTAGTCCACGGTGCCTCCCAGAGGGAGGAAGGTGCGGACCTTGGGGAGGCGCGGGCGCATCCGGACGAGGAACTTCTCCTGGCGGCCTGCGGCGATGGCGCCTACCAGGACCGTGGCACCGGAGGCGTCGATCTTCTGGGCGAGCCGGTCGATCTCCTCCGGCCGGCTCTCGAACCCCAGCGGCGGCGAGTCGGTGCCCACGACCATCGAACGACCAACCTTCTCGTTGATCTTCCGCGCGGCGATCTCCGCGATCCCCGGTCCGCCGCCGCAGATGAACATGGTGACGGAGGGGTCGTCCTTCCACTTCGTGTAGAACCGCGGGAAGAAGTCCGAGCCGGAGACCCGGCCGCGCAGCGGCGTTCCCAGCAGGCGCGCGGCGGCGACCAGGATCTGACTGTCACAGGTGATCGGGCTGAAGTTCGGAAGCACGTCATGGAACTCCCGGTCCTTCTGCAGCTTCATGATCATGTCGACGTGGAGGGTCATCAGCATGCCCTCCTTGAATGTGTCGACGAGCTCGTCGAGCGTGAGGTCGTCGATTTCCACGTTCAGCAGGCGCACCTTCTTCGGCATGGCAGCGTTCCTCTAGCGGGCCCAGGCCTGCTCGATGAGCTCCTTCGTCTGCCGGATGTTACCGGCGGTGGAGGCGCCAAAGACGATCGACTGCACACCCTGCATCCCGCACACCCAGTCGATCGCCTCCTTGGCGGGGATGGCCCCAGAGGCCAGGACCGACATGGCGATGGCGCGACACTTCCGCGTTCCCAGCGCCTCGCGGTAGGCGTGGATGCCTCCGCTCATCCGGAAATCGATCTTGTTGATGTTGGCGCAGACGATCGGGTTGTCGACCCCTGCCTGGTCGAGGGCGTCGAGGAGGAGCGGGAGGTTCATGGTGATGAAGCCCGCCTCGGCGTCG
>Ga0207703_10000189_pt1 | contig 72189 bp, 76 predicted proteins | sample KBSSwiS12_FD_184304 | JGI IMG/M metagenome (GOLD analysis project Ga0207703, IMG submission 184304) | Switchgrass rhizosphere microbial communities from Kellogg Biological Station, Michigan, USA - KBS Switchgrass S1-2 (SPAdes) (version 2) | ecosystem: Host-associated > Plants > Roots >...
GGGATTTCAGGATGCTCTCGATGACCTCGCGCGCCGCGGTGCAGAGCAGGCTGACGAGCAAGAAGAAGAGGGTGAGCCCGATGCCCACTTCCACCGTCTGCGAACCGAACAGGCCTCCCACGTCGCCCCCCGACATGCATCAGCGTTCAATGACCACCGGTAGTTGAATTGTGTCCAGACCAATCTGCACGTCGGCGCCGGCTTTTTTCGCCTGGGCGGCGAATCGAGGCGCCGATGAACGGACCCCGGCGCCGCGACGATTTCCGGCAGATCTGAGCGCTAGCCTTGGCCGGCGACCACGGCTAAAAGCGGCCATGCCTCGCATCTTCGCAGCCCAGCTCCGCGCGTCGGCGCGACTTACCGGCGGCCGCCGGATCTAGACGGCTGCTCCGGCGGCGACGCGACAGGCCGACCCGACGTCCTATTCCGCTTCTCAGCGAGAGCTGCCCCGATGCTGCGCGACCCTTCGGTCAAGTACCGCCCCTTTCCGCAGGTCGACCTGCCCGACCGGCAGTGGCCGTCGAAGACCATCACCAAGGCGCCCAGGTGGCTCTCCACCGACCTGCGCGACGGCAACCAGGCGCTGGCCGACCCGATGAACGCCGAGAAGAAGCAGCGCTTCTTCGACCTGCTGCTGAAGGTCGGGGTGAAGGAGATCGAGGTCGGCTTCCCGTCCGCCGGGGCGACCGAATTCGACTTCATCCAGGGGCTGATCCGCGAGCGGCGGATCCCCGACGACGTGATGGTCCAGGTGCTGACCCAGTCGCGGCGCGACCTGATCGAGAAGAGCTTCGAGAGCCTGGCGGGCGCGCGGGCCGCCGTGGTCCACCTCTACAACGCCGTCTCGCCGGCCTGGCGCAACATCGTCTTCAACCTCGACCGCGCCGGCGTGAAGGCGCTGGCGATCGAGGGCGTCAGCATCCTGCGCGAGGAGGCCGAGAAGCGGCCCGGGACCGACTGGCGTTTCGAATACAGCCCGGAGACCTTCTCCACCGCCGAGCTCGACTTCAGCCTAGAGGTCTGCGAAGCGGTGCTCGACGTGCTGCAGCCGACGCCCGAGAAGCCGGTGATCCTCAACCTGCCGGCCACCGTCGAGGCGGCGTCCGCCAACATCTACGCCGACCAGATCGAGTGGATGTGCCGCCACATCTCGCGCAGAGACTGCGTGATCATCTCGGTGCATCCGCACAACGACCGCGGCACCGGCGTGGCCGCCGCCGAGCTGGCGGTGATGGCCGGCGCCGACCGCGTCGAAGGCTGCCTGTTCGGCAACGGCGAGCGCACCGGCAACGTCGACCTGGTGACCCTGGCGCTCAACCTCTACACGCAGGGGATTTCGCCGGGCCTGGACTTCTCCGACATGGAGACGGTGGTGAAGACGGTGGAGTACTGCAACCAACTGCCCGTCCACCCGCGCCACCCCTACGCCGGCGAGCTGGTGTTCACCGCCTTTTCCGGCAGCCACCAGGACGCCATCAAGAAGGGCTTCGAAGCCCAGGCGAAACGCAACGACCAGCTGTGGGACGTGCCCTACCTGCCGATCGACCCGGCCGACCTCGGCGGCAGCTACGAGGCGGTGATCCGGGTCAACTCGCAATCCGGCAAGGGCGGGGTCGCCTGGGTGCTGCAGCAGGACAAGGGCCTGAAGCTGCCCAAGCCGATGCAGGCCAACTTCAGCCGCGTGGTCCAGCAGCTGGCCGACGAAACCAGCCGCGAACTGACCACCGCCGACATCTGGGAAGCCTTCCAACGCGCCTATCACCTGACGCCTGGCCAGCCCTTCGAGCTGATCGGCTTCGAGGAGACCGGGGCGTCGCGGGCCGACCAGCAGCGGGTCTTCGTCGGCGAGCTGAAGGTCGACGGCCAGCCTCTGACGATTCAAGGGCGCGGCAACGGCCTGATCTCCTCCTGCCTGGCGGCGCTGCAGGGCGGCTGCGGCCTCACCCTCGACGTGGTCGACTACCAGGAGCACGCCATCGGCGCCGGCGCCGACGCCCAGGCCGCGGCCTATGTCCAGTGTCGCACCCCGCACGGCGGCGTGGTGTTCGGCATCGGCGTCGACGCCGACGTGGCCACCGCCTCGGTGCGGGCGATCCTCAGCGCGGCCAATGCGGCGCGGGCGGCTGGCTAACGTCGGCGCCCTACTCCCGCAGCAGAGAACCCAGCCGCAGGACGCGTCGCCGTTCGTCGCCGAAGCGGCGGACGGCGGTCTCGTTGTGTTCGCCGGGCGCGACGCTGTTGCGAAACACCGCGAACCCGCCCTGCTCTATTCGCGTGGGGTCGATCGCAAGGACCCGTAGCTGCTGCGCTTGCTCAGGCAGCGTTCTGGGCTTCCTGTTCGGCGTCCCAGAGCGCCAGCACGCCGAGCTCGGCCAGTTCGCCGAACATGCGGGCGAGATAGCGGAAGTTGGGACCCCAGGCGATTTGCACGTTGGGACCGGCGAGCACCGCAGCCGGCACGATGACGCCGTTGCCGACCCGCAGGCAACGGCCGTCTTCGACCAGGGCGGCGATCTGTCGGCGCGCGGTCTCGTGGGGCAAGCCCAGCAGGGCGGCGACGTCGCTGGCGCGCGCCGGCTTGCGAAATGAGTCCGGCACGAAGTCTTCGACGGCGGCCCCCTCGCCCCCCCGCACGCCATCCGGCAGTCCATCGGTGTTGGTCCGGAACACCGCCAAGGTGACGAACCCCTGCGAGAGGCTGGGGACGTTGGGGAGCAGGTGCTCCATCATCCGCAGGGTGTAGTCGACGGCCGCGCGCCAGACGATGCGCACGGGCGGCGCCGAGGCCGAGCAGACGGCCCGTCCCGGCGGCGGCAGGTCCATCAGCTCGAGACAGCCGGCGCGCTTCAGACGACGATAAAGGGCGCGCACCTTGTCGTAGGCCTGGTCGACCATTCGTCTCTGAGCCGGCGAGCGCAGGGTCTCGTGCCGCAGGCAGATCCCGCCCGGCCGCGTCTCGCAGACGCCTTCGGCGATCAGCCGCTTGGCGCGGCGCCGGACGGTCTCGAACGGCAGGCCGAGCGAGGTGGCGATGGCGTTGATGCTGATCGCCCGCAGCGCGCATTCCGGCGGCGGCGCGTCGAAGGTCGCATGGCGCAGTTGCAGCTCGGGATCGGCGGCCAGCGGCGCCACGTTGCTCTGCGCCAAGGTGGTCATGATCAGGGCGTCGGTGAAGTCGCGGTCCTGCCGGCAGACGATCAGCATGTCGACGATGAAGGCGCTCGCCACCCTCAGGGTCAGACGCAGCGTGGATATGGGGGCGCCGGCGCTCATTCAGCCGGAGATTGTCCGGCTCCGCCTCGTTCGCAAAGACGAAAAAATGGAGAGTTCGGCTGAAATCTCAACCAATTCCGGCTTTTGCAACGTTGGGTTTAGGAATTGCCGCGGTAAAACCGCCCTTGTCCTTGGCCCTGTCGCGGCCAAGCTCGGCCCAGGCCGCGGCGAAGCTTGCGGCCCGGTCAGGCGCGGGCTGGGCTGTAAGCTCGATCTGGGCCGCGGACAATGTGGCCGACAGCTGGGCCCAGAGGTCGAGGTTTTCCGTAGGGGGATCCTCGCCCGCCTGCGCCGCCTTGAGGCGCGCCGGCAGCGCCGCGACGAGGCGCGAACCGGTGCGGACCCGGACCGGGGTGACGCCCCTAGTGTCCTTGAGCGCGGCGAGCAGGCCCTGCAGGGCCGCGCGCTCGGCGTCGACGCGCCGCTCGCCGCCCGCATGGCCGGACACCGCCCCGTCCGGCTCGCGCCGCACATAGGCCCAGCCGCCGACGCGAAACGCCGCGTGGTGGGAGATTTCGAGCCAGATCACGATCGGGGCGGCCATGGCCCCGCGCCTAGCATCGCGGGGCCTGGCCTCGCCAGCGGAATTCCAGGACCTGGGCAGGGCGGCGCGCGCAGCGCCGCCCTCGGCGAAGCCGCGCCTAGTCGTTCAGGGCGCTTCCGATGATCAGGCCGATGACGCCCGAGGCGATCGCCGCCATGACGATGTCGCCGTTGTCGTCGCGGTAGTAGCGGTAGCCCGGACGCGGCGGCGGCAGGTGATAGGCCCGCCAGTCGTCGATGACGTAGCGGTTCTCGCGCCAGTACGGATAGCGCTGACCGGTCCGCCAATGCCCGCGGTAGCCGTGGTAGCCATAACGACCGCCGTAATAGCGGTGCTCGCCGCCCGACCAGCGATCGCGGCTGTACCAACGATTCCAGTCTCGTTCGTAGCCCCGGTCGACACGATCGCGGTGGTCGCGATTCCAATCGCGGCGGTCGTGATCCCGGTCGCGCCGATCATAATCGCGGCGGTCATGATCGCCGTAGTAGCCGGGCTGCGCCGCCGCGACACCTGCGGACATCACACCGGTGAGCGCCGTGCTCGCCGCCAGGACGGCGATGACAAGCTTCTTCATGGTGATCTCCATTTCCACGCCGCCATCCTGGGCGTCCCGACCTGACGGACATCCGTCCGCCTTGTTCATCGGGGCGTCAGGAAAGCTTGGCCTCGGACCCATCGAACGTCGGGCCCGGGCGCGAGGTTGCGGCGGGCTCAAGGGACGAGGACGGCGGCCCCCTTGAAGGCGCCCCGGCGCAGGTCATCGAGCGCGGCATTGGCCGAGGCGAGCGGATAGGTCCTGACCTGCGCCCTGACCCCGGCCTGGGCCGCCAGCGGCAGATATTCGCGTGCGTCCTGACGGGTCAGGTTGGCCACCGAGACCAGCCGCCGCTCCTCCCAGAGGAGCGAATAGGGGAAGGGCGGGATGTCGCTCATGTGAATGCCGCCGCAGACCACGACGCCGCCTTTGCGAACCGCCTTCAGCGCCAGCGGAACCAGCCCGCCGACCGGCGCGAAGATGATCGCCGCGTCGAGCTCTTCCGGCGGGCGCGCATCTGAGTCCCCCGCCCAGCGACAGCCGAGCTCGCGCGCCAGACCCTGGGCCGCGGCGTCGCCGCGGCGGGTGAAGGCATAGACCTCCTGGCCCGACCAGACGGCCAGCTGGGCCAGCAGGTGGGCGGCGGCGCCAAAGCCGTAGAGGCCCAGTCGCATCACCCCGCGGCCCCGGCAAGCCTTGCGCCAGGATCGATAGCCGATCAGGCCCGCGCACATCAGCGGCGCGGCCTCGGCGTCGCCATAGGACGGCGGGATCGGGAAGCCATAGTCGGCCCGGGCGACCACCGTGTCGGCGTAGCCGCCGTCGCGGCTCCAGCCGGTGAAGCCGGGATGGTCGCAGAGGTTCTCCTCGCCGTCGCGGCAGTAGCGGCAGGCGCCGCAGGTCTCGCCCAACCAGGGCACGCCGACGCGGTCGCCAAGGGCCGCCCCGGCGACGCCGGGGCCGATCGCCTCGATACGGCCGATGATCTCGTGTCCGGGAACAATCCTCGGCCTGAGCTGGGGCAGATCGCCGTCGACGATGTGCAGGTCGGTGCGGCAGACCCCGCAGGCCAGCACGCGCAGCCGGATTTCGCCGGGGCCCGGCTCCGGCTGCGGCCGCTGCTCGGGCGCCAGCGGCGTCTTCAGCGCGGTCAGGACCATGGCGAACATGCCGGCCTCCGAAGCAGCGGGTCAGGCTGTTCAGTAGCAAACACCCGGTCCTCGCCGGACTGCAAGGCCGCGCCGCGCAGCTCCACCGGCGACGCCTGCCGCGAGCGGCCCGCCGAGGCCGTCAGTTCAGAGGGCCCTGGTTCATCGGCGGCTGATACTGCTCCACCAGGTCGGCGCGCTCGGCCTCACGAACCGCGCGGGTGACGTTCAGCCGGGTCAGCACCTTGGCCTTGGCATAGGTCTTGCGCGCCTCGTTCAGCGCCTCGCGCCAGGCTTGATTGGCCAGATTGTCGGTCTCGCCCGCATAGACGATACTCGGACCCTCCGGCGTCAGCTCGGCGATCACGAAGTTGGCCCCGGCCGGTGGGACGAAGCGATCCTCTTCCAGCGGCGTATAGCGATAACGGGCGCCGGATTTGCCGGCGAGTTCGATCTGGCGGCTCAAAGCTACTCTCCACCCTTGTCCGCGGGCGTCCTGCGTGACGCCCTACGGGGGGCATGCATCCGGCGCGACTCTGGCCAAAAGGTGGCCCAACTTGGCCGCAAGGTCGTCCTGTGCAAGATCGTGACACGATGCCGCGCCGTTCGGGTGAGCCGCCGGCGCGGAACAACCTCGACCGTAGGGCGTTCGCCGCTTGCGGCCGGCTTGCTAACCTGCGCCTTGCATGCTGGCGCGACGGGACGTCGGTCGTGCGGCGCGCCCACGGAGTACCTGCTCGCTGATGGACAGCCCCGCCGCCTTCAGTCTCAGCACCTCGGCGAACGGCCCCCAACTGTCGCTCAGCGGGGACTGGACCGCCACCCGCATGGACGGCGCCGACCTCGACCTGGCGGACGCGACGAAGACCGCGCCTGCGGACCTGTCGCTCGATCTCAGCCGGGTGCACCGGCTGGACACCGCCGGCGCCTACGCCATCCTCGGCGCCCTGGGCGAAGGCTTCGACCTCGCCAAGGTCCGCGGCCGGCCGGAGAACCTGCGGCTGCTGCAGTTGGTCAGCGCGGCCCGGACGGTCGAGACGCCGAGGCGGCGCGAGCCGCACAGCCTGCACGAGCTGACCATCCGGATCGGCAAGGGCGTGGTGGACATGGCCGCCGAGGTGGTCGAAACCATGGTGTTCTTCGGCCACCTGCTGGTGGTGCTGGTCCGCGCCGCGCTCAATCCGCGCCGCATCCGCGTCCCGGCCCTGGTCTCGCTGATGGAGCGGGCCGGCTTCGACGCCATTCCGATCGTCGCCACCACCTCGTTCTTCATCGGCGCCGTGGTCGGCCTGCTGGGCGCCAACATGCTGCGCCAGTTCGGCGCGGAGGTGTTCGCCGTCGAGCTGATCGGCATCGCCGTGACGCGCGAGTTCAACATCATCATAACCGCCGTGCTGCTCGCCGGCCGTTCGGCCTCGTCCTTCGCCGCGGAAATCGGCTCCATGAAGATGCAGCAGGAGATCGACGCCATGCAGGTGCTGGGCGTCGATCCCTACGAGGCGCTGGTCTTCCCGCGCTTCGCCGCCCTGCTGCTGACCATGCCGCTGCTGACCTTCGTCGCCACGGTGGCCGGGCTGTTCGGCGGGCTGATGGTCACCTGGACGGTGCTGGGCCTGGGTCCGGCCTTCTTCTTCCAGCGGATCGTCGACAACGTCGGCATCGTCCACTTCTGGGTGGCGCTGTCCAAGGCGCCGGTGATGGCCGCGGTGATCGCCGGCATCGGCTGCCGCCAGGGCCTGGAGGTCGGCGGCGACGTCGAATCGCTCGGCCGCCGCGTCACCGCCGCCGTGGTTCACGCCATCTTCGCCATCATCCTAATCGATGCCGCCTTCGCCCTGATGTACATGGAGCTCAACATTTGAGTGCCCCTGTGGACGAGGACGCCCAGGCTGACGCCGAGCTGCGGGACGGCGACGGTCCGGCCATCGAGGTTCGTGGACTGGTCAGCGCCTTCGGCGACCACGTCGTGCACGACCATCTGGACCTCACCGTCGAGCGCGGCGAGGTGATGGGGGTGGTCGGCGGCTCGGGCGCCGGCAAGTCGGTGCTGCTCAACACCATCATCGGCCTCAGGCGCCCGCAGGCCGGATCCGTGCGGATCTTCGGCCAGGACCTCGAGCACGCCACGCGGCGGCGCTGGAGCGCCATCAACCGCAGTTGGGGGGTGCTCTTCCAGCAGGGCGCCCTGTTCTCCAACCTGACCGTGCGCGAGAACGTCGCCGCGCCGATGTTCGAGCATACCCGGCTGCCGAAGAAGCAGGTCTATGAGCTGGCCGAACTGAAGATCGCCCTCGTCGGCCTGCGCCCCGACGCCGGCGCCCTGAAGCCCGCCGAACTCTCCGGGGGCATGCGCAAGCGGGCTGGCCTGGCCCGCGCCCTGGCGCTCGACCCCGAACTGCTGTTCCTCGACGAGCCCACCGCCGGCCTCGATCCGATCGGGGCTGCGGCCTTCGACGAGCTGCTGCGGGATCTTTCCGAGAGCCTCGACCTGACGGTTTTCATGATCACCCACGACCTCGACACCCTCTACGAGATCACCGACCGCGTGGCGGTGATCGCCGACACCAGGGTCGTCGCCGTCGCCCCGGTTCGCGAACTCGAGACCTCGGACCACCCGTGGATCCGTGAATACTTCCTGGGACCCCGCGGCCGCGCAGCCGGCGCGGCGAGGACGAAAGCCTGATGGAAAAGAACGCCAACTACGCCCTGGTGGGCGCGTCTTCACTGATCCTGTTCGTCGGGATGGTGATCTTCGTGGTCTGGCTCGCCCGGCTGCAGCTCACCCGCGACTACGACATCTACGACATCCTGTTCCAGGGCCCGGTGCGCGGGCTGAGCCAGGGCGGCGAGGTGCATTTCAACGGCATCAAGGTCGGCGAGGTGACCAAGATCGCGCTCGACCGGACCAATCCCGCGCGGGTCATCGCCCGCGCGCGGGTGACCTCCGACGTGCCGATCCGGACGGATTCCTACGCCACCCTGGAGCCGCAGGGCATCACCGGCGTCAACTACATCCAGATCACCGCCGGCGCCCCGAACAAGCCGCTGCTCAAGAACACCGTGCCGAAGGACGAGATCCCGGTGCTCCGCAGCCAGCGCAGCGCGCTGGCCGACCTGCTGGAGGGCGGCGGCACGGTGCTGAGCCGCACGATCGAGGCGCTGGACCGGGTCAACCGGGTGCTCTCCGACCGCAACATCAACAACTTCACCGCCGCCGTCGCCAACGGCGAGGCGCTCACCGCCGAGCTGCGCCAGCGCAAGGCGATCATCGGCGACGCCCAGAAGGCGCTGCAGGACATCGACGCCACCTCCCAGCAGATCACCAAGCTGGCCGCCAGCGCCGACGACATGCTGAACGGCGACGGTCGGCGGACGATGAAGAACGTCGCCGACGCGGCCGAGGAGGCCCGGTCCACCGCCGCCGAGGCCCACGCCATGATCACCAAGCTGCAGGGGCCGACCTCGGACTTCGCCAACAACGGCCTGCCGCAGATCACCCAGGCGGTGATCGAGCTGCAGAGCACCGCCCAATCGCTGCAACGCCTGCTGAACGAGGTGCAGGCCAGTCCGTCGAGCGCGCTCGGCAAGACCGCCGGCGAGGAAATGAAGGTCAAGCCATGAGACGCCAAGCCGCCCCCGCCCCCGCCCCTGCCCCTGCCCCTGCTTCGGGGTTCCTGCGCCCGAGCCTCAGGATCGCCGCCGCCAGCCTGCTGGCGATCAGCCTCAGCGGCTGCATCTCGCTGTTGCCGAAGGCCAAGCCCTCGCAGCTCTATCGGTTCGGCGTTCCCGTCACGGCCGCCCCGCTCCCGCCCAGGCCCGATGCGATCGGCGTCTTCCGCGCCGGCGGCGCCTTCCAGACGGAAGCGGCCGGCGACCGGATCCTGACGGTGACCGGCGAGCGCATCGCCTACCTGGCCGAGACCCGCTGGGCGGCGCCGGCGGCGGTGCTGTTCGACGAGGCCGTGGCCCAGGCCTTCGACGCCGCGCCCGGCCGCGTGCGGCTGGTGGCGCGCGGCGAGCCGGCGCGCGCCGACCTCGCCCTGCGCCTCGACGTGCGCAACTTCGAGACCCGCTACGGCGAGGGGCAGGATCCCGTCGTCGTGATCCGCATCCGCGCCGTGCTGACACGCCCGCAGGGCCAGGCGGCGGTCGCCGAGCAGATGTTCGAGGCGCGCATCCCGGCCGAGCGCAACCGCGTCAGCGCGATCGTCGCGGCCTACAACCAGGGCCTCGACAAGGTGCTCGGCGAGATCGCCGCCTGGACCAACAGCTCAGCCGCCTGAGCCAGCCGGCGCTGCGATCCGCGGCGTCGCCCGACGCGCGCGCACCGCCTCGGCGAGCTGGTCCAGCAGGGTCTCGGTGGTCTCCCAGCCGACGCAGCCGTCGGTGATCGACTGGCCGTAGGTCAGCGACCGGCCGGCGACCAGGTCCTGCCGGCCCGCCACCAGGTGGCTCTCGATCATCACGCCCATCAGGTGCGGCGCCCCGGCGGCCAGCTGGGCGGCGAGATCGGCGACCACCTTCGGCTGGTTGGCCGGATTCTTGCCGCTGTTGGCGTGGCTGGCGTCGACCACCAGCCGCGTCGGCAGGCCGGCCTTGGCGAGCTCGGCCGCCGCCGCCGCGATGCTGTCGGCGTCATAGTTCGGTCGGGCGCCGCCGCGCAGCACCACATGGCCATCGGCGTTGCCAAGGGTGGAGGCGATCGCCGCCCTGCCCTGCTTGTCCACCGCCAGGAAGTGGTGCGGATGGGCGGCCGCCAACACCGCGTCGACGGCGATCTTCACGTCGCCGTTGGTGCCGTTCTTGAAGCCCACCGGGCACGACAGGCCCGAGGCCATCTCGCGATGGATCTGGCTCTCCGTGGTGCGCGCGCCGATCGCCCCCCAGGCCACCAGGTCGGCCAGGTACTGCGGGGTGATCAGGTCGAGGAACTCGCAGGCCGCCGGCAGGTCCAGCGCGTTGATCTGCAGCAGCAGCCGGCGCGCCAGCCGCAGGCCCTCGTCGATGCGGAAGCTGCCGTCGAGGCCGGGATCGTTGATCAGCCCCTTCCAGCCGACCGTCGTGCGCGGCTTCTCGAAATAGACCCGCATGAGGATCTCCAGCTCGCCGGCGTGGCGGCGGCGCTGATCGGCCAGCCTGCGCGCATAGTCCATCGCCGCCTCGGGGTCGTGGATCGAGCAGGGCCCGACGATCACCAGTAGCCGCTCGCCGCCCTCGTGCAGGATCTGCTGGATCGCCCGGCGGGCGCCGGCCACCGTCTCCTCGACGAGCGAGGTGGCGGGCTGCTCGCCGATCACCTGGGCCGGCGGCGATAGCGCCTCGAGGTGCTCGATACGGAGGTCGTCGGTCTTGGAAGGCATGGCGGTTCCCGTGGGGTTCGGCGGAGGTTCTTTTGGGGATGCGGCCATGAAAAAAGCCGCCAGTCCCTGGCGGCTGCTGGATGTCGGCGGAGAGCTTTCGCTTAGGCCGAACGATCCACTGCCGGCGCCAGGGGCGTCGGATAGCCGAAATACCAAAACGAATATTGGCCGGCGGAGCGGATCATGCCCGGCACATGGCGCGGCCCAGGCGCGATGTCAATCTCCCAGGCGTCGCTGACGGCCAAGCGGTTGGCGAATAGCCGGCCGCCCGACCATGGCCGACGGCTGCCCGGACCGGCCTTGCGAGGACGTCGCGGAAAGTCGTCGAGGATGAGGGGCTTATCGCCCGGTCTGAGCCGTTTGGACCAGCCGCGGGCTGCGCCCGACCTGACCCGGTCCTGGGCAGTTTGGCGACTATGCCCTCCACCGGGCCAGGACTAACGTCGCGCCGTCGCAATGGCGTGAACCCGACATTGCGGCAGGGGGGGCCAACGGCAACCACGGAGAGTCGACATGGCGGACCTTCAGATGAACGGGAACTACGACTCCTATCTCTCGCAACTATTCAATCCGCAGGCGGGCGGCGGCCAAGGCCTGTTTGGCCAGGGCGTCGGCAATCCGATGATCGGCGCCGGCGGCCTCGCGTCGCTGTTGCAGACGCCGCAGCTCGGACAGGGCATCGGAGCCCAGGGCATCGGATCGCAGATGTGGCCGCCGCAGCAGCAGCAGCAGCAGCACCAGCAGATCCATCAGACGCTGGCGGCGGTGCAACTCGCCCAGCAGATCGTGGCCAGACACGCCGTGCAGGCGATCCAGTGCGCCCAGGCGCTGCAGACCCTGCAGCAGGCGATCCACAACCAGGCTCAGCAGGCGGTCGGCCTGCAAGGACAGGTCGGCGCCTTTGGGCAGACCGGCCAGGGCCTCGGCCAGTTCAACAGCTGGGGCATGCAGAACCCCTTCAACCCAGGCCAGCAACCGCAACAGCAGCAGCAGCAAGCCCTCCAGCAGCTTGCCCAGGTCCTCGCCGCTCAGCAGCAGCAACCGGGCCAGTTCCGCTACGGAATGAACGCCTAGCGCCCCGCTAGTCGTCCTTAAGGATCCGAACCCAGCCTCCGAACCGTCCACCCGGACGGTTCGGAGGCAAGCCTCGAGAGAGCGGTCATGGCTGAGCAAAAGAACGGCGAGAACGGAGCAGCGACGGCCGGCGCGCCGAATCCCGCGCAAAATCCACGGCGGACGGCGCCGGCGGCCGGCGAGCCAGCCTCAGGCTCAGCCCAGCCGGACCCGGAACAGGCGGGCGCGAGCCAGGCCGGGGCCCCGTCCGCAAGCGATCGTGCGCCGTCCGGCGGCCATGTGCGACGGTATCTGATCGCCCTGCGCGCGCAGCCCGGCTTCGCCGCGCCCCGGACGGGCGCGCTGGACGAGGCCTTGGCCCAGATGGAGGATGTCGAGATCGTTCGTCGCCTGCGCCCAAAGGGCTTCAAGGCGATCGGCGCGACCGCCCAGTCCGCGCAGGAGATCATCGTCGTGCGGATGGACGAGCAGCGCGCCGAAGCTCTGCGGCAGAGCGCCCAGGCCCAGGTGATCGTCGAACAGGACGCCTGGCTCGGGGTCGGACAGGCCACCCTGCCAATTCCCTTCGCAGCCCCGTGGTCCAGCCGCGTCACGCCGGCGCCCCGCCTGCGCCAGGAGATCAGCTTCCGGGTTCTCGGCCGCGGGGATCAGCCGCTCGCCGGCGCCGGGATCACCATCTTCGGGCGGCGCTTCAGCGCCCAGGCGATCACCGACGGCTCGGGCGTCGCCAAGGTCGCGATCTTGGACGCCGAGGCCGATCTGGAGGATCTTCGCGCCCTCTATGTGCAGCCCGCGGCAGATCACTGGGAACACTTCGTGCATCGGCCCACGCTGGCCTCCTCCGAAGCCAACGTGATCCGGCTCAACCCCCTGGCTCCTGCGGGCGCGCGGTCGGCCGAGGACGAGCGCGCCGCCCAGGCGCGGGACTGGGGCCGCAAGCTGATGGGTCTCGACGGCCTGGCCAACGGCGCGAGCGCGGGTCCTGTCGGCGCCGGGGTGAAGATCGCCCTGATCGATTCCGGCTGCGACACCAGCCATCCGTTGCTGCGCCACATCACCCGAGGCGTCGACCTCAGCCGCCGTGAAGGCCCGGATGGCTGGATGCGCGACGAGATCGGCCAGGGCACGCACTGCGCCGGACTCATCGCCGCCACCGCCGGCTCGCCGCCCAGCGTCTCGGGGATCGTCCCCGGCGCCGAGCTCCATGTGTTCAAGCTGTCGCCCGGCGGCCATTTCAGCGACCTGCTCGAAGCCCTGGACCAATGCATCGAGCGCCAGATCGACATCGTCTGTCTCGGCGTCGGCAGCGACCAGGTGTCGGAGCTCGTGGCCCGCAAGCTCGCCGAAGCCAGGGCTTCCGGGGTCGCCTGCGTGGCCGCCGCCGGCGACGACGGGGGGCCGGTGTGGTTCCCGGCCATGACGCCCGGGGTGCTGAGCGTTTCGGCGATCGGCAGGCTCGGCGAATTTCCCGCCGCGACCCACCACGGCTGGACGGCGCTCCCGGAGCTGATCGGGCCGGCAGGACTGTTCGCCACCAACTTCAGCGGCGTCGGCCCGCAGATCGGGGTTTGCGCGCCGGGCGTGGCGGTGATCTCCAGCGTTCCGGGCGGCGGCCTTGCGGCGCGCGACGGCACGGCCACAGCCGCGGCGCACGTCGCCGGCTTCGCCGCCGTGGTGCTGGCGCGACATCCGCTGTTCCGGGGCGCCTACAGGACCCGCGGCGAACAGCGGGTCCAGGCGCTCTTTGAGCTCGTCGCCGCTTCTGCGGCGCCGCCGGTGTTCGATCCGGCCCGGGTCGGCGCCGGATTGCCGGATCTGGAGCGCGTGCCCGGCCTCGGGGCCCCCGAGATCGACCACTGGTCGAAAGCGGCGCAGGATTTCGCGGCCGTCGTCCCGGGAACGGAAGGCTATGGCGATCGACGGACGGCGACCGGCGTGACGCCGCCCCAGGCCTACGCCGGCGGGGCGTCGGCGCTGATGCAGCTGAGGGCCGCCGGTCTCATCTGAGAGAGGCCGGCCCCTTCAGGCGGCGCGACGCTCCGGCGCGTCCGCGACCAGCAGCGCCGGCAGGATCGCTTGCAACGACCGGCCGCTGGCGACGATCCGGCCCTGGGTCAAGAGGGCGTAGGTGCCGGTGTCGTCGAAGCGGATGATCGCCAGCATCGGCGGTTCGCGATCGACCGGCGGCCTCTCCCAGACCGCCAGATAGCGCGAGAAGTCGTTGGCGGCGAATTGCGCCGGTCCCCAGCCGCGCTCGGCGACACCGCTGCGGTAGGCGGCCTCCAACAAGGCCAGGTCGCTGACCGTGAACCCGGCGTCCTCGGCGGCCGTCGCTTGGGCGGCCATAACGATCGGCATGGAGCCGTCCACCGCGTCATTCAGAGTCTGCATTTTCCCGTCCGCCCACGCACCAAGTTGCGCCGCAGCATCTCGGCCGTTGGGCGGGGGTTCAATGAAAAATGCGCCGGCGAGGCGCACCTGCGTCAATATGCTAGACCGCCCGGCGCTGCCTGCCGAACCGCTGCCCAATCGAGCCCCGCAGCTTCGCGACGGCCTCGCCGCGGCGGTGGACGCCAAGCTTTTGCATGATGTTCTGCACGTGGTTCTTGGCCGTGCAGGGTTCGATCTGCAGGCGGCTGGAGATCTCCTTGTTGGAGAGGCCGCGATTCATCAGCTCGACCACCTGCAGTTCGCGTTGGGTCAGCGGAACCTCGCCCTCGCTGCTCAGCGAGCCGATCGAGTGATATAGCGAGGCGGCGACCTTGGGTGAGACCACCAGTTCGTTGCGCATCGCGCTTTCGACGACCGTCACCACGTCGCTGATCGCCGCGTCCATCGGGATGAAGCCGTCGATTCCTGCGGCCGCGCAGGCGAGAACCTCGCTTTCGACTTCGCGTATGCCCAGGGCGATGATCCGCAGCCGCCGCAGCACCCGCCGCAATTCGGCGACCACCGTGGCGACTTCGAGCTGAACCATGTCGAGCAGCGCGACGTCGGCGGGCGTCGCCGGCAAGCTCCGCAAGGCGTCGTTCAGCGTGCCGGCCCCGACCACCTGCAGGGACTGGACCCCCTGCAGCTGGGCCGCCAATCCTTCGCGGTGCAGCCGCACGTCGCCCAAGATGAAAAGCCTGACCGCCAACAGCCTGCTTCCCTCGTTGGCCCCCCGCCCAGCGAACATCCCGCACGGCCGGGGCCGACGGGCTGCCCCGCAGCGGAGATGATATTTGGGCGGCTCGTATAGCATCGCCGACCGACGGCCGTCGTAACTCCGGATAGCTCGCCGGTCAGCATGTTGTGAGTTGCGCCTCTCGATTCGGCGCTCCGCACCGGCTCGGGCTAGGGGGCCGGGACGATGTTCGGCGGCCCGAGGTGTTGCAGGAAGTCGGTCTTGCCGAGGCCGACGCCCTGCGCGCGAAGAAGCGCGTAGGCCGTGGTGACGTGGAAGAAGAAGTTCGGCAGGGCGAAGCCGGTCAGATAGTCGCGTCCGTTGAACCGATACCCCGCGCCATTGGGAAATTTCAGCACGACCTCCCGCCCATCGGCGCCTTCGAAGGCCGACGCATCGACGCTGCGGATGAAGTCGATGGTGCGCTGGCAGCGGGCCTTCAGCTCGGCGAAGCTGGCTTCGGTGTCCGCCATCGACGGCGCCTCGACCCCGGCCAGCCGGGCGACGGCGCCCTTGGCCGAGTCGGAGGCCATCTGGATCTGGGCCGAGAAGGGCCGCATGTCGGGCGCCAGTCGCGCCTCCAGCAGAAGCGCCTCGTCCTTGCCTTCGGCCAGGGCCTTGTCGAGCCAGGCCTGCATATTGGCCAGGGCGGCGGTGAACACGGGCGCGGACGCGTCGTAGATCGTAAAGCTCATCGGGCTCTCCAGGTTCATGAGGCGCCTCGCGCCCCTGCGGCCTATATGGTGAAGGCGCCGCCCAGAGCGAGGGCGCGCCACTGCGGGGCATGATAGGCTTGACCCGTCTCAGGTCCACGGCAGGACAGCGCCCATGAAATACTGGATGGACACCGAGTTCATCGAGCGGCCCTGCAGCATCGACCTGATCAGCCTCGGCCTGGTGGCCGAGGACGGGCGCGAGTTCTACGCCGAGAGCAGCGAGGTGGACTGGTCGCGCGCCAGCCTCTGGACCCAGCAGGTGGTGCGCCCGCAACTCGAGGGCGGCGGCATGCCGCGTGAGGAGATCGGCTATGCCGTGCGCCGGTTCACCGAAGCCGACGAGCGCCCGGTGTTCTGGGGCTATTTTCCCGCCTACGACTGGGTCGCCTTCAGCTGGCTGTTCGGCGGCATGGCCGATCTGCCGTTCAGCTATCCTCAGCTCTGCCTGGACATCAAGCAGTGGGCGCTGGAGCTGGGCGACCCTGAGTTGCCGCACCAGGCCGGCCCGCGCCACCACGCGCTCGCCGACGCGCGCTGGACCCGGCAGGCCTGGGCCTTCCTCTGCGACCTCGACCCACAGACCGCCGAGCGACGCCCCACAGGTGGCAAGTGGCCCGATCGGGCCGAGGGCTAGAGCCCTTCGACTCTGGTCTGGTGAGGTCCCGATGGGCGCGCTTGAGCAGACGGCCGAGTTCGGCAAGGCGCTTAGGCCTGGGCCGAACGCCCCCTCCGTCTCGCTACGCGAGCCACCTCCCCCGCGTTGCGGTGGAGGATCTGGGCCGTAGATGCTCCACCGCTTGCGGGGGAGCTGTCGCCCCGGATCCGGCCCTTGGCCGGTCCGCTCCGGGGTAAACTGGACTGAGGGGGCGTTTCGCGCGTTGCGGCGCGCCCCTACGCCAGCCCGGCGAGCCGCTTGGCCGCGGTCACCGTGTTCTGCAGCAGCACCGCTACGGTCATCAGCCCCACCCCGCCCGGCACCGGGGTGATGGCGCCCGCCACCTGGCAGGCTTCCTTGAAGTGGACGTCGCCGACCACCTTGGTGCGGCCGGCGGCGGCCTTTTCCGGGTCGTCGAAGGGAATGCGGTTGATGCCGACGTCGATCACCGTCGCGCCCGGCTTGATCCAGTCGCCGCGGATCATCCGCGGGCGGCCGACGGCGGCGACCAGGATGTCGGCCTCGCGGCAGACCGCCGGCAGGTCCACCGTGCGCGAGTGGGCGATGGTCACCGTGCAGTCCGCCTGCAGCAGCAGCTGCGCGATCGGCCGGCCGACCAGGACCGAGCGGCCGACCACCACGGCGCGCTTGCCGGTCAGGTCGCCCAGGGTTTCGCGCAGCAGGATCATGCTGCCCATCGGCGTGCAGGGGTAGAGGCCCGGCAGGCCGCTCGCCAGCCGCCCGGCGTTGACCACGTGCAGGCCGTCGACGTCCTTGTCCGGGCTGACAGCCGCCAGCACCGACGTCTCGTCGAGGTGTTTCGGCAGCGGCAGCTGCACCAGGATGCCGTGGATCAGCGGGTCGGCGTTGAGGTCGGCGATCAGCCGCAGCAGCTCGTGCTGGTCGGCGTCGGCCGGCAGCCGGTGGGTCACCGAATGCATGCCCGCCGCCAGCGAATGCTCACCCTTGGAGCGGACGTAGATCTGACTGGCCGGATCCTCGCCGACCAGCACCACCGCCAGGCCGGGCTGCAGATCGTGGTCGCGCTTCAGCTGCGCCACCTGCTCGGCCACCTGCGCCCGCAGGCGCTCCGCATAGACCTTGCCGTCGATCAGCTTTGCAGTGGAGTCGAGCTCAGCCATGGGACCTCCGGAACGTGGCCCGGGAGTAGCCGTTCAGACGGGGCGACGCAAACCTCTCAAAGGACCGGCCGGTTCCATGAACGCCTTCAGCGAAACCTTCGCCAAGATCGCCAGCGCAGTCTCCCGCTGGACGGGCCGGCCGCTCACCTTCCTGGCCTGCTGCATGATCATCGTGGTCTGGGCCGTGACCGGGCCGGTCTTCCGGTATTCCGACACCTGGCAGCTGATCATCAACACCGGCACGACCATCGTCACCTTCCTGATGGTGTTCCTGATCCAGAACACCCAGAACCGCGACAACGCCGCCCTGCAGGCCAAGCTCGACGAGTTGATCCGGGTGACCCGGGCGAAGAACGAATTCATCGGCATCGAGCATCTGTCGGACAAAGAGCTCGAGGACATATTGGCCGAGTGCGAGCGGCACCGGCCGGAGGTGGTCAAGCGCGCCGCCGCCCGCGCCAGCGCTCCGCGCCCCTCGGCCGTCAACCACTCCCGCAAGCGGACGGCCACGCGGGCCAAGCAGACGGCGGGCTGAAGGAACCTGACCCTACCGCCGAAGCCAGGCGGCCACGGCCCAAGCGTGGGACTCGCGGTCAAGCGTGCGCAGCGCCTCCAGAGGCTCCAGCCAGACCCGTTCGTGGTCGTCCTCGATCTGCAGCTCGGGGGCTTCACCCTCCAGCTGCGCGGCGAAGAACCGGCCGCGGGTGTTGTTGGCCTTGCCCTCGTTGTTGATGAAATAGTGGTCCGCGCACACGAAGGGCTCGTCTTCGACGACGACCCTCAGCCCGGCTTCCTCACCACATTCGCGGGCCGCCGCCTGCGGGTAGGTCTCGCCCGGATCGAGCCCACCGCCCGGCAGGTCGATCTTCGGCCCGCCGCGGCGAAAGGCGACGCGAACGCAGGCGATACGGCCTTCGTGCTCCAGCACCACGAAGGCGGCCGGGCGGTCGGGATAGTCGCGGCCGGGCTCCGGCGCGCCGAACTGGGGTGTGACCATCAACCCGCTCCGCCATGCGCGATGCCCAAGGCGTCCTCGACCCGGCCGATCCAGCTCCGCACGCGCGGAAATGGCGCTAGGTCGAAGCCGCCCTCCCCTGCCACCCTCGTATAGGCGACCAGGGCGACGTCGGCGAGGCTGGGCTGCTCCCCGACCAGGAAGGCCGAGGCGGCGAGGCCGTCCTCCAGCCGCCGCAGCGCCGCAAGCCCGCGCTCGACGATCCGCGGCTCGAGCTCGCTCACCGGCTTTTGCAGGTAACGCACCTGGAAGCGGGCGACGGCGACATAGGGCTCGTGGCTGTACTGCTCCCAGAACATCCACTCCAGCATCCGCGCCCGCGCGTAGGCGTCGGCGGGAATCAACGCGGAGCCCTCCGCCAGGTGCAGGATGATGGCGTTGGACTGCGCCAGCGGCCGGCCATCGGCCAAGATCACCGCCGGAACCTGTCCCGCCGGGTTGATGGCGAGGAATTCCGCGCTCCGCGTTTCGCCGGTCAAAACCCCTGTCTCAAGCCACCGATAAGGCACGCCGAGATGATCTGCGGTCCATTTGACTTTCAGGCAGTTACCCGAAATCGAGTCGCCGTAGATCGTGATCACCACCCGCCCTCCACTGGCCCGGTTTTACCTGCAGATCTTCAACGAAGCCGGGACGTAATCCGCCGTCAATCATTGTGACTTATCTAAGGCCCAGCATCATTGCGCCGCACGGGGTTGCCCTGTCGGCGTGTCGCCGTTAAGACTCACGGCGCCCAGTTCAACGACGAAGGAGACGCCGTCTTGCGACGCCGCCTCGCCGCCCTGGCCGTAGTATCGGCTCTCGCTCTGACGACGAACGCAAAGGCCGGCGTTCCCGATCCCATTGGCGACATGATCATGTCCGTGGTCACCGGCACCTTGCCGGGCGCGCCCGGGTGGAACGTCAAGGCCACGCTCTATCACGCCGGCGCCAAGGGGGTCGGCAACCTCGACTCGCTCGGCTGCAGGGTGGTCGCCATGCGCACCGCCGCCGTCGACAAGGACCTGATCCCCAAGGGCTCGGTGCTGTTCATCAAGGAGACCGTCGGCCTGAAGATGCCCGACGGCTCGGCCCACGACGGCTACTGGTACGCCTCCGACACCGGCGGGGCGATCAAGGGCCAGCGCATCGACCTCTTCACCGGCTTCAGCACGGCTTCGATGAACCCGCTGCGGGCGCTGAACCTGGCCAGCCTGACGGCCATCAAGGTCGGCGACTTCAAGGGCTGCCCGCCGCGCTGACGGCGCCTCGCGGGGTCCGACTGGGATCCGCGACGCCCCCCAACGACCTTTCGCTGCCCGATTCGACGCCACCTCTGCCGTCGCCCGAGGTCGCCGGGCGCGTGGGCCCCGACGGATCGAAGCTGCGGCTTGCGACGTCATGAATTCCTGCGCTCGCTGACCTATGAAATCTGAACGTCCGCTGGGCGGAACGGCGACGTCCGCCAGCCGCGTCTTGCACAGGCCAAGTCGATGCGCTTCGAACTGATCGTGATCGGAAGCGGGCCCGCCGGCCGCCGCGCCGCCATCCAGGCCGCCAAGCTCGGCCGTTCGGTGCTGGTGGTCGAGAACCGGGTCCGGGTGGGCGGGGTTTCGGTGCACACCGGGACCATTCCCTCGAAGACCCTGCGCGAGACCGTGCTCAACCTGTCGGGCTGGCGCGAACGCGGCTTCTACGGCCTGGCCTACCGCGTGAAGAAGGACATCGAGGGCAAAGACCTCGGCGCGCGCCTGCGGATGACGCTCGACTTCGAGATCGACGTGCTGGAGCACCAGTTCGCCCGCAACGGCGTGCGCACCATCGCCGGTCTCGCCCGCTTCCTCGACCCCCACCGGATCCAGGTGGGCGCCGAGGGCCAGAGCGAGATCTACGAGGCGGACCGTGTCGTCATCGCCGTCGGCACCAAGCCCTATCGACCGCCGAGCATCCCGTTCGACGACCACGCCATCGTCGACAGCGACACCCTGGTCGAGCAGGTGCGCGTGCCCCGTAGCCTGACGGTGGTCGGCGCCGGCGTCATCGGGCTGGAATACGCCACCATCTTCAGCGCCCTCGACGTGCCGGTCACCATCGTCGAGCCGCGCAGCAACTTCCTGGAATTCATCGACCGCGAGATCCTCGACGAATTCGTCCACGACCTGCGCAAGCGCGGCGTCAGCTTCCGGCTCGGCTGCCGCGTCGACCAGGTGGAGCTCGACGCCGCCGGCTGGCCCGTGGCCCTGCTGGGCGATGGGCGCCGCATCAGGACCGAGATGCTGCTCTACGCCGCCGGCCGGGTCGGGGCGACCGAGGGGCTAGGTCTGGAGAACATCGGGGTGCCCGTCGACAGCCGCGGCCGCATCGCCGTGCAGCCCGACACCTTCCAGACCGTCCAGCCGCACATCTATGCCGCGGGCGACGTGATCGGCTTCCCCAGCCTCGCCTCGACCTCGATGGAACAGGGCCGGATCGCCTCGTGCCACGCCTTCGGCGCGCCGATCGCCGAGGCCCCGGTGTTCTTCCCCTACGGCATCTACGCCGTGCCCGAGATCTCCACCGTCGGCCTGACCGAGGAGGAAGTGCGGCAGAAGAAGATCGCCTACGAATGCGGCGTGGCGCGGTTCCGCGAAACCTCCCGCGGCCACATCATGGGCCTGCAGTCGGGCATGATGAAGATGATCTTCGGGCTCGCCGATCGCCGGCTGCTCGGCGTCCACATCGTCGGCGAAGGCGCCACCGAGCTGATCCACATCGGCCAGGCGGTGCTGAACCTGGGTGGAACCGTCGACTATTTCGTCGAGAACACCTTCAACTATCCGACCCTGGCCGAGGCCTACAAGATCGCCGCCCTCGACGCCTTCAACCGCATGCCGCCGGCCCTGCTGGCGGTCGAGGACATTGCGCCCGCGAGGATCGCGGAAGCCTGATGACCGCGATTTTTCCGAGGACGGCGATCACGCCGCCAGACTGGCGGCCGGCCCGCCGGTCTGGCTTACGGCGATGCGCGCGCTCTCGCTCAGACTCGCCCTGCACGAGCTCGCCACCAACGCGGTGGAGCGTTCGAACACGGAAAGGACCGCCTTACGCGAGCACTAGAGAATGCGACAGGCCTCGTCGAACGCCAGCCTCGGCAGCCGTCCGAACAGGTTTTCCTCGGCGCCGAAGCCGAGATTGCAGATGAAGTTGGTGCGCCATGTCGTGTCGGCGAAGAATTCCCCGTCCACGCCTTTGGCGTCGAAGCCCGACATCGGACCGCAGTCGAGCCCGAGCGCGCGTGCGGCCAGCATCAGATAGGCGCCCTGCAGGGAGCCGTTGCGCAATCCGGTCTCCTGGGCCACCGCCGGATCGCCAAACCAGTCCTTCACGCCAGGGCTATGTGGAAACAGCTTCGGCGCGTGCTCGGCGAACTTCAGGTCGTAAGCGATGATGGCGATCACCGGCGCGGCCAGGCTCTTGGGCCGGTTCGAACTGGAGAGGTGCGGCGCGATCCGGGCCTTCGCCGCCGGCGTGGTCAGGAAGACGAAGCGTCCCGGCGACAGGTTGGCCGAGGTGGGCCCCCATTTCAGCAGCTCGTAGAGCTCATGGATCAACGCCTCGGGGACCGGGTCGGGGCGCCAGCTGTTTCGCGTACGCGCGGTGCGGAAGAGCTGGTCGAGCTCGGCGTCCGAAAATCTCACGCTCATGAGGCGCACTCCGGCTGAAGGTCGAGGACGGCCACGTTCATCAGGTCGGCGAGCCGGCTGATGGTCGGGTGGGGATTGGCGCGGGTGTGACGGACATAGGCGACCTGCGGCAACCTGTTGGGAGGCGCTGCACAGTCGCCCTGGCCTGGCTCGGTTTCTCGGGACGGCGGCGACGGTCAACGACCGGGAATCTTCTCGCGCACGGCGGGCCAGTCCTCGACCAGGGTGCGGACGATCGGAGCGGCCACGAGGTAGAGGTTGTCCAGGGCGCTTGGCGTACCCGGGAACCCGGCCTTGTTTTCGTTGGCCAGGAACTCCGCTGCGGTCATCCCGGGCGGAGCGACGGTGTAGTCGCTGGCGGCCCGCAGCACCAGGACGCGGTCGAGGTCCGCCTTGCGGGCGCCGGCCAGCTGGGTCAGCGCCTGCAGCACGCCGCTGTCCTCCTCGGCCGACATGACGAAGACGCCGTCGCCGTGGGTCCAGTAGTCGACCCACTGCTGGGCCCAGAGATTCAGCCGATCGCCGAACCAGAAGGTCGAGGACATCAGGGCGTCGCCCTCCAAGACGAAGGCCGGCCGGGCGCCCTGGCCCGAATAGGGCGCCCGCAGCTTGGCGAGCGCAGGCGTGTCCGGCAGGGCGATCGCCTTGGTGCGTTCGTAGGCCCAGTCGACCAGCTTGCGGTTCAGCACATAGGCGGTGTTCGCATTGTCGCCATGGATCGGCGGCGCCGGCTGTTCGTAGGGGACCGTCCGGTCATAGGGAACCATGCCCGTGGGCCAGTCGGCCGGCGTCTCGCGAGGATCGATCTCCTGGCCGAGGTCGCCGTCGACCACCCAGCGCGCCCAAGCCGCCGACCCGGCCGAGGCCACTTTGGGATCGACGCCGGCGGTGCCGGCGACGATCCAATAGGCGTGGCTGAGGTCGAAACGGGGGTCCATCCCCAGCGCCATCACCGAGGCCGCCGCGCGCGCCGTGGCCATCCCCGTCAGCACCGCCAGCACGTGGGTCTTGGGGTCGTACTGCAGCGGATGCACCCCGGCCGGGAACGGCAGGGCGGTGGCGAGCGGCCACCGGGTCTTCCAGGCCGTCAGCTCGCCGAACTTGTCCTGGCCGGCTTCGACCACCTCCCAGGTGGTGACGACGACCACCCGGACCTCGATCGGCCTGTGCGCCGCCGCCATGGCCGGGCCGCTGGCCAGGCCCAAGGCCAGGCTCAGCAGCCACGGGCCAAACCTCCGCCGCGCCGACCGCGCCCGACTCCACAAACCCGACATCAACGCCCCCCGCGAATCCGACGGCGAGTTTGCCGCTGACCGCCTTCGTAGGCGGCCTATCTCCGCGATCAGCCGGCGAACCGCGCCTGGAAAGACCGCCCTGCAGGCGCCGCGCCGGTCGACGGCCGCAATTCTCGCCATTCGAGCGGGGCTGGACCGCCGCGGCGGCCCGCCCCTCTGGAGCAAGGGCGAAAAGCGCGATCGAGTCGCGCCATGAGCATCGACCGTTTCATCCACGACCTGCCCAAGTGCGAACTGCACGTCCACATCGAGGGCACGCTCGAGCCCGACCTGAAATTTCGCCTGGCCGCGCGCAACCACATCGCCCTGCCCTTCCGGGACGAGGCGGAGATGCGCGCCTCCTACGCCTTCCACGACCTGCCGTCGTTCCTGGCGCTCTACTATGGGGGGATGGAGGTGCTGCTGAAGGAGCCGGACTTCTACGACCTCGGCATGGCCTACCTGACCAAGGCCCGCGCCCAGAACGTGCTCTATGCCGAGATCTTCTTCGATCCGCAGGCGCACACCTCCCGTGGGGTCAGCTTCGACACGGTGATTTGCGGCCTTCGGCGGGCGCAGATGGACGCCGAACAGCAGCTGGGCGTCCGCTCGCAGCTGATCCTCTGCTTCCTGCGCGACTGGAGCGCGGAATACGCCATGGCCACCCTGCTGGAGTCCCTGCCCTACAAGGAATGGATCGTCGGCGTCGGCCTGGATTCCGACGAAAAGGGTCATCCGCCGCGCAAGTTCGCCAAGGTGTTCCAACGCGCCCGCGAGGAGGGCTACCTGCTGACCATGCACTGCGACGTCAACCAGGAGGATTCCGTCGCGCATATCTGGGAATGCCTCGACCTCATCGGCGTCTCGCGCATCGACCACGGTTGTAACGCGCTGGAAGATCCCGCGCTCTGCAAGGTGCTTGCGGACCGCAAGCTGGGGCTGACGGTCTGCCCGATCTCCAACGCCTTCGTCACCGACGGGCCGCAGACCGATGTCGTCAAGCGGATGCTGGAGCTGGGCATGCGGGTGACGATCAACTCCGACGATCCGGCCTATTTCGGCGGCTACCTGGAAGAGAACTTGGCCCTTGTCGAACGGGAGCTGGGCCTGGGGGCCGACGGCCTCGCCACCCTGTCGCGCAACGCCTTCGAGGCCGCCTGGCTGCCGCGGCCGGTCAAGGACGGCTATCTCGCCCAGGTCGAGGCCGTGCGATGCGCGGCCCTCGCCCCGGCCACCCGCGGCGGTTGACGCCCCGGCCTACTTCGTGCCGTACATCCGGTCGCCGGCGTCGCCGAGGCCCGGGAGGATGTAGCCGTGCTCGTCCAGCCGCTCGTCGAGCGCCGCCAGCCAGATCGGCACGTCAGGGTGATGACCCTGGAAGTTCGAGAGGCCTTCGGGGCTGGCGAGCAGGCAGGCCATGCGGATCTGCCGCGCCCCGGCCTCCTTCAGCCGGTCGGCGGCGGCGATGGCGGTGTTGCCGGTGGCCAGCATCGGATCGATGACCACCACCAGCCGCTCGGCCAGGTCGTGCGGCGCCTTGAAATAGTATTCCACGCAGCCGAGCGTCGCGGGGTCGCGGTAGAGGCCGACATGCGCCACCCGCGCGGCGGGGACCAGCTCCAGCATCCCCTCCAGCATGACCATGCCGGAGCGCAGGACGGGAGCGAACACCAGTTTCTTGCCGGCGAGCGTCGGCGCCTGGATCGTCGCCAGCGGCGTCTCGACCTCGACCATCTCCAGCGGCAGGTCGCGGGTCACCTCGTAGCAGATCAGTCCGCCGATCTCCTTCAGCAGCTGCCGGAAGCTCTTGGTGGAGGTCTGCTTGCACCGCATCAGGCTCAGCTTGTGCTGCACCAGCGGATGTTCGACGAACGTGACGCCCTGCATCTTGCCCCCTTCAGAAGACGGTGCCGTCGCTGATCACGGCCAGCGGCGGGCCGCCGTCGGGACGCTGCTCACGCGCGATCCGCCGGCCGGCCGCCCAGGTGCCGCCTTCCAGCACCCGCGCCAGCGGAAACTCCGCGGCCGTGACCCCGAGCCGCTCGCGCACCAGCGGCGCCAGACGGTCCAGCAGCGCCACGGTCAACGCCCGCCAACTCACCACCAGCGGGCTCTCCACCGCCTGCGGCCGGGCGGCCTCGGCGGGATCGACGAGGCCGAGCACGCCCATGTCCACGAACAGGCCGCCGTTGCGGTATTCGGCGAGGCCGGTCAGGCCGTCGATCTCGGTCACCTCGACGCCGGCGGTCTGCAAAGGCTCGATCAGCGAATAGGCCAGCCATTGCGACAGCTTGTGCAGCGGCACAAGGCCGTCGGTCGCGTCCGTGCGCCGCATCGCCGGGTGCCGCCAGCAGTCGCCGAGCGAGACGCCGTCGAGCTCCAGGCGACCGGGCCAGATCGGGCCGAGCCGTTCGAGCAGCACCTGTAAGATCGTCGCGGCGGGAAGCCGCCTCGCCTGGCTGCGCGCGAGCATCTCGTCGAAGAGGACGCCCGGGCGAGCGACGGCCTCGCCGAGCCGCCGCAGCAGGGCGGCGCGGCCGTCGAGGCCCAGCAGCGGATTGTCCGGACCGGCCTGGAAGGTCGCGGCCAGTTGCGCCGTCTGCAACCGGTCGAGGCCGTCGGCCTGCAGCGGCCGGCCGGGATCTGTCGACAGGTCTCCCGCCTCGAACAGACGCAGCGAGGCGACGGCGAGGCCTTCCGAGCGGCTGAGCGTCGCCGCGGTCGCCTCGTCCCGAAAGCGCCAGGCCGCGCCGGCGCCGGCGTCGAGCAGCACCGAGACGATCGCCAGATCGAATTCCGCCCTCGCCCGCTCCGCCGCGTCGGCCCAGGCCGTGGCCTCCGCGCGCTCGGCCCAGAGATCGCGGCCAGCGACCACGAAGTGACGCCAACGGGCGTGGAACGGAACCTTCAGGTCCGGGTAGTTCGACCGCACCACCGCGGCGACCAGGTCGGCGGTCGGCGCCAGCCGCCCCAGGTCCACGCGCCAGTCGGCGAGCCCGCCGTCAAGGCCGATGTCGAGGAGTTCGTGCGCCCGCTCGCGGACGGCGGCGGCGCTCAGCAGGGCCCCGGCGGCGCTGACGCGGTCGATCAGAACGCCTCCAGATCGCGCCCGACCACCTGCGTCAGGTCGCTCGGCGCCGGCTCCGGGGTGAAATAGCCGGCGGCCTTCTTGGCCTCGAGCTCGACGGCGGCATCCGCCGGCACGAGGTCCGCGGGGATCGGCACCCGCTCGCCGATCTCGACCCCGCTGGTCACCAGGGCCTCGTACTTCATGTTGGACATCGAGACGAAGCGATCGATGCGGCGAATTCCCAGCCAGTGGATCACGTCGGGCATCAACTGCTGGAAGCGGGCGTCCTGCACGCCGGCGACGCATTCGGTGCGTTCGAAATAGGTCGCCGCCTGGTCGCCGCCAACCTGGCGCTTGCGGGCGTTGTAGACCAGGAACTTGGTCACCTCGCCGAGCGCGCGGCCCTCCTTGCGGTTGTAGACGATCAGGCCCGCGCCGCCGGCCTGGGCCTGGCGCACGCATTCCTCGATCCCGTGGGTGAGATAGGGCCGGCAGGTGCAGATGTCGGAGCCGAAGACGTCTGAGCCGTTGCACTCGTCATGCACGCGGCAGGTCAGAGGATGGCGCGGGTCGCCGATCTTCGCCGGATCGCCGAAGATGTAGAGGGTGATGCCGCCGATCGGCGGCAGGAAAACCGAGAGGTCCGGCCGCGTGACCAGTTCCGGGTACATGCCGCCGGTCTGTTCGAAAAGGGTGCGGCGAAGCTGCTGCTCCTCGACGCCGAAGCGGGCGGCGACGCCGGGCAGATGCCAGACCGGATCGATGGCGGCCTTGGTCACCGCGACGTCGCCCGCCGCATAGACCACCGAGCCGTCGACCCGCAGGCGTCCGGCGCCGATGGCTTCGTGGATCTCCGGCAGCTTCAGCCGCGCCCTGGTGACGGCGATCGTCGGACGGATGTCCAGACCTTCGGCGATTTCGGCGGCGAAGTCCTCGGCGACGCGATGGCCCCAGGGATCCAGGGCGACGACCTTGCCGGGCTCCGACCACTGCGGATGCGGGCCGATCGGAACCACCGGATGGGTGTCGGTGAGCTCCGGCCGCACCAGCGGATCGAGCGCCCCCGACGACACGGCCAGGGCGCGATAGATGGAATAGGCCCCGCCGTGGGCCCCGATGGCGTTGCGGTCGACGCCGGCGTTGGCGGTGGCCACCACCGGCCCGCGCGAACGGGCGTCCGGCGCGCCCCACCGGATGGGAAATCTTGCCTGTGCGCCCCCGCCCGGATGCGAGGTCAGACGGATGTGCGTCGTCCTGTTGGCGGACATGCCGCGGATAGCCTCCGCAAGTGAAAAAGCCCCTCGCCTCGCGGGCTCAGGGCCTTTGAGGGTGGAGTTTGCGTCCGACACCCTAGGCTGGCAAGGGTTACGAGGGTCTTCCACCAAGCCCAAGACGCGGCGCCTGTCGCCGAGGCGCCGCCCGGAAGGTCGACTGGCCCGAGGGCGTCACCGGCGACCAGGCGCCAATGACAAAATCATGGCAGGCTCCGCAGGCTTGAGCATGACCGCGCTCGGGCTGCATAAGGCGACGCGCGCGCCCCGCGAACGTTTCAAAAGCGATGCATTCGACGCGGTTGGCCAGCCCTGGCGAACAATCGCGGGGGAGCGGCGTTAGGTCTGCAGTGGCTCGGAGTTCGAGATGGACAGTGCGCCTTCGGCGAATGCCGGCCTGACGCCGCCAGTCAGCGACGGGGTGGCCTTCCCTGACCTGCGCGGACTGCGGGTGGCGCTCTTTTCCGGGAACTACAACTATACCCGCGACGGGGCCAACCAGGCGCTGAACAGGTTGGTGGGGCATCTGCTGGAGGCCGGCGCAGCGGTGCGGGTCTATTCTCCGACCTCGGAGCGCCCGGCGTTTGCCCCGACCGGCGACCTGGTCAGCGTCCCTTCGGCGCCGCTGCCCGGCCGCGGCGAATACCGCGCGGCCCTGCCCATGCCCGGGCGCGTGCGACGCGACATCAAGGCGTTCGCGCCGACGGTGGTCCACCTGTCGGCCCCGGACCTTCTCGGGCTTCAAGCGCAGCGGCTCGCGCGCCGGCTGGGCGTGCCCGTCGTCAGCAGCCTGCACACCCTGTTCGAGACCTATCTGGCCTACTACGGCCTGGATTGGCTGCGCCCCGCCGCGGAGCGCTACCTCGATCGGTTCTACGCCGGTTGCGACAGCGTGCTTGCGCCGAGTGGATCGATCGCCGAGCGCCTGCGCACGCAATGCCCCGGCGTGAACGTCGGCGTATGGAGCCGCGGGGTCGATCGGCGGCAGTTCTCCCCGGCGCGGCGGTGCGGCGACTGGCGCGCGCAGGCCGGGATCGCCAAGGACCAGGTGGCGGTGCTCTTCCTCGGCCGGCTGGTGCACGAAAAGGGGCTGGACGTCTTCGTGGCGACCCTCGAGCGCTTGCCGGACCGGACGCGCGTGAAGCCGCTCATCGTCGGCGACGGCCCGGCGCGGGACTGGCTGCGCAAGCGCCTGCCGGACGCTGTCTTCACCGGCCTGCTGGTGCAGCCGGAGCTCGGCCGCGCCGTCGCCAGTTCGGACCTGCTGTTCAACCCGAGCCGCACAGAGTCGTTTGGCAACGCCACGCTCGAGGCCATGTCGGCCGGCCTGGCGGTCGTCTGCCCCGACGTGCCGAGCAGCCGGGAATTGATCGCCGCCGGCCGGACCGGCGTCGTCGTCCCCGACCCGGATCCCGCAGCCTACGCCGAGGCGATCGGCCAATTGGCGTCCGATCCCGCCCTGCGGGCTCGGCTCGGCGCGGCGGCCCGACGGGAGAGCCAGCGCTACGATTGGCGGGCGTGCTCGCTTGCCGCCATGCAGGCCTATGAGGCGCTCGGGGCTGCGGGCCTCACCCCCTCCCGCACCCGCGCGGTCATGGCCAGCGCCGCCGCAGCCGCCGCCAACGACGGCGCCGCGCCGCGGCCGAGATGGGCCCTGTCGGCCCGGCTCAGCCGCCGTCCCGGGCCTTGGGTGGAGGAAACATAGACGCCGCGCTCAGGCGGAGCTCGCAAGCCGCGCGATCGCCTCGGCGCCCCGGAAGCTGGAGGCCGCGCCGAGCTGGCCGCAGGCGAGCGCGCCGGCGGCGAGGCCCCAGTCCAGCGCCGAGACATAGTCGCCGCTGGCGGCCAGCCTCGCGGCGAAGGCGCCGATGAAGGCGTCGCCGGCGCCGGTGGTGTCGACCACCGCGGCCGGCCGCGCCGGCCGCGCCAGCGGCGGCTCGCCGGGACGCAGCAACACAGCGCCGTCGGCCCCGAGCGTCAGGACCACCGCCCGGCCGACCCTCGGCAGCAGCGCGGCGGCCACGTGCTCGGGCTGGCCGTCGCCGGCCAGGGCCTGGGCCTCGAGGCGATTGACGAACAGTATGTCGGTAAGCGCCAGCAGCTGCGGATCCAGCGCCTCGGGCGCCGGCGCGGCGTTCAGGGCGGTGATCACGCCGGCGGCCCGGGCGATCTCGAAGGCGCGCCGGGTGGCCGCTACCGGAGTCTCGAGCTGAGCCAGCATCATCCGTGCGCCGCCGACGAGCTGAGCCGCCACCTCGACATGGGCGGGGGCTAATCCGGCATTGGCTCCGGCGTCGACGACGATGCTGTTCTCGCCGGCCGCATCCACCAGGATCATCGCCATGCCGGTCGCCGCGTCAGGCAGTTGCGCCACATGGCCGGCCGCGATCCCCTCGCCGCGCCAGATCGCGAGCGCGGCCGCGCCCGCGGCGTCGGCGCCCAACGCCGCCAGCAGGGCGACGCGCGCCCCGCAGCGGGCCGCCTGCACCGCCTGGTTCGAGCCCTTCCCGCCATGCGCCTCGGTCCGGCCCAGCGCCAGGCAGGTCTCGCCCGGCGCCGGCAGCCGCGCCACCGAAAGCACAAGATCGCGATTATAGCTTCCGACGACGATGATCTCGGCTGGGTTCATGCGGTTCCCGCTCGGCTCCACGCCGTTCAATCACCCGCCGTCTTGCGAGGGAAGACCGATCGCGGGATGCGGACGTGCGCGCCCTGGCGGCCGTCGACCACCTGGGTGATGGCGAAGTCGGCGGCGACGCTCATCAGCGAATAGGCGTCGTTCCTGGAGAGCCCCATCTGCTCGTGCAGCAGGCCCAACATGTCCAGCGAGGCGTTGCGGGTCGCGACGTTAAGATCCTCGTCGAAGCCATGGACAATCCAGTAGTTTGGGGTTTCCAGCAGGGGCGACGGGAAATGGAAGTCGCGCCGCAGCACGACCTGGAACAGCACGTCGAGCGAAGCCTCGATGGCGGTTCCGGAGAGCTCGCCGTCACCCTGGCTGACGTGCGGGTCGCCGATCGAGAACAGCCCGCCGTCGACCTGCACCGGATAGTACATCACCGCGCCGGCGCCGATCCGCCAGTTGTCGATATTGCCGCCATGGGCGCCCGGTGGAATCGTGCTGACGCGGCCAGCCACATCCATCGCCACCCCGGCCGTGCCCAGGTGCGGACGCGCCGGTACGCGCACGCCCTTCAGCGCCGGTTGGCGATCGCAGGCCGGACAGTGGGTGATCGTGCCGGGCGTCAGGTACTTGCCCGGGAAGTCGTAGGCGTAGAGCGCTTCGGCCTGCTGGGCGTTGGCGTCGAGCGCATAGATGGTGACGCGCTCCTTCTCGCCGAACTCCTTATAGAGGTAGCCCCAGTTGGCCGCGAGGTTGGAGCCGTAGTTGCAGCGTGGCGTCATCCGCAGGTAACGGACTTCCAGCATGTCGCCCGGCCGAGCGTCCTCGACATAGATCGGACCGGTCATGATGTGGACGCCGGGATTGCGATCGCTCTCCGGGATCTCGCGGAAGATCGCCTGGACGGCCTCGTCCATCATCAGTTCCGGCGCGTCGCCCGCGTGATGGGTGATCGCCTCCGCCTGGATCAGGTCGCCGCTGCGCACCTTGAGCGCGGGCGCCAGGGCGGCGTCGAAATAGCCCCAATGAACGCTGGTGGGAGTCGCCTTCAACTGGTGCAGCGCTCCGGGCTTGGTGTCGGGACGGGTCTCGCCGTCGTCGCAGAAGAAAGGCATCGGCGCCAAAATCCCCATGAGGTCAAATCCGGCTGGGACGCTAAGACCGGCGTCGAGCCTGGGTCTCCAGGCCGGCGGCCCTGCCGCGGCGGTTCGGCTTGGGCGCGTGGATTTTGACCAAGTCTGGCCGATCAGCGCGCAGGCGATTCCTCGGTCGCGCAAGCAATGGGGCGTATGGGTGCAAGACGAGCCGGAAAATCGCTTCGTAAGCTTTGAGCCAGATCTGCACCTGACGAGGTTTTGAGGTGAGCACCTTGGCCGACATTCGCACACGGCCTTTGAAGCCGGGCTTCGGCGCGGAGATTCTCGAGGTCGACATCCGGTCCGCCAACCGCGAGACCTTGCACGGCGTGGTTCGCGCCTTTCATCGGCACGGCGCAATTCTGCTGCGTGACCAGGTGCTGACGCCGGGCGAGCTCACCGATTTCGTCGCCCGGTTCGGCGAGCCGGAAGACCACACCCTGCAGGATTACACGGTGCCCGGATTCCCGAAGGTGTTCCGGCTGTCCAACCGGATCGTCGACGGCAAGCCGATCGGCGCCCACAACGACGGCGTCGGCTGGCACACCGACTACAGCTACAAGCCCCAGCCGGTGATGGCGACCATGCTCTATGGCGTCGAGACCCCGCCCGAGGGCGCCGACACCCTGCTCGCCGACTGCGTCGCCGCCTGGCAGGCGCTGCCGCCGGAGCGGCAGGCGCAGCTGCAGGGCATGGTGCTGCACCACTCCTACCAGCATTTCATGGCCAACCGCGAATATGGCGCGCTGGAGCTCAGCGAGGAGCTGAAGGCGCAGAACCCCGACGTCTATCACCCGCTGGTGCGCACCCATCCGGCCGACGGGCGCAAGGCGCTCTGGCCGTCGACCGGCACGGTGATCGAGGTGGTCGGCCTGCCCAACCCCGAAGGCCTGGAGCTGGTCCAGGAACTGGTCGACTACGCGACCCAGGAGGCGTTCGTCTATCGGCACAAGTGGCGGGTCGGCGACCTGCTGATGTGGGACAACCGCTGCACCCTGCACACCGGCACCCTGTTCGACGACACCAAATATATTCGTGAGATGCACCGGCTGTGGGTGCGCGGCGACACGCCCTATTGAGCCCCCCGAGCAGGCTGACGACATGAACTGGTTGATCACAGGCGTGAACAGCGGGCTCGGGCGGGCGCTCGCGCTCGCGGCGCTGACGCGCGGCGACCGGGTCGCCGGTACGGTGCGCACGGAAGCCGCGCGCGCCGACTTCGAGGCGCTGGCGCCGGGGCGGGCTCATGGCTTCCTCGCCGACATGGCCGACGAGCATGCGGTCCGCGCGGCGGTCCGGGGCGCCATCGCCCTCCTCGACGGGCTCGACGTGCTGGTCAACAACGCCGGCTATGGCCTGGTCGGCGCGGTGGAGGAAGCCTCGCTCGACGAGGTGCGCGCCCAGTTCGAGGTCAATGTCTTCGGACCGGTGGCGGCGATCCAGGCGGTGCTGCCGCACATGCGCGAGCGCCGCGCCGGCCACGTGATCAACGTCACCTCGGTCAGCGGCCTGGCGGCCTGGGCCGGCACCGGCGTCTACTGCGGCAGCAAGCACGCGCTGGAAGGCATCGGCCGCACCCTGGCCCAGGAGGTGGCGATCTTCGGGATCCAGGTGACCAACGTCGAGCCCGGCGGCATGCGCACCGACTATGCCGGACGCTCCCTGCGGGTGACCGAACGCAAGATCGCCGACTATGACGCCACGGCGCACAACGCCGAACGGGTGCTGGGCGGCCATTCCGGCCAGGAGGGCGGCGATCCGGCCAAGGTCGCCGCCGCCATCCTGCGCATCGCCGGCGCGGCCGACGCCCCGGTCCAGCTGTTGCTGGGCGCCGACGCCGTCCACTACGCCACCCAGACGATCGCCGCCTTCCAGGAGGAGTTCGGCCGCTGGGCGGCGCTGAGCCTGTCGACCGGGTTCACCCCCTAACGATCGTCATGGCGCGCTCCGCATGCTCTTCCGGGCCGCCCAGGCGGCGCGGTAGCGGGGCACGAGCCACTGGTTGAACTGACCCTGCGCGCCCTCCTGCCAGGAGTAGCGGCCGCGCGGCGCGAAGCGTGAGCGCAGGCCCACCTGCACCAGGGCGTCGACATGCATGTCCTGGGCGATGATCTTCCCCGCGCTGGTCATGATCATTTCGAGCCGCTCGGCGAAGCCGGGGGCCTGGCTGGCGCCCGGCGCGACCAGGACGCCGGTGTCCTGCTCCATGGTCTCAGGGCCGGTCGCGCGCAGGATCAGATAGATCACCAGGTCGCTGGTCAGCACCAGCGACAGGGTCGGCGGAACGTTCGCGAAGGTCATCCGCCCGCGCTCGGCCTCGCCGAGGCCGGGAAACACCGGCAGCACCGCGCGCTGGGTCGGGTTGAAGCTGGCGTCGGGGTGAAGCGTCCCGTTGTAGCGCAGGAAACCGGCGTCGTCGGGGTCGGCCGGCGGGAAGACGGCCAGCTCGCTCGGCACGAAATCGTGCAGCGGCCCCTGGTGCAGCTTGGAGGCGTGATAGCCGTCGTTGTTGTTCTCGAACATCACCTTCCAGTTCCAGGCGAACTGGCCGGTGGCGACCGGGCCGGGCTCGGCGCCGGCGAGGTCGTAGGCGGCGAGCGCCGCGGAGACCTTGCCGAGCCGCGGCGCCAGCGGGGCGGCGTCGGCGTCGAAGTTGATGAAGATGAAGCCCAGCCAGATTTCCACCCTGAACTCAGGCAGATGCACCTGTTTCTTGTCGAAGTCGCAGGTGCGCTCCATGGCCGGCGCGTTCACCAGCCGGCCGTCCAGCCCATAGACCCAGTGGTGGTAGGGGCAGAGAAAGCCACGGGCGGCGCCCTTGCCTTCCGCCACCAGCATGCCGCGGTGCTGGCAGACCGACGACATCGCCCGCACCACGCCGTCGCGGGCGCGGGCGACGACGATCGGCTCGCCGATGATCCGGCTGGTGAAATAGTCGCCGGGCTCCTTCACCCAGTCTTCGCGACCGATGCAGAGCCACTCGCGATCGAACAGCGCCGCCCTCTCGAAATCGTAGAAGTCGGCGTCGACGTAGCAGGCAGGCGGCAGGGTCTGAGCCCGGTCGAGGCTGAGGGCCGAGCTCTCGAAACTCTGAAAAAAGGCGTCCGTCAGGACGGAGGTCATCTGGATCAACCTTGCTGAAAACGACACGCAGCAACGGATGCGACCGTAGGCGGCCCGCGAGACCTGATCTTGCCCCACGGCGCACGGAGAGTTTCGCCAGCCCTTCCTCCCGGGCCGGAAGAAGGGCTGGCGGGGACGCCCCTGTCCGGCGGGACTAGAAGCTGTAGGCGATCGTCCCGATCACCTGGCGCGGCGGAATGTACTGCTGGCTGGTCTGGCCGGTGCCGTAGGGATCGGTGTAGCGCGAGTTGACGCCCGCCTTGTCGAACAGGTTGGTGGCGGTCAGCGAAATGCGAACCTTGCTGTCGTTGGGCGCATACTCGACGTAGAGATCGGTCGTGCTGTAGGCCTTCACCCGGTCGAGCGTCGGCTCGTTGAACACCCGCGCCCACATCGATCCGCGATAGGTGTACTGGACCTTGGTGGTCAGCGGCCCGCCGGGCAGGTCCCAGCGGTAGGAGAGATAGGCCGAGCCCGAGACCTTGGGCATGGCTGGCGGGGTCTTGCCCTTGATGTCCTTGGCCGCGGCGATCACCGCGGCCCAGCACGCCGGATTGTAGAAGGCGCCGCCGAACGCGCAGGGGCTGGAGAACGACGGGTCGTTCTCGATGGCGTTGGCGACCGTGGAGTCGATGGTCTTGTAGGACCCGACCACCTCGCCCTTCACCAGGGAGAGCGTGGCGCCGCTCCGCAGATGGTTGTCGAGACCGACGTACTGCGCCTCGAACTCGACGCCGTAGTCGCGGATCTTCGGGATGTTGGAGATGCCCGCGGCGAACGGCCTCGGGTCGGTCTGGATGTACTGGAAATTCCTCTGGTCATAGTAGAAGGCCGCCACGTTCAGGCGCAGCGAGCGGTCGAAGAAGTAGTTCTTGGCGCCGACCTCGAAAGCGTCGTTCTTCTCCGACTTGAAGGTCGGCGCGATCACCACCTGGCCGGAGCTGCCGTTCACCCCGCCCGGCTTATAGCCGCGCGCATAGCTGGCGTAGAGCATGGTGTCGGGGGTGAGGTCATAGTCCGCCTCGATCCGCCAGGTCGGCACGGTGTTCTTGCTGCGATTGACCACCGTGCCCGAGCCGAAGGCGGAGAAGTTGAAGCTGTTGTCCTTGAAGGCGTCGTGGTTCAGCCGCGCCCCGCCGGTGACCCGCATCTTGTCCGAAAGGTGGTACGTGCCCTGGGCGAAGATCGAGTAGGACCGCCGCAGCACGTGCGAAATGTTGCCGTAGTTCAGGTTTGACGGCGGGTTGGAGCTGATGTCCGCCGGGATCGCCAGGTCGTCGGCGGTCGGCTGCGTGTTTCCGCCGAACTCCACCACATACTGCTTGCTACCCTGATAGAGGCCGAAGGCGCCGACGATCCACTCGAAGGTGGAGCCCTCCGGCGAGAGGATGTCGATCTCCTGGGTGTAGTTGTGCACGTGGGTGTTCCACGCGGCGATGTCGTCATAGGCCCCGATCAGCGAGAAGGCGCTGCGCGAGGAGCTCATCTGCTGCACGTGGTCCAGACCCTGGTAGGCGCTGACCGAACGGACCGAAAAGCCCGGCCCGTCCCACTGCAGGTTCAGGTGGTAGAGCTGGCTCTCCAGGCTGAAGTGGCTCGGGTAGTCCTGGAAGACCTCGCGCGGGTCCGGCAGCGGATCGTTGATGTTCTTCTGCGCGTCGCCGTGCTGGTTGGACTTGTAGAGCTGGGCCGTAAGGGTCGCGGAGAAGTCGTCCCTGGGTTTCCAGAGGACCGCCACCTTGCCGCTCGCATCGTGGGCGTCGTCGAGCGTCAGTGGCGCCAGCGCCTTGTTCTTGGTGAAGCCCTCGTGGTCGAACTTCTGCACCGACGCCCGGACCGCCACGTCGTCGCCCACCGGGATGTTCAGCTCGCCGCGCTCGCGGAACAGCTCGTAGCTGCCCGCGCTGACATCGGCGAAGGCGTCGAACGTGTTCAGCTGCGGCTGCTTGGTGACGATGTTGATCGCCCCGCCGATCGAGCTCTGCCCGTAGAGGGCGCCTTGCGGCCCGCGCAGCACCTCGATCCGATCGATGTCGAACAGCGTCTGGTCGAGCGCGATGGTGTTGGCGATGTAGACGCCGTCGATGAACTGCGAGACGCCCGGCGAGGTGGTCAGGCCGTTCTCCGGCGTTCCCGAACCGACCCCGCGAATGGTCACCAGGTTCTCGAACCCCGCCGTCTTGGTGGCCTGGAAGCTGGGCACCTGGGCGTTCAGCCCGGTGATGTGGGTGGTGAAACTCTCGTCCAGGCTCTTGGCCGACACCGCGGTGATCGCGTCGGGCGTGCGCTGGACGTCGGTCCCGCGGCGCTCGGCGGTGACGATGACGGTGTCGAGCGTGGCGGCCCCCGCCGCCGTCGCCGCGTCCTGCGTCTGGGCCGATGCGGTGGACGCCAGGCAGGCCGCGACAGACAACACACAGGTCGTCAACATGAGATCGCGCTTCGCGCGCTGTGATCGACTTAACATGACCCCCTCTCAATTCAGGAATGATGATCCTGCACTGACGAATGGGGGAAACCCCATCAGATAACCTTAGAGAAATGTCCTACCGAATTTGATTTCATTGGAATGCAGCTTATTTGATCACCACAAAATCGTAAAAGTTCAAAACATTGGCGGAGAATAAGTTTAATTCTCGTCAAATACCACCGAACGACGAAACCTCGTTTATAGGTTGTAACCGCGGACAAATAGCCACGATCACTGAAATCAAGAATCGTTAGTCTGAATTGACCGAATGATGAGCATGCCGAGTCGGCCACCGCTTCAGGATCTCGCGGCTCTTCTTGCTCGACCACCGCTACGTCGAAGCGCCTCGTCAGACCAAGGCGGACTTGCGGCCCCAGACTTCGCGGGCCTTTTCGTAGACGCCCTGGTCGAAGGAGTACTCGACGGTGTTGCCGTCGGGATCCTTGATGAAGCAGACGTAGCCGATCTGCTTCGGCATCTGGACGGGCCCGAAGGCCAGGCAGGCCGCGGCCTTCGCCGCGGCGGCGATCTCGTCGACCGCCTCCTTGCTCACCGCCTCGATGCCGATGTGGGCGAAAGGGCCCATCGGCAGGTGGGCGGCCGGCGCGAACGGATCATGGCCTTCGTAGAACTGGCCGAGCACCAGGATGAAGGGCGCTTCGGCCTGGGCCGGATCGCCGAGCCAGGCGTTCTTCCCGTCGTCGTCCTCGCCGCGCGCCAGCAGGCGCAGGTGGGTGAACCGCTCATACCAGGCGATGCTGGCGTCGATATCCTTCACCGCAAGGGCGATATGGGTCCAGGTCGTGCGGCCCGGGCCGGTCGCGTGATTGGTATGGCTGGCCATGCTCGACGCCTCGGTCAACACCTTCATCTTTAAGGCTATACCGCCGCATCGCGACTGGCTTGCTCGTAGGCGCACGAGATTTTTCGATCCCGGCCGCGCATCAGCCCGCCGATCGCGGCGCTTCCGCCAGCGTCGCAAACGCGCCCCGGTGATGGAGCAGCGGCGGCGCGGACGAAAGCTGTTCGGTGCGCACCCCCTGGCCCACCACCACCAGATGGTCGCCGGCGATGACGCTCGAGTGCAGGATGCAGTCGATGAAGACCTGGGCCTGGTCGAGCTGCGGCGCGCCGCGGCCGATGCTGTGGAAGGCCTGACCGACGAACCGCTCGGACTCGGGCGCGAAGGCGAAGCGCTTGGCGAGATCCTGCCCGTCGTACGCCAGGATGTTGACGCCGAACACCTTGCCGGCGGCGATCGGCGCGCAGAGCGGATTGCCGAGCGCCAGGCAGACCAGCAGCAGCGGCGGATCCAGGGACACCGAGGAGAAGGCGCTCACGGTGGAGCCCACGGGCGCGCCGTCGCGCCAGCTGGTGACGATCGTCACGCCGCTGGCGAAGCCGCCCATGGCGAGGCGCCACTCGCTCGCAGTCGGAACGGCCTCGAGGCGGGAGATCAGCTGATCGGCCATGGGGTGCGGTTCGGAAGTCCTGTGCGGGCGATGAGGTCGCGCCCGGCCTGACGGGCGTCGGCCAGCAGCTTTGGCTCGTCGATCAAGGTGGCGCGGCCGTCCTCCAATACGCGCACCCCGTCGATCCAGACGCTGTGCACGCCGCTGGACGGGGCGCTGAAGGCGAGCTGCCCGACCACATCGAAGATCGGGCCCCATTCGGGAAGCTCCGTGTCGTGCAGCACGAAATCGGCCTTCTTCCCCGGCTCCAGCGAGCCGATCAGCCGGGACAGGCCCATGGCCCGGGCGGGATTGACGGTGGCCATCTCCAGCACCTCGGTCGCCGGGTAGAGGTCCTGGTCGCGCCGCGCATCGCGGAACAGGCTGGCCATCAGCCGGCCCGAGGCCAGGATGTCGGCGGCCAGGCCGTCGGTGCCCAGCATCACGTCGACGCCGCGCGCCTGCATCTCCGGAAACAGGCCGATGTGGGAGAGGCCGAAGCCGCCCTGCAGGGCCGCGTGCGGACAGTGGATGGCGCCCGCCCCGGATTCGACCAGCAGATCGAGCTCGCTGCGATCGATGTCGGCCAGGTGGGTGAGCATGACCCGCTCGCCCAGCACGTCGAGGTCGGCCAGATGCTCCAGCGGCCGGCGATTGTAGCGGGCCAGGAACCAGTCAGGATCGCCAGACCGCGGGCTCATGTGCGCCGAGACCCGCAGGTCATGCGCGTCGGCCAGGGCCTTGGCCGCGCGCCAGACGTCATCGGAATTCGTCGAGTGCCCGACCAGCAGCGGCCAGGCGGCCAGGCGCGCCTCACCGCCGGCGTCGGGATAGCGGGCGATCTCCGACTCCAGGATCGCAATCGCCTTGCTCGAAAGCGTCGCCTGGTCGGCGCTCGGGTCGTAGGCCCTGCCCTCCACCCATTCGCCGACGCGCCCACGGATGCCGGTCTCCGCCAGCCCTTCCATCACCGCGTCGAGCTGCAAGACCGTGCCGGCCTCGACGAAGGTGGTCGTGCCGTAGCGGATCATCGCCAGGACGGCGCACTGCGCAGCCAGTCGCTCGTCCTTTGGCGTCTGGGCGCGGAAGATCGGGATCACCCAGCGCTGCAGCTTGTCCGACCAGGTCTCGTCCGGCGCGCCGCGGGCGAAGCCGCGGGTGAGCGGATCGGCGGTGATGTGAATGTGGGCGTCGACGAAGCCCGGCGTGACCACGAAGCGGCGGCCGTCGATCACCGCCTTGGCCTGCACCGTGCGCGCCATCTCCTCGCGCTTGCCGACCGCGACGATGCGATCGCCGGCGATCGCCAGGGCGCCGTCCTCGATCACCCGGCGGGCGCCGTCCATGGTGATCAGGGTCGCGCCGGAGATCAGCAGGTCGGCGCGCGGCAAGGGGTCGCTCACAGGGCAGGTTCTCCGAGAAGCTCGGCGGCCGCAGCCGCGCGCCGCTGCGGCGGCCGCAGGAAGACGGTGGCGAGCAGCAGGAGGGCGGTGACGCCGGCGCACAGCAGGAACATCTGCGAGAAGCTGCCCAAGGTGTCGCGCGCCCAGCCGCCGAAGGCGGGGCCCGCCGCGGCCACGGTGCTGATCATGCACATGATCGAGAACAGCTCGAGGTTCGGACCCTTCCCGAAGTAGTTGAAGAGCAGCATGGTCGAGGCGACGAAACAGAGGCCGAAGCCCAGGCCGACGCCGACCACGAAGACGCTCATCAGCCCCCAGCCGCGCGCTTCCGCCAGCCCGGCCATGCCCAGCGTCAGGGCGAGCAGGGAGACGATCATCAGGACTTTCGGCGAGAGCTTTTCGCCCAGCATTCCGCCGAACACGGCGACGATGGAGCCAACCAGCGCTTCCAGGCTCAGCATGACGGCGGCCGACTGCGGATCGACGCCACGCTCGGTGAGGTGCTGGACGCCGAATCCATGGGCCGTGGTGTTGACCAGCAGATAGGTCGTGTAGCCGCCGACGATGACGTAGAACTGCGGGGTCCGTAAGGCCCGGCGCACCGTCCAGTCCTTCAGGCCCGCGATGACCTCGGCGGGGCCGGGCGTCTCCGGAACTTCGGTCTTGTGGCCGCTCTCGTCGCGACGCCCCGGAGTGGTCAGGATCGCCGCCGAGCCGGAGACCGCGGCCAGGACCACGAAGGTCACCCAGTAGAGCCGCCAGCCGTGGCTCAGCGCGTTGACGGCCACATAGATCAGCGGGCCGGCCACCCCGCCCAGCGAACCGATGGTGAAATAGGCGCCGACCACGAACGAACGCTTCTCGAAAAGGTCGGTGAGAACGTGGGTGCCGGGCACGGTGCTGACCAGCGCGAACGCCACCCCGATCAGCAGGGTCGCCGTCAGATAGACGCCGACCGAGTGGGCGATCGCCATCGCCCCGAAGCCGGTGATCAGCGCAAGCGTGCCGAAGAACATCGTCCCGCGCACCCCCGCCAGTCGGATCAGCACCGCCGGCATGAAGCTGGCGAGGCCGCAGGCCAGCCCCAGGACGGTGTAGCCGACGCCGGCTTCGGTCCAGCTCCAGTGCATCTCGCTGACCATGGCGGGAAGCACCACGCCCAGCGAGGAGAAGGCGCCGGCGGTGACGACGAAGAACAGCAGGCTCAGCGCCGAGAAGGTCAACCACCGGGGAGACACGAAGCCAGGCATGAGCCTTCCTACTCGCGCGTGTAGTTGTCGGGAATCCTGGGTTCCGGGCCGGCTTTCACCCAGAGGATGATCTCGTTGCCCCAAGGATCCCGGAAAGCATGGTTGAAGCCGTTGAATTCCTTCCAGTAATGGTCGCGCCAGAGTTCGACCGCGCCGCGCTCGACCGCACGGCCGAGGATCGCCGCGTAGGACTGGCCCTCGCCCACCTCGATCCAGATCCGCGCCTTGCGTCCGTCGCCCGCCAGGGTGCGCGGCTCGACGCCGGCCGGATTCGGGTTCGGCCGGGCGTTGTCGGCCCTGAAGATGCCGAGGTGGAGATTGCCGATCTGGCTCTCCGAACCATCGGGATTGCGGAAGCTCCCGCCCGGAACCATGCGGTGGAACAGGCCAAGTGGGCGCGCGTCGTCCTGCCAGCCGAACACCTCGTTGTAGAAGCGGCCGGCGGCGGCCGGATCATCGGAGGCGAGATCGACGAAAATCAGGGTGTTGGGCGTAGACATTCTGGTCCTTGCTGGGCTGAGCGGCCTGGGGAGGCTACGCTTCGCTTGGCGAGCGTCTTGCATGCACGCGCCTCAAGACTTGCGACGCCCCGTGGCGGCCTGCACGTCGTCGAGCACGCTTGCTCAAAAACCCGGCGAGGCAGCCAAACCGTCGTCGATCACGGCAAGCGCGCGCTGCAGGCAGGGTTCCGCCAAACCCACGGCTGCAGAAGATTTCTCACCCCTCGTGCGGCTCGGCCGGCGCAGCTTCACCGAGACTGGCGCGGCGATAGTCCCGTGGGGTCACCCCATAACGCTCCTTGAAGGCGCGGCTGAAATGGGCCGAACCGTTGAAACCCCAGCGAAAGCAGATCTCGGAGATCGAGAGGCTGGCGCAGATCGGGCTGGAAAGGTCGAGCCGGCAGCGTTCCAGCCGTCGGCGCCGCAGATAGGTGGTGAAGTTCTGGCCGGCGGTGGCGAGCAGCTTCTGCAGCGAGCGCGGCGAGACGCCGTCGGCTGCGGCGACCTGTTCGAGCGTCAGGTCCGGCTCCGGCAACAGGGTCTCGATGGTCTGGCAGACCCGGTGCAGGTGGGCGGCGCGCGCCGCCTCCGCCCCGCCCAGAGCCGCAGGCGACGCCTCGGCGGCCAGGTTGGCCACCAGGAATTCGGTGATCGCCAGCTCCATCGGCCGCAACTCCTCGCTGGTGAGCTGCGGCAACGCCTCGGCCAACGCCTGCAGCAGGCCGGAGAAGACCCGCCCAAGGCCGCGCTCGCCGCCGAAGCGGCCGACGCGCAGCGACTGCGGCGCCAGCAGCCGGTGGTCGAGCGCCACCCGCGGCGCGCTGACGAACAGCAGACGGAACGGGGTCTCCAGCGTCAGGGCCGCGTCGATCCCGGTCGGGCCGTAGATGATGTCGCCGGTGTCGAGGGTGGTGGTTGTCAGGTCCCCATCCCAGAAGGTCGCGGAGCCTTCCAGCAGCACGACCAGCCAGACCGCCGCCGGCTGGTTGGGATTGCGTCCGGAGATCTCCTGCGGGCTCGCGCTCATCACCGCGAAGTCCATGCCGAGCGGCGAGCGCAGGCAGGAGACGGCGCCCTGGAACGGCTCGGGATGGTCGATTTGCGCGAGCGGCAGGTTGAGGCGGCTCATCACCTCGCGCCAGGCCGGCTCGCAGTCCTCCTCCGGCAGGCCTGCGGTGGTGAATCGCCAGGCCTTCATGGGATTGAGCGACGGCTTTTCGCAAGGGACAGGGTCCGAAAGGTCCAGCGGCTTGTCATCCCGAAGCAGTTTGCGCCGGGATCCTAGGCGAGCCGTGGTCCGCCGTCACGAAAGCCCGGGGTCGTCTATCGCGGGCGCCCATTCGCCAGGCGCCGCGCGGGCAGGGCCGCGGCGCGCAGCCGGCGGGTGACGGCGCTCGTCGGCCCGGCTAAGGCGGTGCGGCGGCGGCCTGCGCCGCGGGCGACGGGAGAGCAGATGGCCAGCGCCAGATCGGACCCCTTCAGCAAGGCCGCGCGGGCGACGCTGGGGGATACCCCGACCAAGCCACCGGCCAAGCAGCGCCGCCAGGCGCGCGCGGGGCGGCCCGTGTGGGCGTTCGGGCTGGCCGGCGGCCTCGTGCTCGCCGTCGCGGGCGCCGCGGTCGCCGGTCCGCCCTATGTCACCGACGATCCGGCGCCGACCGATCGCGGCCATTGGGAGATCTACGGCTTCGCCGCAGGCGCACACGCATCCGGCGACACCGCCGGCGCGGCCGGGCTCGACCTCAACTACGGCGCGGCCAGGAACCTGCAGCTCACCGTCGTCGTGCCGGCGGCCGTCGACCATGACGCGGGCGAAACCCACGTCGGCATCGGTGTCCTCGAGCTGGCCGCCAAATACCAGCTCCTCCACCAGCGGCCAGGAAGCTGGCTTCCCTCGGTCTCCGTGTTTCCAAGGCTGTTCGCGCCCACCGCCAAAGCCCGGTTCGCCTCCAAGCGGGCCAACCTGCTGCTGCCGATCTGGCTCGGCGAGGACTTCGGCCCGTGGTCGGTGTTCGGCGGCGGCGGCTACCAGCTCAACCCCGGGCCGGGCGCCCGCGACTTCTGGACCGGCGGGCTGGCGCTGACCTGCGCCATCGACCCGCGCACCTCGATCGGCGGCGAGGTCTATCACCATACCCGCGACGCCGCCGACGCGCGGCCGTTCACCGGCCTCAACCTCGGCGTGACCTACCGGCTCAACGGCCACTGGTCGCTGCTGGCGGCCGGCGGGCCCGGGCTGCAGAACGCCGGCGGCGAAGGCCGCTACGACGGCTATGTCGCGCTGAAGGCGGATTACTGAAGCCGAGCCACGGCGAAGGCGCCCTCGGCGTTGACGCCCCAGGCCCGCTTGCCTATCAGCCTCGCAATCCCGCGGGTGCGGGTCGCCTCGTCCCATCGCCGAAAGGAACCGCCGTGCAAGAGCGCCTGATCAAGGGGGCCGGCTCGCAGCAGGTCGCCGCCAGCCTCCTCGCCGCCGGAGTGATCCGCTTCTACAAGGACGAGCCGTTCACCTTCACCTCCGGGCTGAAGAGCCCGGTCTATGTGAACATCCGCGGCCTGCTGAGCGCGCCGCAGCGCGACGATGTGATCCGCATCTGGTGCGAGGGGCTGAAGGCGCTGCCCGACTTCGATATCGCCGTCGGCGGCGAGACCGCGGGCATCCCCTACGCGGCCTTCGTCGCCGCGCAGATGCAAAAGCCGATGGCCTATGTGCGCAAGAAGACCAAGGACTTCGGCATGAAGAGCCAGATCGAGGGCGGCGACATCGCCGGCAAGCGGTGCCCGCTGATCGAGGACCTGACCACCGACGGCGGTTCGAAGATCACCTTCGTCGAGGTGATGCGCGCGGCCGGCGCGACCGTCGACCTCACCACCTCCATTTTCTACTACGGGATCTATCCCGAGACGGCCGACCGCCTGGCTCAGCACGACCTTTCGCTGTTCTATCTCTGCGACTGGAGCGACGTGCTGCAGTCGGGCGCCGCGGACGGCTATTTCGACGCCGATCAGCGCGAGGAGCTGTCAGCCTTCCTCGGCGACCCGCAAGGCTGGAAACCCCGCCGAGGCTGACCGACCGTCGACGCCGTCACGCCATGCTCGCACCGCCCGGGCGCTGCCCACCGGCGGCCTCGCCCAACTTCGGCCAAGCGCCTCCTTCATTTCGGGTGGAGCGGCGACACACAGGAGAGTCGAATGCAGACGAGAACACCGGCGATCGCGAGCGCCCTCTTCGCGGCGTTCATGGCGACCGTGGCGGGAGCGGCCTCGATGGACCTCAGCCGGGAGATCGACGCCCAGGGGGCGAAGCCCGCCTGGAGCCTGAAGGTCAGCCACGGAATTCAGTTCAAGCTGACCCGCGCCGGCAAGCCGCCCCTGCTCGCCACGGCGCCCGGCGCGGCGATCGCCGCCGGCGGCGCCAGCTGGTCGGCCAAGACCAGCGACGGCCAGCTGATGAAGGTGAGCGTCCAGGCCGGCTCCTGCACCTTGGGCGCCCGGCAATTCCCGATGACCGCGCGGGTCGAACTCGCCGCCGAGACCCTGTCCGGCTGCGCCGGCTACGCGCCCTAGCTGTCGAAGCTACGAAGGTTGTTCACCCGCGGATCGACGCCCTCAGGACGGCTCGGCGTCCTCGCGTCGCCGGGCCTTTTCGCGCCGGCCTTGACGGATCATCGCCGCAGCGCAGGCGCCCATCGCCAGGAGCGTGAGCGCGACCGCGGCAAACAGCGGTACGGCGATATTGTGGAAGTCTTCAGGCGTCATGGCTGGGTCGCCTCCGTCGGATCCGAGACCTGAGGTATCGAATAGGCGGCGAGCAGCCGGCCGATCTGCGGCGCGCGCCGTTCCAGCGCCAGGTCGAGCGCCTGGCGCAGCTTGGCGTCGTCGCGCCGCACGCCCATCGAGATGTCGTAGACCATCGGCCACTGCGGCCCGTCGAGCCACGGCTGTACCGGAACCAGCGTCAGCGGATGCGCCGCGCGTCTGGCGAAATAGCCGGCCAGCGGCCCCCAGACCACCGCCACGTCGACGTCGCCGCGGTCGACCGCCGAAACGATGGCGGCCGGCGGATTGGGCTGGGAATAGTCGCCGTAGAGCATGTAGCCGCGTACGTTGGCGACGATCCCGCGCCGGGCCAGGGCGTGCGTCGGCGGGGTGTTGGAAGCGTCGTCGCCGATCATCTGCACCCCGATCTTCAGCCGCTTCAGCCGCGGATCGTCGAAGGAGCGTATGTCCAGATGGCGGTCCGCGCGGGTGACGAAGACATAGGTGGAGCGGTAATAGGGCTGGGTCGTCGCCAGCATCTCCACCTGGGTGGCGACGCCCGGCCAGACGTCGCAGCGGCGATCCTTCAGGGTGTTGCGGACATAGCCGCGCCGCTGAGCCCACCAGGTGTACTGGACCTTCGCCCCCAGGTCCTGGGCCACCATCTGCACCAGCCTGTTCTCGAAGCCCTCCCCGCGTGCGTTGGAGAACGGCAGGTTGTTGGGATCGGCGCAGACCTTCAGCACGCGGGCGTGCGGCGCGCAGGCGCCCAGCAGCAGCACGAGACCGACGGCCGAACGCCTCATCGGCTCACCACCACGCCCCAGGGGCGTCCGCCGAGCTTCAGGGTCCTGACCGTGCGCCCGCTCGCCAGGTCGATCACCGAGAGATCTCCCGACAGCCCGCCGGCGGCATAAAGCCGGCTCTCGTCGGGCGATAGGCTGAGGCCCCAGACCCGCCGCCCGGCCTTGAAATAGCGCGTCACCTTCAAGCTGCGCATGTCGATCTCGGCCACGCGGTCGCCGCGGCCGAGCGCGACATAGAGGCGGTCGGCTGCACGGCGCATCGCCAGCCCCACCGCCTGCACGGCGGCAGGCGGATCGGCCTTTTTGAGGTCGATGGTGTGGACCAGCTTGCGGCTGGGCATGTCGAACACCGCCACCGTCGCCCGCGCTTCCGAGGTCACCCAGAGCTGGCGCCCGTCGGGCGTGAACCGCGCGTCGCGCGGCCGCGCGCCGACCAGGATGCTGTCCTTCAGCTGGCCGCTCGCCGCGTCGATGAAATGCACCAGGCTGGCGGCTTCCGAGGTGCAGATCACCCAGCGCCCGTCCGGGCTGGCCGCCATGCCCTCGGGCTCGGGCCCGACGGTGGTCTCCCGGCGGATCCGGCCGGAGGCGATGTCGAGGAAGCTGACCTTCCCGTCGTCCTCGTTGGCGACGTAGATCGTCCGCCCGTCGGGGCTGAGGGCGAACCGCTCCGGGTCGGGTCCCGACTTCAGCGACGCGCGCACCTGCCGGCTCCGCGTATCGATGGCGACGATGCGGTCGTCATTGCTGACCGCCACATAGAGGGTGGCCCCGTCGGGCGACAGCGCCATCCCGCGCGGCCGCCGCCCGACAGCGATGCGCGCCACCTCGGCGAGCCGTTGGCCGTCCAGCACGTGCACCACATTGGCCTGCTCGTCGGAGACGAAGACCGTGTGCGGCGTGGTCGGCGCCGGGCGGCTGCAGGCGGCGAGCGCCAGCAGCAGAGCCGCCGTCGCGACGGCGCCCCATCGGCTCACCGGCCCGGCAGGCTGAAGACGTAGAGCACGCCGCCGGCCGTGGTCTTCTGCTTCAGGTCGGCCATCGCGCCGACGAACCCCAGGGCGGCGGTCGGGTCGCGCGGATCCAGGTCGGCGCTGACGATCGCGCCGGCCCAGCCGCCGACGCCGGCGAGCACCGCGACATATTCATGGCCGTCGGGACCGCGGTAGGCGATCGGCTGGCCGATGATCCCCGAGGCGCATTTGAACTGCCAGAGCGGCTTGCCGCTGCGGGCGTCGAGGGCCTTGAACCAGCCGTCCATGGTTCCGTAGAAGACCACGTCGCCGGCGGTGACCAACGCCCCCGACCACAGCGGCAGGTCCTCCTTCGCCTCCCATGCGATGGCGCGACGCACCGGATCCCAGGCGGTGAAGGCGCCGCGGTTGCCGCCCGGACCGGCCTTCATTCGCACCTCCGCGCCGACGTAGGGCGTGCCGGAGATGTAGTTCGCCTCGAGGTTCTCCCAATCCATGCAGAGGTTCTCGTGCGGGATGTAGAGCAGGCCGGTGCGCGGCGAGAAGGCCGAGGGGTTCCAGTCCTTGGAGCCGGACGCGGTCGGGCAGATGTCGCGGATCACCTTGCCGAGTTGCGGGACCTTCTCCGAATTGATGTTCAGCCGCCCGGTCTTCAGGTCCACGCCGCGGCTGGAGTTGACGTTGGCGTACGGGTCGGCGCTTAGCACCTGACCGGTCGCGCGGTCGATCAGGTAGAGGTAGCCGTTGCGCTCGGCCCGGGCGGCGACCTTGCGCATCCGCCCGTCGATCGGGACTTCCAGCAGCAAGGTCTCGTTGATCGCGTCGTAGTCGTGAACGTCGTGGGGGTTGAGCTGGTAGAACCACTTGGCCGCGCCGGTGTCCGGGTTGCGGGCGAACAGGCCTGAGGTCCATTTGTTGTCGCCGGGCCGTTGTTCGGCGTTCCACGGGCCGGGATTGCCGGTGCCGTAGTAAATCAGGTTCAGCTCGGGATCGTAGGAGATCCAGCCCCAGGTGGTGCCGCCGCCGATCTTCCAGGCGTCGGGCGGCCAACTGGCGACGCCAAGATCCTTGCCCTTGTCCATGGCGTAGTAGGGCTTGAAATCGGCGCCGATCAGCACGTCCTTGTCCGGACCTGTGTGATAGGCCTTCCACACCGGCTTGCCGCTGTCGACGTCCAGCGCCTGCAGCCAGCCCCGGACCCCGAACTCGCCCCCGGAGTCGCCGACCAAGACCTTATCGTGCACCACCAGCGGGGCCATGGTGATGGTCTCGCCCTTGTTGATGTCCCCCAGCCGGGTGCGCCAGGCCTCCTTGCCGGTGCCGGCGTCCACCGCCACCGTGTAGCCGTCGAGGGTGTTGAGGATCACCTTGCCGCCGGCGAAGGCGACGCCGCGGTTGACCACGTCGCAGCAGGCGACGCCCTGGCTGGATGGGGACGGGTTGGGCGAATATTTCCACTTGGCCGGCGCGCCGGGCTTGGTGAGATCGAGCGCATAGAGATCGTTGGGATAGGGCGTGACGACATACATCGTCGAGCCGACCACCAGGGGGGCGGCCTCGTGGCCCTTGTTGACGCCGGTCGACAGGGTGAAGGCGACCTTCAAGTTCTGGACGTTCGACGCATTGATCTCGTCCAGGCCGGAGAAGCGGGTGGAGGCATAGTCCTTGGCCGGCATCGTCCATTGGCCGTCCTCCGGCGGGATCGACGCCGTCGCGCCGGTCGCCGAGGCGGCCGGCGCCGCATGGCGAGGCGCCGTCGCGGGCCCGGGTTTCCGCTCGCAGCCGGCCAGCAGGAGCGTCCCAGCCAGCAACCCGGCCACGCCTGCGCTAAGAGTGGGACTTCGCAAGATGTCCCCCCAATCCTCTGAAATCAGGACGTTTACTGGAACGCGGAACACCGCAGCCGCTTGTGAGTTCCGCTTGCTGCACGACGATTGAGCAGCCGAGCAGGCTGACGAAACCCGGGACGAGGTCGGCGCATGAGCGTGGGCTGGAAGCGTCGGAGGCGGGCCGCGTTGATGGCCGCGCTGGCCTGCGTCGCTCCGGCCGCCTGCAACCGCGAAAACCGCAACATGAATGCGCCGGTCCCGGAGACCGCGCCGAAGGGCGTCCAGGTCAGCGACCTGCATCCCGGGCCTTCGGCGGCGTGGCCGAGCGATCCCAGGGGCCGCGAATACGAGGGCAACGCGACGCACATCGCCAACGGACAGCGGTACTACAAGTGGTTCAACTGCTCGGGCTGTCACTTCAACGGCGGCGGCGGCATCGGCCCCGCCCTGATGGACGACAAGTGGCGCTATGGCGGCCGCATCGAGCAGATCTACGCCACCATCGCCCAGGGCCGGCCGAACGGCATGCCGAGCTTCGCCGACAAGATCCCCGAGCAGCAGATCTGGGAGATCGCCGCCTACGTCCGCAGCCTCTCCGGCAACGCCGACAAGCTCGCCGCGCCCAGCCGGGCCGACGAGATGAGCTCGATCCCGCCGATCAGCAACATCGACAAGGCGCCGCCGAAAGGCGACCCGGACGTCTCGAAAGCGGGGGGCGGATGACCCGGCTCCCGGCAAGGCTCGCGCTCGCCGCAGCCCCGGGGCTGGTCCTGTGCAGCTGCCGCGGCGTGCAGACCATGCTCGACCCGGCCGGCGACCAGGCGCGCGACATCGACGTCGTCTGGCGCGCCATGCTGATCGTCTGCGGCGGGATGTACCTGCTGGTGCTGGGCTTCCTGGCCTGGGCGCTGTGGCGCGCCCGCCGGCCCGCCCCGGTCGGCGCGCCCGCGATCGGCCACACCCCCGCCGAGCGCACGCTCGAACGCAGCCTCAGCGCCTGGGTCGCGCTGATCGTCGCCGGCCTCGTCACCCTGGTCACCATCAGCTTCCTGGTCGACCGCAGCCTCGCCGAGGTCGGGCCGCAGCCGCTGCGGGTGAAGGTGACGGCCCATCAGTGGTGGTGGCAGGTGGACTATGACGGCTCGCCGCAGTCGCAGATCGTCAGCACCGCCAACGAGCTGCACCTGCCGCTGAACCGCCCGGCCGTCGTCGAGCTGCAGGCCCACGACGTCATTCACTCGTTCTGGGCGCCGAACCTGGCGGGCAAGGTCGACCTGATCCCGGGCCGCACCAACTATGTGGCGATCACGCCGCGCCGCCTGGGCGGCTTCCGCGGCCAGTGCGCCGAGTTCTGCGGGCTCGAGCACGCCAAGATGGCCTTCGACGTGACGGTGGAAAGCCCCGAGGCCTTCGAGGCCTGGCGGCGCAGCCAGCTGGCCGAGGCGCAGGTCCCGACCAACGCCCAGCAGGTCCACGGCCAGCAGCTGTTCCAGACCAAGGCCTGCGTCATGTGCCACCGCATCCAGGGCGCGGAGGCCGGCGGCTCCACCGGGCCGGACCTGACGCATCTGATGAGCCGGCGGCACATCGCCGCCGGCGCGCTGCGCAACAGCCGCGGCGACCTGGCGGCCTGGATCGCCGATCCACAGGGGGTGAAGCCCGGCACCACCATGCCCCGCGTGCCGCTGACCTCCGACGAGCTCAACGACGTCGTCGCCTACCTGGAGATGCTGAAATGACCGGCGTCGCCGAGGCTCGGGCCCTCACCGCCCTCGACGTCGACGGCGAGCAGGCGCTGGCCCGCACCTGGGCGACGCCGCGCGGCCTCTGGGGCTTTCTCACCACCGTCGACGCCAAGGAGATCGGCAAACGCTACGTGGTCACCGGCCTGGCCTTCCTGGCGCTGGGCGGCGTGCTGGCCCTGGTCATGCGCACCCAGCTGGCGCGGCCGGAGAGCGGCCTGATCAGCCCGGATCGCTACAACCAGATCTTCTCGATGCACGGCACGACGATGATGTTCCTGTTCGCCGTGCCGATCATGGAGGCGATGGGCCTCTACCTGACCCCGCTGATGGTGGGGTCGCGGACCATGGCCTTCCCGCGGCTGAACGCCTTCAGCTACTGGATCTATCTGGCGGGCGGCGTGATGCTCTATGTCGCCTACCTGCTGAACATCGCCCCGGAAGCCGGCTGGACCGCCTATGTGCCGCTGTCGGGGCCGGAGTATTCCGCCGGCAAGCGCACCGATATCTGGGCCCAGATGGTCACCTTCACCGAGGTGGCCGGCCTGGCCGCGGCGGTGTCGATGGCCACCACCATCCTGAAGATGCGCGCGCCGGGCATGAGCCTGGCGCGGCTGCCGCTGTTCATGTGGTCGATGCTGACCACGTCCTTCATGGTCATGCTGGCGATGCCGGCGGTCATGCTGGCGACCAGCTTCCTGATCTCGGACCGGCTGATCGGCACCCATTTCTACAACGAGGCCGAGGGCGGCTCGAACCTGCTCTACCAGCACCTGTTCTGGTTCTTCGGCCACCCGGAGGTCTACATCATCTTCCTGCCCGGCCTGGGCATGGTCTCGGAGATCACCGCGACCTTCTGCCGACGCAGCGTATTCGGCTATCCAGTGATGGTGCTGTCCCTGCTCAGCACCGGCTTCCTGGCCTTCGGGCTGTGGGTGCACCACATGTTCGCCACCGGCCTGCCGCACCTCGGCGACAGCTTCTACACGGCGGCCAGCATGACCATCGCCCTGCCCGCGGGCGTGCAGATCTTCTGCTGGATCGCCACCCTGTGGGACGGCAAGCCGCGCTTCGCCACGCCCCTGCTGTTCGTCGTCGGCTTCGTCATCACCTTCGTGGCCGGCGGCCTGTCGGGCGTGATGCTGGCGTCGGTGCCGCTCGACCTGCAGGTCCACGACACCTATTTCGTGGTCGCCCACTTCCACTATGTGCTGATCGGCGGCGCGGTCTTCCCGCTGCTCGGCGGCATCTACTACTGGTTCCCGAAGGTCACCGGCCGGATGCCCGACGAGGTCGCCGGCAAGTGGAGCTTCTGGCTGATCTTCCTGGGCTTCCACCTCACCTTCTTCCCGATGCACATCCTGGGCCTGCGCGGCATGCCCCGGCGGGTCTACACCTATGGCGCCGACATGGGGTGGGCGGACCTCAACCTGCTGTCGACCCTGGGCGCCTACCTGCTGGCGAGCGGCCTTCTCGTCTATCTCCTGAACCTGGTCGTCGCCGCCCGCCGCGGCTGGCCGGCCGGGCCCAACCCCTGGAACGCGGGCGGCCTCGAGTGGGCGACCAGTTCGCCGCCGCCGCCGCACAACTTCGGCGCCACGCCGGTAGTCGAAGGCCGCGAGCCGCTCTGGCTGCCGGGGGAATTTCCGGTGATGCACGGCCTAGACGTCGAGCATCGCGAAGTGCTGCTCACCACCATCGCCGACGGCAAGCCGGATATCCGCGAAGGCTCGCCAGGCCCCAGCATCTGGCCCCTGCTCAGCGCGCTTGCGGTCAGCCTGCTGTTCATCGGCTCGATCTTCGACGAGTGGTTCCTGGTCTGGGCCGCGATCCCGGTGATGCTCTGCCTGATCGGCTGGTTCTGGCCGAAGTCCTCCCACTCGAAGCTGGTGAAGGCGCCGGACGACAAGATCCCGGGGGCGCTGGCATGACCGCCCGCCTGGTCGGCGACCTTTCGCCCCTGCCCGCCGCCGGCTTCCGTTCGCATGGCCTGTGGTTCTGGGCCGCCATGGGCTTCATGGTCATCGAGGGGGCGGGCTTCGCCCTCGCCTGCGCCGCCTACATCTACCTGATGAACGGCGCGCGAGAGTGGCCGCTGGACGGCGTCGCGCCGGACCTTGGCTGGGGCACGGCCATGGCGGTGCTGCTGGTGGCCAGCCTGGTCCCCAACGCCCTGATGTCGCGCGCCTCGCGCAGGCGGCTCGCCGGCCCGACCCAGCTGTGGGCGGGGGTGGTCTTCGTGCTCAACACGCTGGCGCTGGTGGTGCGCGGCTTCGAATTCCTGCACCTCAACACCCGCTGGGACGCCAACGCCTACGGCTCGATCGTCTGGGCGCTGATCCTGCTGCACACCGTCCATCTGCTGACCGACTTCATCGACACCTGCTTCGTCACCCTGCTCCTGTTCACCCACCCGATCGACACCGAGCGGTTCTCCGACGTCGACGACGACAGCGTCTACTGGGGCTTCGTGGTGGCCTGCTGGCTGCCGATCTACCTGTTGATCTACTGGGCGCCGAGGTGGGCGCCATGATCCAGCGCCTGAAAACCTCTCCGTTCGCCCCGTGGGCCGGTCTCTATCTCGGCGCGGCGGCCTGGTTCCTGCATCACCAGACCGCCTCCGACGCCAATGTCTGGGACTGTCGCGCCGCCGGCGGCGCGTTCACGGTCGGGCTCGGCCTGGTCTGCGCCGTGCTGGCGGTAGGCGGCGGCCTGATCTCCTGGGCCGCGGCGGTTCCCGAGGCGCAGGGCGCCGGGCGGCAGTATCGCGAGTTCGCCCGCTGGGTCGGCATGGCGGGGGCGGCGATCTTCCTGCTGTCGATCGGCTTCCAGACCCTCGCCGGGGTCTTCGTGCCGGCATGCTGGCGATGAGGCCGGCCCAGCCAGTCCCAGCGGCGGCGCTGCTGGCCGCGGCGTTGCTGGCGCCGGCCGCGGCCCTCGCCCACACCGCGACGCCGACGGCGCGGGGCTGGGCGGGACCGGAGCCCTGGATGCTGCTGCCGATGCTGTCGGCGGCGGGGGTCTATGCGCTGGGCTACGTGCGGTTGCGCCGGCGCTCCGAGCATGGCCGCACGGAGTTGGCCCAGCGGGCGCAGCGCTTCGCGCTGGGTCTGACCGTCCTGGCCTGCGCCACCCTCTCGCCGCTGCATGCGCTGGGCGCGCGCTCGTTCACCGCCCACATGGCCGAGCATGAGCTGATCATGCTGGCCGCAGCCCCCCTGCTGGTCTGGTCGCGGCCGCTGGGGGTGATGCTCTGGGCCTTCCCCGCCGGCGCCCGGCAGGGCCTGGCGGCGGTGGGGCGCAGCCCCGGCGGCTCCGGAACCTGGCGCACGCTGACCGATCCCTGGCTGGCGACCGCCCTGCAGTCGGCGGCGCTGTGGATCTGGCACCTGCCGTCGCTGTTCGACCGCGCGCTCGGCGGCGAGGGCTGGCACGGCGCCCAGCACCTCGCCTTCTTCGTCACCGCCCTGCTGTTCTGGTCGGCGATGCTGGGCCCGCGCCGCAACGTCTGGGTCTCGGCGGCCTGCCTCTTCGCGACCTCGATGGCCACCGGGGCCCTGGGCGCCTTCATGGCCCTTTCGGAGAGCCCCTGGTACCAGCCCTACGCCGCCCTGGGCCTGGCCGCGTTCGGCCTGTCGCCGGCCGAGGACCAGCAGCTGGCCGGCGTGCTGATGTGGGTTCCAGGCGGTCTCTTCCACGCCCTGGTGGCCATCGCCCTGCTGGCCCCTCAGCTGCGCAACACGCCGGTCCGGGAGGCGCCCGATGCGTAGCGGCGGATGGACCGGCCTGGCGGCGGCGGCGGCGGCGCTGGCGATCGGCGGCGGCCTGGCGGCCAACCAGATCGAGGCCGGCCAGCGGGCCGACCGGCGCGCCGCCGCCCTCACCGGCGGAGACCCGCAAGCCGGCCGCGCCGCGCTCGGCGCCCGCCCCTGCGGGGGTTGCCACGAGATCCCCGGCGTGCCGGGCGCCCACGGCAAGGTCGGCCCGCCGCTCACCGGCCTGGCCGGCCGCACCTATATCGCCGGCCGGCTCAACAACACGCCGGACAACCTGGTGGCCTGGATCGTCGACCCGCACGCCATCGATCCGCGCAACGCCATGCCGCCGACCGGCGTCACGCCGCCGGAAGCCCGCGACATCGCCGCCTACCTCTACACCCGCTAGCTTGGCTCAGCGAAACCCGAGGCGCAGCTGTGCGCCGAGGAAGCGGCCCTCGCGATCGATCCCGAGCGCGCCCGCCGCGCCGCTGGTCTGGGTGCTGGGCTGCAGGCCGCAGAGGAAGCCCACCGACGCCGTGGCGGCCCCGCCCTGCAGGCTGCGGTCGATGGCGGTGTCGGCGATCCCCGCCGCCTTGCGCGCCTGGGCGGCGTCGAACGGTGAGGACAGCCGGCCAAGATCCAGCTTCGCCGGCCCGGCGACGGGCGGTGGGGCGAGGCGGACCTGAGAGGCGGCCGCAGCGGGGGCCGCGTTCACGGCGCAGGCGAGCGCCAGCCCGGCGCCGGCCAGGTTGCGCCCAAGGCGGCGGAAGGTGATGGACGTGCGCACCTGGCGAGCTTGCGCCCAGGCGCCGCGCCCGTCGAGTCGCCGCCGCCGGCGCCAGGCGCGAACGCATCGTGTTGACGCCGCCGAACGGCGATCTCAAGGTCATTGAACCTTTGACAGGCCGGCGGGCATCCACCTGCAACTGGAGGCGAGATGTTTCGGAAGCCAAATTCAGCGGCCGGAGGCGCCGGCGCCGCGAAGCGGGGCGCGGACGGCGAGCTCATGCGCCGCATCTGCGCAGGCGAGTTGCGGGCGTTCGAGGAGCTCTACCGCGCCTACCATCCCCGCCTGACCCGCTTCATCCGCACCGTCACCCAGCGCAGCCAGATCGCCGAAGAGGTGCTCAACGACACCATGTTCGCGGTCTGGAACAAGCCGCAGGCCTACAATGGCGCCAGCAAGGTCTCGACCTGGATCTTCGCCATCGCCTATCGCAAGACGCTGAAGGCGCTACGCCGCTGGGACGAGCCCGTCCCCGACGACGCCCTGGAGACGCTGCCGAGCGCCGAGCCCGGCCCCGAGCAGCAGATGAGCGGTCGCCAGGTCGGTGAAGGCCTGACGCAGGCGATCGCCCAGTTGTCGGCCGACCACCGGACGGTGATCAGCCTCGCCTGTTTCGACGCCTTCAACTATCGCGAGGTGGCCGAGATCATGGGCTGCCCGGAGGAGACAGTGAAGTCGCGGATGTTCTACGCCCGCCGACACCTGAAGAAGAGCCTCGCCGTCCACCTGGACGAGGTGTAACCGCGATGGGCAAGATCATCCCCCTGCAGGTGCGCGAACACCAGGAGCTGCAGGGCCTCCTGGCGTGGTACGCCGCGGGCGCGCTCGAAGACGACGACCGCAGGCGTGTCGAGCGCCACCTGGCCGGTTGCGCCCGTTGCCGCGAGGACCTGGCCGGCGAGGCCAGGCTGCAATCCGAGCTCGAAAGCCTTTCCTTCGAGGTGGAGCACGACTGGTCGAGCCTGCGGGCGCGGATCGAGAGCGAGCGGGCCGGCCGCGCGGCGCCCACGCGCATCGCCGCGCTCGGCCGGTGGATGGCGACGCCTGCGCGCCCGGCCCGAGGCTGGCTGCTGGCCGCACAGGTCCTGGTGGTGCTCACCCTCGGCGCGGCGGCGTTCACCTGGACCCAGCCGCGGTACCATTCGTTGAGCGCCCCTTCGCTGCTGCCGGCGGGCAATGTCGTCGTCATGTTCCGTCCGGAGACGCCGGAAAAGGATCTCCGCGAAGCCCTGCGCGACGGCGGCGCGCGGCTGGTGGACGGCCCGACCGCGACCGGCGTCTATGTGCTGAGGGTGACGCCGAAATCCCGCGACGCGGTGATCGCCGCGCTGCGGCAGCGGCGCAGCGTGACCCTGGCCGAGCCGATCGACGCCGGCGGCGCGCCATGAGCTGGAGCCGGCTCCTGGCCGTCGTCGCACTCGGCCTGAACCTGCTGTGCGGCGGGCCGGCGGCGCGGGCGGCGGAGGCGGAGCCCCAGCAGATCCTGGTCCTGGTGCAGTTGCCGGCGCCGCACTTCCAGCCGAACGCCAGCTATGGCGGCGGCTACGCCGATCCCGCAGCCGCGAGCGCGCGCCGCCGGATCGGCGCCAAGCTCGCCCATGCCTATGGGCTGGCGCGCGTCACCGACTGGCCGATCCCGTCGCTGAGCCTCGACTGCATCGTCCTCAGCGTGCCGCCCGACCGCACCGTCGACCAGGTGATGCAGCAGCTGTCGCACGATCCACAGGTCGCCTGGTCGCAGCCGATGAACGCGTTTCACGGCCAGTCCGCGCCCGCCGCCTACAACGATCCCCTGTTCCCCGCCGAGCCCGCCGCCGGCGAGTGGCGCCTTGCCGAGCTTCACACTCTGGCCACCGGACGCAATGTCCGGGTCGCGGTGGTCGACAGCCTGGTCGACGCCCAGCAGCCGGATCTCGTCGGCCAGATCGCGGTGCTGCGCAACTTCGTCGCCGATCATCCGGCCAAGGCCGAAGAGCACGGCACCTCGGTGGCCGGCGTGATCGCCGCGCTTCCCAACAACGACCGGGGCATCGTCGGCGTCGCGCCAGGCGCCCGCATCCTGGCCCTGCGCGCCTGCTGGGAGACGCCTGCGGAGAGATCCGCGGTCTGCAACACCCTCAGCCTGGCCAGGGCGCTGGACTTCGCCATCGGCCAGCGCGCCGAGATCATCAACATGAGCCTCAGCGGCCCCTCCGACCTGCTGATCGGGCGATTGCTGGACCTCGCCGCGGCGCGCGGCGCGATCGTCGTTGCGGCCTTCGATCGCGCCAGGGACGACGGCGGCTTTCCCGCTTCCCATGTGGGGGTCGTCGCCGTCGCCAACGAGGATCAGCCGCGGCCGCGGCCCGGCGTCTTCCTGGCGCCCGGGCGGGACGTGCCGACGACCGGGCTGGGCGGACGCTGGATCCTGGTGAACGGCAGTTCCTATGCCTCGGCGCACATGGCCGGATTGCTCGCCCTGATCCGGGAGAAATCCACCTCGCCGGTGCATGCCTCGAAGGTGGTGTTTCTTCGCCCGTCGGGATCCATCGACGCCTGCACCTCGCTGCGGCGGGTGGCGACCAATTGCGGCTGCGCCTGCCCGACCCTTTCCCGTTGAGCGCGGTCCCGCGCCGCCTCTTCGCACTCACGCCGCTCGGTCTGGCGACGGCGCTCGCCACCGCCGGCCCGGCCGCCGCCCAGGTCAGCCTCAGCGCTTCGCTGGACTCCGACTATCGCCTGCGCGGCTACTCGCTGACCGAGGAACAGCCGGCGCTGAGCGCCAACCTCGGCTACGACGCCGCCTCGGGCCTGTACCTCGGCGCGTCCGGCATCGCCGGCTATCGGCGGGACTCCGGCCCAAGAGCCGTCGGCTACATCGCCTACGGCGGCTACGCCCACCGGTTTTCGAACGGCCGGTCCCTGGACGTCGGCCTGTCGCGGACCCGGCTGAACGCCTTCGAACCCTACCGCTGGAGCCATATCCGCTACACCGAGGTCTATCTCGGCGGCGGCACCGAGCACTTCAGCCTGCGGGCGCTCTACTCGCCCCACTATGTGCGGCCAGGCGCCCAGTCGCTCTACCTGGACTTCGCCGCGAGCGCGCGGCCGGCGGAGCGCTGGCGCGTCTCGGGGCACGCCGGCCTGTTGCACTACCTGGACCGGCCCCGTTCGATCGGCCGCACCGACCTCTACGACCTGCGGGCCGTCATCGCGCGGGAGTTCGATCGCGGCGACCTGCATGTCGCCTGGACGCTCCGCGGCCCTGACGGCGACGCGAGCTCCACGCCGCGGGAACGCCGCAGCAGTCTCGGGGTCGGCCTGACCTACGTTTTTTAGACCCGCAGCATCGACGTCCTTGAACCTGCGTGTCCGACGCGGGCACTCACCTCGGCAACTCCGAGGAAGCGATGCTGCAGCGCCAAGGTCGTATCGAGGGTCAGGTCGCAGGCCCCTTGACGGCCATGGCCGGCTGGATCTGGAGCGATCCTCGACGGCGCGCGCTCAACCTGCTGCGGTTTGCGGCGGTGGAGGCGGATGGTGGACGCGATCTCGTCCGGGCCGCCGAACTGACCTGCGATCCCATCCTGCGCCAGCTGTTCCTGAAGCACGCGGCGGACGAACAGCAGCACGCGGACCTGTTTCGGCGCCGCGGCCTGGCGCTGCTCGCCACCCTCGACCTCTCGCGCCGGCCGAAAACTCTGCCCGACTGGATGGCGCCCGGCGAACGCGGCCTCGACGACCTGCAGGTCGAGGCCGTCGGCATGGCCGACCTGCTCGCCTTCCTGCATCTGTCGGAGAGCGCCGCCGCCCGCGACTTTCGCCGCTACGCCGCCGCCCTGGCCGGCGATCCGGCGACCCGCACAGTCTTCGAGACGGTCCTTCGAGACGAGGCCTACCACATGACCTACACGCGCGCGCAGCTCCGGCGGGTCGCGCCGGAGCTGGAACAGTGGCTGCTCTGGAAGGGCCGCGCCGGCCGGATCCAGAAACTTTACCTGCGGCTGGCGAGCGCGCTGGCCGCCGCGATCGGCGCGGTGGTGCTGACGGTCCAATACTACGTGCTGCTGCCGCCGTTCGCCCTCCTCGCCCGGCGCGCCGCGCAGAAGGAGATCCCGGGCTGGACCCCGATTGCCGCGGACCGCAACGGCCGCCTCACGGGGCAGTACTAGCCATGAACATCCTTGGCATATCCGGCCATTATCACGACTCGGCCGCGGCCCTGCTGGTCGACGGCGTCCCGGTCGCCTCGGTGCAGGAGGAGCGGCTCTCGCGGCGGAAGAACGACGCCAGCTTCCCGCTGAAGGCCATCGACTGGTGCCTCGAGAGCGCCGGCGTTGAGCCCGAGGATCTCGACGCGGTGGTCTTCTACGAACGGCCGATGCTGAAGTTCGAGCGCATCCTGGTCACGACGCTGCGCGCCTTTCCGCATGGCCGGAAGGCCTTCGCCCACGCGATGAAGAACAGCCTCAGCGAGAAGCTCTGGGTGCGCGGCCTGATCAGCGCCTACCTGGGGGTCGCGCCGAAGAAGATCCTCTTCACCGAACATCACCAGTCGCACGCCGCGGCGGCCTTCCTTACCGCCCCGACCCAGGACGCCGCCATCCTCACCGCGGACGGCGTCGGCGAATGGGCCACCCTGACGGTGGGAACCGGCGCGCGCGGCCCGGGCCGTGCGACCCGCATCACCCTCGATCGCGAACTGCGGTTCCCGCACTCGCTGGGCATGCTCTATTCGACCTTCACGGCCTACCTCGGCTTCGCGGTCAACGAGGGCGAATACAAGGTGATGGGCCTGGCCGCCTACGGCCGCCCGACCTTCGCCGACGCGGTGCGCAGGATCGTCCGGCGCACGGCGGACGGGGCTTTCACGCTCGACCTCGACTATTTCGAGTACCACACCTCGGTCGCGCGCTCGTATTCGCAGCGGTTCGTCGAGCTGTTCGGGCCGCCGGTCGACAGCTACCAGTCGATCGATCTCGCCACCGCGGAGGGCCGCCGCTTCGCCGACATCGCCGCCAGCGTGCAGGTGGTGGTCGAGGAGATCCTGGTCGACCTGGCGCGCCGGCTGCATCGCGACACCGGCCTGCCGGACCTCTGCCTGGGCGGCGGGGTGGCGCTGAACGGCGTCGCCAATGCGCGGATCCTGGCGGACTCCGGCTTCGAGCGCCTGTTCGTCCCGCCGGCGCCGGGCGACGCGGGCTGCGCCCTGGGCGCGGCCCTCTACGCCGACCGCATCCATTTCGGCAATCCGGACCGGGAGCTGCCGGACCATCCCTTCTGGGGGCCGGACCTGGAGCCGGATGCGCTCGCGACGCTGGCTTCCGAGGACGGGCTGGCGGCCCGGACCCTGAGCGGCAAGCGGCTGGTCGAGGAGGTCGCCCGCGAGCTCGCCGCCGGACGGGTGGTGGGCTGGATGGACGCCCGCACCGAGCTCGGCCCGCGCGCGCTGGGCCATCGCAGCATCCTGGCCGCGCCGCACCACGCCGAGATGCGCGAGCGGCTGAACCGCGACATCAAATACCGCGAGGAATTCCGCCCCTTCGCGCCCGTGGTCCCGGTGGAGGCCGCAGACCAGTTCTTCGAGCTGCCGCCCGGCGCAGCCCGACTTGCCCGCCACATGTCCGGCGTCTTCAAGGTCCGCCCGGCCTGCCGTGCAGCCCTGGCGGCGGTGACGCACGTCGACGGCACCGCGCGGGTACAGACCCTCGACCGCGCCATGGCGCCGCGGCTCTACGACCTGTTGATCGCCTACGGTCGCCTCAGCGGGGTTCCGGTCCTGCTCAACACCTCCTTCAACCTCGCCGGCGAGCCGATCGTCAATCGGGTGGCGGAGGGCTACTCCACCTTCCGACGCTCGCAGATCGACCTGCTGGTCGCCGGGACCACGCTCCTGGCCAAGCCCGCCCTGGCGCGCGCCCAGATGGAGGAGACCGCAGCATGAAGCGCAAACCTGGCCGCATGAGGCGCCAGTTCATCGTCCTCGGCAGCATGGCCGGCGCCACCAGCGACCTGGCCCAGGGCCTCTGGCGCAAACGGGCGGGGAACCGCTGGATCATACCGCTGGCGGTGTTCCTGTGCCTGACCGGGGTGCTCCTGGTCACCGCCGTGGCGGTCGAGGCCCTGGCGCCCTTTGTCTACGCGATCTTCTGAGATGACCGACTGGCGCCAGCTGCTGGCCTGTCCGGAATGCCGGTCGGGGCTCCTGCCGGATTTCTCCTGCGGGAGCTGCGGCGCGACCTATCCGGCGCCCGATGGCGCGCCGCGCCTGATGCTGGCGCCGGCCGCCCGCGTCGAGACGGTGCGCGAGTTCTACGAGGCCGCGCCCTTCCCCGGCTATCCGCCGAACGACAGCCTGAGCTGGCTCCGGCGACGCGCGGGGCGCAGCGGTTTCGCGGCCCTGCTGGAGGCCTCGATCCCCGGCGATGCGCGGGTGCTGGAGGTCGGCTGCGGCACCGGCCAGATGAGCCTCTACCTGGCCCGCGCCGATCGGCTGGTGGTCGGCGCGGACGTCACCGGCGCCTCGATCCGCCTCGCCGCCGCCGCCGCGCGGCGGTTCGGGGTCGAGCAGGCGCATTTCGTCCAGACCGACCTGCATCGGCCGGGCCTGCGCGACGCCGCCTTCGACGTGGTCTACTGCTCCGGCGTCCTGCACCACACCCCCGATCCCCAGGCCGCGTTCCGGCGCATCGTCCGGCTCGCGAGGCCCGGCGGCATGATCGTGCTCGGGCTCTACAACAGCCTGGCGCGGATCCCGCTGCGCCTGCGCCGGGCGGCCGGGCGACTGAGCGGCTACCGCTGGATCCCCGGCGACCCGGTGCTGAAGGATCGCGCCGCCGAGCCCGAGCGGCGAGAAGCCTGGCTGCGCGACCAATATCAACATCCCGAGGAACACCGGCACACCGTCGCCGAGGTTCAGGCCTGGTTCCGCGTGGCGGAGGTGGATTATGTCCGATCGTATCCAAGCACCCTGTTGGCCGACGACGATAACGAGCCGTCGCTGTTCGAGCCCGCGGTCGACGACTGGGGGTTCGAGGCCTGGCTGGCCCAGATCGGCTGGATGCGCAGCCTCGGCGGCGAGGGCGGGCTGTTCGTCATGGTCGGCCGGCGGCGCGGCGGCGAGCCTCAGGGGGGCGACCTCGCCCGGGAGGTCGAAGCCGCGACGCTGGTCCCCTCGTGACGCCGCGGCGGCCGTGATCCGCGCCCTGGCGTTCGCCGCCGTGCTGCTGGCCGGCGCCGGCGCCGCCTCGGCCGCACCCACCAGCAGCGATCCCGAAAAGACCCCGGCGGGGGTCTATGTGCTGGACCCTCGCCACGCCAGCCTGGTGGTCAAGCTCGCCCACATGGGCGGCTTCTCGCGCTACACCCTGCGCTTCGACCGCATGCAGGGGACCTTCACCTATGACCCGGCGGCCTGGCGAACGACGCAGGCGACCATCGAGATCGAGGCGGCGTCGGTCGACACCGGCGACCACGGCTTCGACAAGACCATCGCCGGCTTCCTCGATGCGGACAAATTTCCCAAGATCACCTTCGTCGCCCAGTCCATCGAACCGGCGACCGAGCCGGGCGGCGGCGCAACACGGGGCAAGCTGACCGGCAACCTGACCTTTCACGGCGTCACCCGCCCGGTGACGCTGGACGTCGCCTACAACGGCTTCGGCCCGGGACTGCTCGGCATCGGCACCCGCCTCGGCTTTTCGGGCAGTGGTCAGATCAAACGCTCCGACTTCGGGGTCACAGCCGTGCACCAATACGCCGGCGACGACATCGACCTGTTGTTCGAAGTCGAATTCGCCAGGAAGTGACGAGCCGCCCATGTACAAGCTTTCGACGGCGCCTTGGGGCAAACCCATCGGCTTGCTGCTGGCGCTGTCGATCGCAGCCTGGCTCGGCGCGATGCCGGCGGGCGCGGCGAACAGCGCCTCGGCCGGCGACCTGCCGAGGGGGACCTACCTGCTCGCGCCGCAGCATTCGCAGCTGGTCGTCCACCTCAGGATCCTCGGCGTCTCGCACTATCCGGTCAGCTTCCACGGGCTCGCCGGCCGGATGGAGGCCCCCGAGCCGGCCGCCAGCGTTCCGCGCGTGACGATCCGCGTCGACCCCCGCTCGGTCAACAATCCCCGCTCGGCGGTCGCCCGTTCGATGCTGACGCTGCTGGAGCCCGACCGCTATCCGCAGATCGACTTCGCCTCGCGGGCGTTCGGCGACGCCGACGGCGAGATGTGGCTGCTCGGCGACCTGACCCTGCACGGCGTCACCCGCCCGGTTCGCCTCACGCTCACCCTGCAACCGGTCGAACGGGCACCTGGCGGTCGCGACAGCTTCACCGTCTACGGGCGGGGCCGCATCCGGCGCTCGGACTTCGGCATGCCGCAGAATCGCACCCTGGTCAGCGACCAGGTCGACCTGACCTTCCAGGCCGAATTCGTCCAGGCGCCCACTTCGGCGGTCGCGACGCCTCAACCCCTGGCGCCCCATGGCCTGGAATAGCGGATCGGAGCCTTGGCTCGGCGGCCGGACCCGCGCCGCGGGCTCGCCCGGCGTCGCCACCCACCGCGGCGCGCGGGTGGCGGCGGAGGTCCTGGCCGCCGGCCTCGGCCTGGCCCTGATCATCGCCGCCATCTCGGCGAACGTCGCCTGGTTCGATCGCCACTTCCTGCCCGACATGTTCGCGCCGCGGCCCAAGCAGATGCGCCTGCTGGCGGGCGCGCGCACGCTGGGCGCGGTCCTGGGCTTGATCCTGCTGCTGGTGGTGCGCCCGCGACTGGGCCGGCTGGCCGCCCGGGTCGGCCTGGCGCGGCTGGCGGCCCTGGCGACGCCCTACGTACTGGCCGTGGTGGCCGCGGTCTGCGTGACCGAGGCGGTGCTGCGCAGCACGCCATGGCGCGCCGCCGAAGAAGCGCCGCCGAGCCGGGAACCTTGGCGACGCCACGACCCGGTCTTTGGCTGGGTCTATGTCCCCGATCACGTCGGCGTCGGTCGCGTGATCGGCGGGCGGCGCGCAGTCTACGCTCTCGACAGCCACGGCTATCGCGTGGCGCGGCCGGGGGATCAGGTCGACTTCGACCGTCCCAGCATAATCTTCGCCGGCGAATCCATCGTTTTTGGTCATGGGCTCGACTGGCAGGAAAGCATCCCGGCCCAGGTTCAGGCGATGACCAAGCTGCAGTCGGTGGACATGGCGGTGCAGGCCTATGCCCCGGATCAGGCCCATCTGCGGCTGGCGGCGGAACTGCCGAAGTTCCGGCGGCCGGTCGCGGTGGTGACCATCTTCATTCCCTCCCTGATCGGCCGCATCCTCGACGAGGACCGGGCCCACCTCGGACCCGACCTTCGCCTGCAGCCCGAGGTGCGCCGATGGCGGCTGGCGACCCTGGCCAGGCGGCTGCTCCCCTACCGCAGTCCGCGCGAGATCGACCGCGCCGTGGAGACCGATCGGGCCGTCTATCGTGCGACGCTCGCGCTGGCCAAGGCGCGCAACGCCCGCGCGGTCATCCTGTCGCCGCAGTTCCTGCCCGAGCCGCCGACCGTCGCCGCCTACCGGCGCCGCGTCCTCGACGAAGCACACATCCCCTATCTCCTGGTCCCGATCCAGCCGACCTGGATCATCCCTGGCAACAAGCATCCCAACGCCCTAGGTGATCGGGCGATGGCGCAGGCGATCGTCGCCCGCCTCCAGTCGCCGGACAGCCAGGTTCCGCCATGAAAGCTTCCGCCAGCACGCCACGGGCCGCAGGCCGCGATCGCTACTCCATCGTGGCGATCGTGCTGCACTGGCTGATCGCCGCGGCCATCGTCGTGCAGGTGCTGCTGGCCTCCCGGATGGAGGGGCCCCGGACGCCCGAGACCTTCGCCCTCACCCAGCTGCACAAGTCGATCGGCATCACAATCCTGCTGCTCAGCCTGGCGCGGCTGGCCTGGCGGCTGATGAACCCGCCCGCGCCCCTGCCGGAGACCATGGCCCGTTGGCAGCGGACGCTGGCGCGGCTCACCCACGTCGGCCTCTACGTCATCATGATCGGCATGCCGCTGACCGGCTGGTTGATGGTCTCGGCCAGCCGCATCGCCATCCCGACCCTGCTTTATGGCGCGGTTCCCTGGCCGAACCTGCCGGTCTCCCATCTGGCCCCGGCGACCGAGGCGGTGTGGCGGCAAGTCGGCATGACCAGCCACGACACCCTGGCCAAGTTCCTCTTCGTGCTGGTCGGCCTACATGTGGCCGGAGCCCTACAACACCAGCTGTTCAGCCACGACGAGCCGATCCTGGCCCGCATGGCCCCGGGGGCGAAGGCCGGGCGGCGGCTGGAGCCGCGCCTGCTGCTGATCCTCGTAGCCTTTCTCGGCGTGGTGGCGTTCGGTAGGCTCGTCGAGCCCCCGAAGCCCGGCGTCGCCCCGCCGCCGCTGGCCGCCTCGGCGCCGTCGCCCGAGCCGCAGCCGGAGCCGCCAGCGCCGCCGAATCCGGCCCTCGCCGCCGCCACAACCGCCGAGGCCACGGCGGCCCAGACGCCGCCCTCGACGGAGCCGGCCCGCTGGCGAATAGCCCCCGGCTCCAGCCTGGGCTTCACCACCACCTGGAGCGGCCAGACCATCGAGGGGCGCTTCGACCGCTGGCGCGCCGACATCCGGTTCTCGCCCGAGGCCCTGGAGCGCTCGCGGCTGCGGGTGACGATCGACCTGGCCTCGGTCGAGACGGGCGATGCGCAGCGCGACCAGGCGCTGCCGTCCGGCGACTGGTTCAACGTCGCCGACGCGCCGCAGGCGGTCTTCACCGCCAGCCGCTTCGAAAAGACCGGCGAGGGACGCTACCTCGCCCACGGGGACCTGCAACTGCGCGGCGTGACCAAGCCCCTCGACCTCCCGTTCCAGCTGAAGATCGCCGGCGTGACCGCCCATGCGCGCGGCCAGGCGAGCCTCGACCGCCGCGAGTTCGGCGTCGGCCAGGCCGAGTGGGCTCAGACCGACCAGATCCCCGCTCAGGTGACGGTTCGGTTCATCGTCAATGCGACGCGGCAATAGCCAGGGCGAACGGCTGTCGCTCCCTTCGGTACCGCTTGACGCCTCTCAGCTGAGAGGGGCCAACGCCCGGGGAAACTCGAAGGCCCAAACCCCGTTGTCGCAGGGCGCCGCGCGAAGGGCCCCATGCGACCACGACAAGTTCACCGCGGAAGCTTCGGGCTCGCCGCCACGGCGGTGCGCAGGTGAACCGGCGCGAGAGGGCGAAGCCCGCAGACCCGAAACAAGATGACGGGATCGGCCGCGCCCTAGGGCTCGGCCTGATCACCGGCGCGGCGGACGACGATCCGTCGGCGATCGGCACCTACGCCAGCGCCGGGGCAAGGTTCGGGCCGGCGGTGCTCTGGATGGCCCCGGTCACCATGCCGATGATGTATGCGGTCGTGTACCTGTCCTCGAAGCTGGGGCAGGTCTCGGGCCGCGGCCTGTTTCACGTCATTCGCGACTTCTATCCGCGATGGCTGCTGTGGGCGGTGCTGGCAGGCGTCATCACCGGCAATACGATTGAGGCCGCGGCGGACCTCGGCGGCATGGCCGCGGCGCTCAACCTGTTCATTCCGCTGCCGATCCCCTGGCTGGCCGCGGGGGTGGCGGCGTTGATCTTCGCGCTTCAGGTGTTCGGGTCCTACACCTTCATCCGCGACGTCTTCCGCTGGCTCGCCCTGGCGCTGCTGGCCTATGTCGGAGCGGCCATCCTGGCCAAGCCCGACGCCGCCCAGGTGCTGAAGGGGACGCTGCAGCCGACCATCGTCTTCAACAAGGAATTCCTCGGCATTGTGGTGGCGATCATCGGCACAACGCTTTCGGCCTACATCTACACCTGGCAGTCGAACCAGGAGGTCGAAGAGGAAATCGCCAAGGGCCGCACACGCCTCAAGGACCGCATCGGCGCGACCGACAGCGAACTCGCCCATAGTCGGCGCGACGTCCTGATCGGCATGATCTTCTCGAACGTGGTGATGTACTTCATCATCCTGTCGACAAGCTCGACCCTCTACGCCGTCGGCCAGCACGACATTGAGACCGCGGCCCAGGCGGCGGAGGCGCTGCGTCCACTCGCTGGCAGCGGCGCGAGCGCCCTCTTCACCCTCGGCCTGATCGGCGTCGGGTTCCTGGCTGTGCCGGTGATGACCACCGGAGCGGCCTACGACCTGGCCCAGGCGCTCGGCTGGAAGGCGACGCTGCACTCGAAAGCCCGCGAGGCGCCCAGGTTCTACATCGCCATCGGCGTCGTCACCCTCATCGCCATCGCCATGAACTTCCTCGGCTTCAATCCGATGCGGGCGCTGGTCCTCTCTGGGATCGTGCAGGGGTTTTCGACGCCGCCCCTGCTCCTGCTGATCATGCTGATGACCAACAACCGGCGGATCATGGGCGACCGCGTCAACGGCTTGGGCACCAACCTGCTCGGGTGGACGACGACGGCGGTGATCTTCCTCGCCACCCTGGGGCTCGTGGCGAGCTGGTTCTGGTAGACCTTGCAGCGACGGCGACAGTGAGCCGCGTCACTGCAAGAGGCGCCTCATGAACGTCTCCAGCGGACGGTTCGTCATCATCGGCGGCGCGACCCTGAGGAGCCAGCTTCGGCGGCTCAACGCCGTCTTGCCTGCGCCACCGCCAGGGCCTTGCGCGCCCAGGCGGTCGCCTCGTCCGGATCGTCCAAGGCGGTTTCCGGCAATCGCCAGTAGGAGGTGTCCTGCAGGGTGCGCCCTGGGCTGCGATAGACCCAGCTCACCGAACCTTCCGCCGCGAGCTCCGCCTTCAGCGCGTCATCCGCCTTGAGATAGATGACGTCGCCGTCGATCAGGGCGAACATCAGCTCGCCGGCGTAGACGCCCGCGCCGCCGAACATGCGCTTGATGCGCACCGGCCCAAGGCCTGCAAACAGCTCTTCGACGAAGGCGTGGAACTCGCTCATCCGAGGCTCGATCCTAGCTCCGAGCGGTGTTGCAGCCCAGGGGCCAGTGCGAGGTTGCAGTGCGATCTCGCAGTTGCCGCCGGCCGCGTTCAGGCGGATGCTGGCGCGGTCATCGCACGGAGAAGCCGCCATGCTGTTCGAGCAGATTGCGACCGGCGGGTGCCAATCCTACCTGGTGGGCTGCGGCGCGACCCGGGCGGCGGTGCTGATCGACGCCGAGCTGTCGCGGGTCGATGAGTATCGCGGGCTGATCAGCCAGCGGGGCCTGCATCTTCGCTACGTCATCGACACCCATACCCATGCCGACCACTTTTCCGGAAGCCGCGAAATCGGCAAGGCGCTCGACGTCCCGGTGGTGATGCACGCCCTGAGCCCGGCGCCCCACGCGGCGCTGCGGCTGGACGACGGCGACATGCTGATCGTCGGCGAGCTGCGCCTGGGCGCCATGCACACGCCGGGGCATACGCGCGACTCCATGTGCCTGACCCTGGCCGATCGGGTGTTTACCGGCGACACGCTGCTGATCGGCGGCGCCGGCCGCTCGGACCTGCCGACGGGCGATCCCTATGCGCTCTACGAGAGCCTGTTCGAGAAGCTTCTCACCCTGCCACCGGAAACCCTGGTGTTCCCGGCCCACGACTACAAGGGCCGCTCGCATTCGACCATCGGCGCGGAGATCGCCGACAACCCGCGCCTGCAGAAGCGGGAGCGCGCGGAGTTCGTCGCCATGATGCAGAACCTGGACCTGTCCGCGCCGACCCACCTGACCGAGGCCCTGCGGACGAATATGACCGGCGCCAAGCCGGTCTCGCAGCTGCTTGCCGAGGCCGCCGCGAAGGTCCCCTTCATGTCGCTCGCCGAACTCGCCGCCCGCGTCGGCGGCAACAGTCGCGACATGGTCGTGCTCGATGTCCGCGAGAAGGACGCCTTCGATTCCGGGCATGTTCCGGGCGCGGTCCACCTGCCGCGCGGCCAGCTGGAACTGCGCGTCAACGCCGAGTTGACCGACCCCACCGCAAAGATCCTGACCTGCTGCGAGTTCGGCAAGATCTCCACCCTGGCCGCGGCGACCTTGCGTGAGCTTGGCTATCTTCGCGCGACCGCGCTGGAGGGCGGGCTGAAGGGCTGGCGGGAAGCCGGCTATCCCGTGAGCACCTGAGCTGCCCGGGCCAATTGCGCAGAGGCCGAACCGTGCCGCGCCTGCAGAATGGGTTCGCCGCCCGCCTGATCGTCGCCGCCGCCTTCGCCCTGCTGGCGGCGTGTGGCCGCGCGGAGCTTCCCGGGCCGGTCCGGACGCCTGGGGATGCCGATGAGATCGCCCGGCGTGCGCTCAAGTCGGCGCACCTCGACGAGGAGATCGTCAGCACCGAGCGCTACGGCGGCGCCTGGTTGGTGACGACCCGCCGGCGCGAGAGCTCGGCGGCCGGGCATTTGATCACCATCGACGCGGCGAGCGGCGCCCCGTCCTTCGAGCGCTATCGGACGCTGGAGATCGGCCAGCCGCCGAGACCGCAGGCGCGAGTCCATCCTGGCAAATGGTAGCGACTGTCGCCGGCCAACCTGCACCAATACCCGCAAGCGGGTCGGCGACGGCCCCCATGACGGCATATGACCATGACACTGCTCGAAATCGCGACGCGCGCTGTCTGCCAGGAAATCGGCCTGCATCCGGACCGATGGGAGAACTTCGCCCACCTCTCGCAAGCGGCGTTCGACGCCATCGCCGCGCACCTTCCAGAAGAGGTGCGCACGCTGTTCGTTGGCGGAGACCCGCGCGCGGCGGAGGCCGCCACCCTCGGCTGCGCTCTCGCCCGACACCCGGATCCCGTGGAATAGCTCGGCTGCGCAGCGATTGGGCTGGCCCGCGGCGTTGTGAGCGTCTTCCATTCGAGGGAGAATGGCGCTCACCCGCCCACTCAGGAACCGCAAATCGCAGGGCGGGGTTCACGACCGGGAGATTTTTAGATGACGTTAGCCCTCGGCGATATCGCCCCGAATTTCCAGGCCGAGACAACGGAAGGTCCGATCGACTTCCACCAGTGGCTCGGCGACAGCTGGGGCGTGCTGTTCTCTCATCCCAAGGACTTCACGCCGGTTTGCACGACCGAGCTTGGCGCGGTGGCCCGGCTGAAGCCCGAATTCGACAAGCGTGGCGTCAAGGTGATCGGCCTGTCGGTCGATCCGGTGAGCGATCACGGCCGCTGGGCCGCCGACATCGCCGAGACCCAGGGCTATGCGGTCAACTATCCGCTCATCGGCGACACCGACCTGTCGATCTCCAAGGCCTGGGGACTGCTGCCCGCCAGCCTGGAAGGCGAGGCCAAGGGCCGGACCGCCGCGGACAATCAGACCGTCCGCAACGTCTTCGTCATCGGCCCGGACAAGCGGATCAAGCTGATCCTGGTCTATCCGATGACCACCGGCCGGAACTTCGACGAGATCCTGCGGGTGATCGACAGCCTGCAACTCACCGCCAAGCACCGGGTCGCCACACCGGCGGACTGGAAGCAGGGCGAGGACGTGATCATCGCCGGCTCGGTCTCGAACGACGAGGCGAAAGGCCTCTATCCGAACGGCTGGCGCGAGCCCAAGCCCTATATCCGCATCGTCCCGCAGCCCTGAGCCAACGGACCCTACGCCCCGGCCACGGCCGCCCGACGGGTGAATGCGGTCGGGCGCGCCTGCGGTCTTGGCTCGCGGTCAGCCGACGACGCGAGTGCGCGCCTGGGAGAGCCGGGCGAACACTTCGGCCAGTGGAAGTTTACGATCCGCTTCAGGGGTCGACGCCGCCGCGACAGGACCGGCGACGTACTGCCCGAGCGAGAAGCCTTGCCCGCCGCCGCCGCGCCCGCTTCTGGCGAACGCGGCCGCGCGCAGTTGCGTCGCCAGGGCCGGCTCAGCCTCAGGCTGAAGCCGTGCGGCGACCGACGCCTGCCGCGGAGCCGGCGCGCGCTGCTCGTCGGTCGCGCGCTCCAATCGCTTGAGCACGGACCAGGCGCGGGCCGCCTCGGCGGCGGCGGCGGCGGCGCCGAATTCTTTGTAATCAAGATCGCCGCCGAGCTTGTGCATCAGATTACGGATGTCGTTCATGATGCGTAGCCCCTGTCGTTCGATCGCTTGTCCATCCGCGATGGCCTGACCTCAAGTAAGCGACCTTGGTAGGCCGCGCCGCAATCGCGCAATGCGACAGTTCGTTGACGCTTTGAACCCCAGCCCCTACCCGATGTGGGGGCGCGATACCCGTTTTGAGTTAGCCAATTTGTCGCGGCCCCATCCGCGTGCTGGATCGCGGCGCCTCGTGACCGCGCCGACGTCCGCGAACCCTAGGCATAGGCATTCGCGGCGGCGGATGACGTGGCGCCCGCCGTGACGACCGGCGAGCTGAGCGGGCCGGAGCTGGCCACGGACAACGCCATCTCCCCTGCCCCGACATCCGCGCCGAAGGCGGCCATCGCCTGGACGAAGCTCGGGACGCCGGCGGCCCCGACCCCGGCGACAGGCGGGTCGGAGACATAGGTTCCGCCGTGACCATCGTCCGACAGCTTGAAATTGCCGGTCACATAGCTGCCGAGCAGGTTGAGGTTGGCGACGTGGCCCAGGCCGTCGGACACCGTCAGCGTCCCGCTCGTCCCGCCCGCGGCCTGGGTCCAGGAAACGGTCTCGCCGGCGCTGTAGGCGAAGCCGCCAAGGTCGATCTTCTGGCTGGGATCGCTCAAGCCGCTGATCTGCGCCTGGAAGGCCGAGACGTTGTCGAGCGTCA
>Ga0207703_10000191_pt1 | contig 71974 bp, 62 predicted proteins | sample KBSSwiS12_FD_184304 | JGI IMG/M metagenome (GOLD analysis project Ga0207703, IMG submission 184304) | Switchgrass rhizosphere microbial communities from Kellogg Biological Station, Michigan, USA - KBS Switchgrass S1-2 (SPAdes) (version 2) | ecosystem: Host-associated > Plants > Roots >...
CAACATCTCACATTCAATTACTGATCTAGATGCGACATCCTATACTTATTGTGCGCCATTTCGACACATGATTTACTGTATTGTAGAATACACTTCTATGGAATTCACTAAGTCTATGCATACTTTGAGACGCGCGCGTTCCCGCGAAGAGCGGAGATCCGCGCTTCACTTCAGGCCGCACAGTTTGGACTTACGCTCAGGGGCCTCCCACAGGAGGACGACAACAGCCCCGTTCGCGGGGAATAAAACATTCCCACGGCTCCGCTACGATGTGACATCTACCGCAGGATCACGCGCCTCATTGTCACAGCCTTTGCGTGTGGAACCCTGGGTTTTGCGTCGACGCAACCGCGCGCAATCGAGCCGCCAGGTCGCAAAATGATGCCGTGACGAGGAAGAGGCTCGGCGCGCGGTCTGCTCGACGACGTCGGCGAGGCGTTCGGCGGCGTCGGGGATGGCGACCGAGCGGGCTCAGGCGGCCATGCGCGCCAGCCCCCAGGTCAGCGCGTCGGCTGGGCTCATGTAGCCCAGGGCTGGTGCAGGCGCGCCGAACGTAGAGCGGCCTTACCCGGTCCATTCACACCGCCCGCTTCTGGAAGCGTCGCAGGTCGGGCCGGTGGCTCTACGCCGGAGAACCTTGACGGCTAGGCGGCGCCCTCGGCAGATGGTGTCACCAATTCGGAGGGTAAATTGATGTTGGTCGGCGGCCTTGTGGCCTTCACGCTATTCCTGGCCTCTGACTGCAAGAAGCTCCGGCTGCAGCCGAACCGGGACGGCCAGTACGGGCAGATCGTTCAGCCAATGCGCCGCCGCAACCCCGACGTCATCATGTTGGGAGATGACATCACGGCTGGGTTGCTGAGACAGGATCATCGCGACGTCTTCAAGCGTTACTATGGCGACCTGAACGCCGCCATCGCGGCCATTCCCGGTGACACCAGCGCCAACACGCTCTGGCTGATCGATCAACTTCCGAAGGTCGATCCCAAGGTTGTCGTGCTGCAGATCGGGGCCAACGATCAGCGCTGCCGCTGGGGGCCGGACGTGACCGCCCAGAACGTCGGCGCCATCCTCTCCCGCGCGCATCGGAAATGGCCCGACGCACGACTGGTTCTGATCCCTACCCTGCCGCGAGGCTCCGACCCCACGGCGTCGCGGGGTCAGTACCTTCGGGCGCAGTTCTCGAAGATGCCGGGCCTACAGGTCGTTTGGCTTGGCGACCTTTTCATGAGCGGCGGGCGCCTCGTTGGGTTTGACAGTTCCGAAAATCTCCAGCCCACCGTCGCCAGTCAGGAGCGGATTGGGGCGCGCCTGGGCCCGATCTTGCATGAAGACCTTGTAGCAGCGCGGCCCTCTGATGACCGTGAAGGACCCCCACAGAAAGAGCTGCACAAGGAGCCGCGAGTTCCAAGGACTCCGCACCTGCGCGTAATACATAGCGACAAACTCACTCGCCGAAACGCACATCCATGACTTTCAAACGGACTGTCAGGGCCCCGCCATGCGCGGAAAGCGTCTCACCCTGGTGAACGCCGTCAAGGTCGCCATCGTCGTGGCCGCCGCCACCTGTGCCGGCGGCGCGGTGCTAGCCCTCGGCGGCGTGGTCAATCCGAAGCTGGATCTGCTGGCTCACTTTGCGCCCTTGTGGCTCCTGGGTTGCGCAGGAACCCTTCTGCTGTCCGCCTCAGCAAACGAGCCGTTCCGCGCCGCGGGCATGCTGCTCAGCAGTGTCGGCATCCTTGCTGCGGCCACGCTCATGGCCCCGGAGGTCCTGCGCTCGGCGGGGCCGCAGGCGCCCGCCTCCGCACCTGGCCAGTTGAAAATCGTTCAGTTCAACGTCTGGCGCGAGAACAGGGACGTCCGCAACACCGTCGAATGGCTGGCGAACCAGCACGCGGACATCATGATCCTCGAAGAGACCACGCCGGAGATGCAAGCCCTCCTCAAGGCTCAGCCGGGTTGGCAGCTCAGCTGCCAGTTCTGCAAGACCGTGATTGTAAGCCAGCTTCCATATCGCCGACCGAAGCTGCGACGCACCAACGAAGAAAGGACGGTGGTCTCTGTTTCAATGGCGCAAGGCATCTTCGAAGATCAACATGGGACCTTCGCCGTCCTGGCGGCCCACAACGGCTGGCCAACCGACTGGAAACAACAAAGCCTACAGGAAGAATATGTAGCGAAAAACGTGGGACGCTACCCGACGGAACGCACGATCCTGGCCGGCGACTTCAACTCCACGCCGTGGTCATTCTCGCGCCGAGCATGGGATCACAGGTTTGGGCTAATCCGGAGGGAGCGCGGCGTGTTCTCCTGGCCTGCAGGAGGACTTGGCGGCCTTGGAGCCAAGCTTCCCTTTCCGCTCCTGCCGATCGACCACCTCTATGCCGGGTCGGGTTGGGCGACGGTCAGCGTGCGCCGAGGCCCTAAGCTGAGCTCCGACCATTATCCGCTGGTGGTCATCCTAGCGCCAGTCGCGCCACGCTGAGCGCGGCGCGGCGCGGAACTCGCCGACCCTTTCAAGAGCGCAATCTGGTCATCGATGAATTCCTTGGCTGTCGGCGCATATGGCTCCAACGCTCGCAACGATAGCGGAAGCGGCAGAATGCCGTTCCGATCGTAGGCCCACCCTACCACCGGCAGAATCCCGAGAAGATTGTTTGCGTTGATTTCTTCGAAGAGATACCGCTGCGAAAACGCCATCCCAAAATACTCGGCTTGGCCAACGAGTTCTTCAGGCAAGGTGGGGTCAATCACCGCGCCTTCACGATCCACGCACCAGCTGTGAAGAACCATCGGTTGACCGGGCACCTTGGCGAACCCCTCGCAATAGTGCACCGAACCCTCGCGTTGCATGAGAAGGGCGTAAGTGTTCTCGTGGGCTTGATGCAGTTCCCAGCGAGCAATCGGCACGCGCTTGGGGCCGAACGCTACGCCGTCCTGAAGAACGGCATGTGCAAGCGCGTCACCGCTGCGTAGCCAGCCGCCGTTGGCGGCTCGCAACAATGTCTTACGAAGACAGTGTCCCAATTATGGCTCCCCCAAGCCCATCAACATAGAAAATTCCGCGGTATCCGCCTGAAGATTAGTTCAGACTTGTCGCCCGTATCAGCAAGAACAGGCCGGCTGTTCAGAGTTGCGTCGTACAGTGTGGACAATGATCAAACTTGTGGAACAGCCTGAGCGGATTTTCCCTATCGGCATTAGCAAGAGCAGCTTCTGTATATACCCGTCTACGGCAATTGTGGCAGGCGTACACAGCAATGTAGGCCGCAGCGAACGCGTATATCGCAAAAGGGCCGAGCACCATCCACATTGGCGCCGCCTCATCTGTGAAAAAGAAAGTGTAGATCCAAAGTAGAGGCGCCGTTTGCATCGTGAAGAAGCAAGCGACAAACCAACTCCGAGACGTCGCCATCACCCGAGCGGGAATCGGAGGCGAAACTTGTCCTCGATCTTTTAAAGGCAAGCCACGCGCAGCATGAACCTCTAGAGGCGCACCGTCCGGGCGGGTCGCCCCTGCGGCCACCGGCCGAATCGGAGGCGCAGCTAACGTCGCGCCCGGAGGCGCACGTTTTGTGGTGCTGACGTGATTACGCATGGCCCCGCCCTCAACTCCAAGTGGCCACAATAGGGCCTTATTGCTCACGGTCCAGCTTGTTTGTTTCGGGCACGCAACTTCATAGCCGCGCGAGCCAGCCCCAGGCCAGGGCGCGCATACGCGGCTGAGTGCCACAAATCGCGCCAGACGCCACACCGATCTGCCACGTAAGTCGGCATTTGCTTTCCAAGCGAGCTCAAGCCTCCTATTGCGCGCCTCTTAAGATAGCGGGCGCGCAATTCACGTCGATCACAGGTTGACACCAACGATTACGTCCTCGACATAGACGTCTCAAACTCGACGCATTTTGGCCAAATGGGAACACATTGATGGCGAGAGAACGGCCCTGCGAAGCTCCACAGCGGCTCCATCGCCCCGATCGCGACCTTTGAAACAGAGCCCTCGCGGTTAGGGGGAAGGGGCGATCACCAGCTAAAACTCGACGGCGCCTGAATTTCGATGCTGGCGCGCTATTCGAGTTGCGGCATCAGATTGGACGGCGGCGTGGCGAAACTAGGGGTGAACCTAGCGGGCCGGCGTCTGAGGGGGCTTCGTGCGGCCCGCCATCCAGATACGCGTCTGGGGCGCTAGGTTGTGTTTCAAGGGCGTTATATCGGGGGCGATGGGTGCCAGAAGTTTCACTACGAGCCGAAGAGCCGACGCGCCTCGCGCCGCCTATCGCCGCCCCGACCAGGGCCGCGACACCCGCAATTCGCGCTAGCCGTGTGCATTGGCTCGCCTTCATGCCAGCTCTGTTCGTCCTGGCGACCTACGCCCTGGAAGTGCAGCAGCCCGAGATCGGCCTGAAGATCGGAAACATCCTCTTCGGCGTAGTGTGCGTCGGAATTGTTGCGCTGGGCCTGCTCAGCCGCCTGGGCTCACAGCCTCTACTTTTCGCCCCCCCGAACATTTTCGATTTCTGCTTTGTCCTCTATGTAGGATGGTGTCTCGCGAGCTTCAAATGGGCAGGGTCGGTGAACGCCCTCATTCACCCCCTCATCATCGGGCTCAGCTGGCTAGCGACGAAGATCGTCGGCCGTTTCAGGCTCGAGGATTCGATACGCTTCCTGGTTGTCTCGTGCGTGGTGGCGTCGCTGATTTCCATAGCGCTACGCTTCATCTCGCCGCACATCGCATTGCAGCCGTTTTCGTCGTCCGGTGCGCCCGAGCTGCGGGGCATATTCGACCACCAGCTGAGGCTGGGCCTGCTCACCGGCACTGCCTTCGGACTACTCGTGCTCGGCTTCCTCAATGGGGACATGCGTCGCATGCGCGGCAACATCCCGGCCTGGGCGTGGTGGGCCTTCACGGCCATCATCCTGGTCACCTGCTACCTCGCTCGGGCTCGACTGTTTACGGCCGCCCTGATCGTCGCACTTCCGGTCTGCGGCCTGATTGCAGGCCGCCTTCTAACGCGCACTGGATCCGCCGTCGTCCTTATCGCCGGGTTCTTCATCTGGGCCTACGACAGCCAATCGATCATCGACGCTGTCTTCAAGACCAAAAGCGATATCACCCTCTCCGGCCGCACGACCGTGTGGCAGCGCGCGCTCGCCGCGGCGAGCGAGCGGCCGATCCGCGGCTCCGGCTTTGCGACCTTCAACGATCAGAGATTTGACTATTTGTGGGCCGAGTACCGCCCGCCCAGCGCCCACAATACCTTCATTCACGCCTATTTCGAAACCGGTCTCGTTGGCCTCGGCTTCCTAGTCGCCTCGCTCGTCTCGGCGCTTTGCATCGGTATGTACCTTTCGGTTCGCCTTCGGAAGGTCTCCTACACATTGTTCATGACCGTGTACGGGGTGTTTTGCGGGCTCTTCTCCGTCGTATTCGCCGGAAAGGCCTCGATCTTCATATCCATCTTCGTGCTGATCCTGGCCCAAGAGCTTTCTATGCTGCGTAGACAGCAGCAAAGAGCCCCCGCCCCAGCGCCCGTTCCAAGACCCGCGGTCCCGCGTGGTTCTGGGCCAGTCCCGACCTCTTAGGATGTTGCACGGCAGCAGTTGGGCAGAGGTGAAACGGCGCCTCGAATGCTACCAAAATATCGGCGAACCCAAATCGGCTGCGACACAAGCGTTCGCCGCACCGGCGGGAGAACAACGCGAAGCAGACGAGTAATGCTTTTTCTTACACGTTTTGATTGTATCATTGTGGTAAAATTCGGACCCTGATCGGGCCAAAATAGGAGAACTCGTTTGGCCGGAGCTACGCCTACCTTTTCAGTTGTGATACCGGCTTACAATCGGGCGCACCTAATCCGCGCGACCATCGACTCAGTTCTCGAACAGACGTTCGGAGATTTCGAGGTGCTCGTTGTTGATGACGGCTCGAAAGACAACACGGGCGAGGTTGTCTCCGCGATCACGGACCCTCGGGTTCGCTACGTGCGTCAGGAAAATGCGGGCGCGAACGCAGCCAGGAACCGTGGAATTGACGAGGCCCTTGGCCCCTTCGTCGCGTTCCTGGACTCCGACGACACCTTCCTGCCGCACCACCTCGAAATGGCCCACCAGAAGCTGTCGCAGGACCCCGAGCAGATCATCTATTCCCAGGTGATCGTTGACCGCGGCGGCGGCAAGAAGTTCCTAAAACCGCCTCGGGCATGGCGCCCTACCGAGCACATGGCCGAATACCTCATGTGCGATCGAGGCTTCGTCCAGACCTCAACACTCGTGGTTCCGACCAACCTGGCCCGGCAGGTGCGCTACCGAGAGGGCCTTCCAAATGGACAGGATATCGATGTGGCGATCCGACTGTTCAACGCCGGCGGCTGCTTCGTTATGAACGACAAGCCGACCGCCGTCTGGCGAGACGTGGCCGACAACTCACGGATTTCGGCCAGCTCGCGCCCGGGCCCGCGACTGGAGTGGATCGAGGATATGCGCGCGCAGGTCCCTGCTCGCGCCTACTACGGCTTCCGGGGCTGGTTCATTGCCAAGGCGTTCGCGCGGCAAGGCGAGATGAGTAAGGCGCTGCAGCTCTATTTCGCCGCCCTGCTGCGTCGAGCCTACTCGCCCAAGCTTTCGGCCACGATCTTCCTCCAACTGGCACTGTCAGGACCGCTCTACAGGCACATTTCCAACATTTACCTCAAGCTGCGGAAATAATGAGCGCGTGCAGGAACGGCGACCGGCCGTGTGGCTCTCGCCGCTTCCGGTTCCGCGCCTTCAGTGGCCGATATAGCCCGCGTCCAGTTATGCCAGGCTATTGTTCGCAACTCGCTAGGTAACGCTCGGAACTACGCCTTTCTTGCGAGCTTCAGCGGCCAGGCGGCCAATTCGCACCCCCATGAGGGAGTCCCCGACAATGATGCCGAGCAGCGAAAAAACGGGGCCGGCCACGAAGGTGAGCGCCGCAGCGAGCACCAGGCTGATTGGCGCCGTGAAGAGGCTAGCCTGCGCAAGACGCCGCGTCTGACGGGCGGCTTGCACGAATACGGTCTCGGGCACACGCCAAGCGCGGCAGGCCATCACGCCCCCGTAGAAAACCATTGCGAGAGCGACTGTCCGGCGATCGTAACTCGGACCGATCAGCTGGTGGTAGAAGACAAAGAAAACCATGCCGACCGCGGCGAGATTCGCCAGCCAAGCTGCGCCGATCGTCACGCGGATGGTGCTCTGAAGCCCGACCGCTTTGTCGAGCTCGCCTGCGCTCAGGTGCCGCGCCATAGCGGGTCGCTCGAGCTGCAGTAGCGATGTGTAGATCGTCGCCGTTGGTCGCCACAGCAGTGTCGCGACCGCAAGTGGCGCGAACGCGTGCGGCCCAACGCCCAAGGTCACCAGGTAGACGTGCGCGTTAGCCGTAAGTTCCGTCGCGACAGCGCTGGCCAGTGTCCAACGTGAGTGCTCAGACCAAACAGGAAGATAGGGCGCGAGGGGCGCTCGCACGGCGGCCAGCAGCTCGGCGATACTGTTCTTCCTCAGGAAGGACGTCAGGGCAGCTAGGTTGGCCAACAGCACGATCGCCGCGGCCGTCCTGAGGCTCAGTCCATGGGTGAACAGCATGAGTCCGACCCCAGCCACCATCGCGACGGAGTAGATGGCATCCGATTGGAGTGAGGCCTGCGGCCTATGCTCGGCATAACTCAGGAGCCGCAAGTACCAGCGGCCCAAGCCGATCAGCGTCGAGACGCCGAGCGTGACCGCCCCCCAAATCTGCACATGGAACGAGGCGCCGCAGGCCGCCACGATCGCACCGCCGGCCCAGGAGGCGAAGATAATCACCTTTCCGATGGCGTGCAGGGTCCGGCGATCGATGACCTTCGAGTCGTTGAGCACAAGTGAGGCCGGCATCCCACCCAGCGCATTGACGAGATTGAAGCCGAGCTGTTGCAGCGTGAGGGAAAAAGCAAGAAAGCCATACTCCGCAGCGCTGAGATGCTTCACCGTCGAGATCGACATGACGAAGTTGGCGACCGAGGTGAAGATTGGTCCGGCCGCAAGGATCGTGCGCGGGTTTAGCAATCGGCCGAGTAGTCCCGGGAGGCGCCTATTCCTGGCGAGCATCGACATCACACCTGGGTTCGCAAGATCAGCTGGCCAGCAGCTGATCGAAATGGGCCTGGATACGCTCACGCCAGAGCGCGGTCTTCTTGACGTCCAGCGCTGGGGGCAGGGTCGTCGGCGGCTGGGTTAGCGAGCAGAGATTCGCCGTGGCGCCAAGGTCGTCGAAAATGCCGCGGATCTTGTCATCACCCGCGCCCGAAAGAACGGCCACAGGCGCGACGCCGCGGCTCGCCGCCATGAGCAATGAATGCAGCCTGTTGGAGAAGACGGCTTCACATCCCTCATACGCCGCGAGCGCTTCCGTGATCGTAAAGCACGGGACGAATATCACCGACCGCCCTTCCCGCTTCGGAATGGCGTCAGCGAGCTGCCGCTGGAATGCGTCGTCGCGCCGAACCTGGGAAACCAGCAGGATGGTCGACCATTCCGGGTGGCTATCGAGGAGCCGCGTGACGAATATCTCGGTGCGGCCGGCATCCTCCGAGCCTCGGTCTGTCCGGAAGGAGAACGCGACACGGCCCGGCTGCACAGGCGCTCGGTCACCCAGGGCGAAGATATTGAAGGCCAAATCAGGCACGATCCCAGCCACAGGGATGTTGACCCGTTTCGCCTGGAGGCCACTCAAGGTATCCCGAACCGCAAGAGAATGCATGGCCCGGGCGCGGCTACGCAGTGCCGCAGCGTAGCGCGGCCCCAACTCGCCATAGGATACGCCCAGCTGACAAATTCTTACCCCGAGGAGCCGGATAAAGCGGTCGATTGCCGCAAGCAGCTTCTGACGACGCAAGGCCGAAGGGGGGATTTCACCACCCCTGCCGCCAGGGACCAGAAAATGGAAGACGCGCGCCCCTGCGAGCCGCCCCGCCATGGTCATCCCGTAGATCTTCAGCCATCCCAGCCGGCGGATGACCGTTATGTCCTCTCCGCTCAGATCGAGCTGGCCCGCGAATGGGCCGGGACAGCGGGATACATCGACCACCAGGCGCGCCCGAGCAGCGATCAGCCGGAGGAGTTCGCGCACAATAAGTGCGTCACCAACATTCTCGAACTGTGTCTTGACCGAAATGAGAGCTAGAGGCCGACCGCGATGTTTCAAGGGGCCTGATCCTCCTCGATCCGGCCAAAATCAATGAGATGAGCGCTGCTGACCACGCCATCACTGGCGCACAAGATTGTAACGCGCATGCAAACTCCCCCTGCCCAGGCGACTTTGACCACAGCGGCGCTGCGAGGACAACCTCCACGCGACGCCCATGGCAACACTGCGCTGCAGCGCAGCATTTCTGCCGTCCGGTGGGATACACATGTATCTATGACAGCCGTCCGCGCTTCGCAGCGGGACCGATAGCTAGCGCTCCAGCGGGCGCCACTTCAGGTCATGGCTGTTCAAGAGCGCAGGGGCGCTCGAGCCGATCGCGGCACTCCCGCCATTTCGACCATCGCGGATTCGCGTAGCGTTGACACACTCTCGTCGCTAGCAGCCGATACTTGGCCGACTCTTGCTCCCTGGCGCCCGCGACCACCTTTGAACCAAAGGCCCGGTTGCAAGCAGCATGAGCGGCCACAAACGCGTCAGGGGATCAGAGCCGCCCGAACTGCCGCAACGCCTGAGTTGCGAACCTGCACGCCCTCACCGGAGCCGAAATCGATCCAAACGTCGCCGCCGCGTGCCTGGACTGAGATCGCCACGGCCGAGACGTGATGGAATGCTCGAATGTCGATACGATCGCAGCGCCCAAGATCAGAGATGATGTCGTCGCCGTCGCCGGGCCGGAACACGAAGCGATCGCACCCCTCGCCGCCGAACAGCAAGTCGTCGCCCGGCCCGCCGACGAGCGTGTCGCCACCAGCCCCACTATACAGCGTGTCGTTCCCGCCTTCGCCGTCGAGATAAGCACCGTTGTCGAGCCCGTGGACGAGCTCCGCCGCGCGCGAGCCCCGCAGCCAGCCGAATTTCACATCATTCGAATTGAGGGTGACGCGCGCCCCGCTGCGGCTGCGCTCGGAGACCGCCGCCCAGGCCGGCCCAGCCGGATTGTATTCCTGCTCTGATCGAAGGACGGTCACCGTGTTCGAACGATCGTCGCCTCCGTGGAAATCGACGTTCCGATTTGTGAAGATAATGGAAATATTATTGTAGAACTCCGCAGCCTCCGCAGAGAATAAGAAGCTGTGCCGCATATCTCTGTCCTCAAGATTGGAGAACGTGTTCTCGAACCCAAGGGTTAACCGATATGCGTATCCATTCCCCTCGCCGCCTTTGTTCACCGCCCCCTCCGCGCTGAGGCGATTAGCGGTGATCCTGAAGGCCCGGCTGAATTGGAAGGCGGATGAAATTGAGTTTCTCACCTTAATGTCGTGGACGCTCGAACTCGTGACATTCCTCACATCGACAGTGGCGATGTTGGATGGACAGGGCATAACATTGTCGAACACCTGAGGATCTGGGCGAGATACATCGGTTACGATGGAGAAGCCGCCAACCTCCATGCCGCTCGCCAAGTCGACAACCGACGAGCTCGAGCGCCTCAGATCGAAGCTGAAGGGCGAAGGCGAGCTCAGAAGGTACTCGCCGGGCGCGAACGCCGCGGAAACTCTCGCCATCATCTGCCGCAAGGGGGCTTTGGAGGCAGTGTGGAACACCCCAGCGGCGTCCAGGGCCGCCGTGTACCGCTCGTCATTCGCTTCCGAAACAAGCAGGATGTCCCCCGGCCGAATATTTCCCGCCAGGCGAACGCGGCGGTCTCCCTGATCCAGATCCGAGAGCAGTTTCACCGGACGAGAATTCGAATCCTGCTCACCGACGATCAACGCGGTCGGATTGGCGCAGCCCGCCGTCTTCAAATGGATAACTGTTCGTCCTGTGCCCTCGCCTAGCAAGGCTATGCCGGGGCGCTGCACGTAAACGGGCCTGTCAAAGGCGAAATCGCCCGCCGAGAGGCGGATAATTGCGCCACTCGGAGCCGCGTCGAGGCGTCGCTGGATTTCGGCCGCGGTTGCGCCGGGCCTGATAAGTATGACCACCCGCCCTGCGGGCGGGGCGACGTCGAGCGGGGCCGCGGCGCAGTCCGCCCGCAAGGCCGCCACCGCAAGCACAGACAGGACCGAACCGCGCAGAGCCATTGGTGCGGCTCGAAGCTTGGACATCAAGTAACCCCCCCTCCGAAGTAGCTGACATCTCCCTGGAGCATGAGTGCGGAGGCGTTCGAGAGGGGTCGCTACAACGATCGGCTACCTAATCTCGCGATCGAGCCCTGGAGCAAGCCGTTACGCAGGACAACTGCGGCCAAGCGATCCCGCCGACGAAATATCGAGCCGCCGACGGTGGCCGCAGCAGCTTGCGCACATCGCCTGTCCATTTGCGAGCCTCGCCCGGCCCGCAAATTTCCATACCGCCGTTCATTCGTGAAGTTTCAAACTTGCACTGCACGCGTCAGAAGGAGGGAGGGCCACGCGTCGACTTCAGATCAGGACTGGCCGGGAGATGCCGCGCCCTAGTCGAGAAATTCGGGGTCGAAGGCGGCCTCCTTTGCCCCCCAGAGCGCCGCGGCAGAGACGGCGCCCATGGCCAGGGTCAATCCCACGAGGCAGATTGAAAAGAATTGGTGCGTGGGCGTGCGCCAGCGAGTGGCGTGGAGGGCCGACATCACGCCGCCCGCCGCGGACAGCGCCGCCACAGTCAGGCAGACCGCGATCGACGCGACGCGGGTGAGGCGCCCAACGGTCCTTGCATCCTCAGGCGTCAGCGGCGTTTGGTTGCTGATGTCGTTCATGGGGATCGGTTTCACTTTGAGAGGCGGGGGCGCTGCCACAGCCGAGTTTGGCCGCATCGAAGCGCTACAGCGAGACTGCGGCCTATTTGGGGCCGCTGATGGCCCTAATATTACTAAGATGTAGTCTCGTGTTGGCCGCATTTCTGAAACTCGAGGTCTGCGACCGATTCGAAACCTTGGCTATGGATCCCGCCAGCCGCCGTCAGGTAGGCGTCGAGATGGTCGACCAGTCCGACTTAGCGCCGTCCGCGTAACAAACCCTGAGGTGCCCCCTAGAACGTCGGCGAGCTGATCCCGTGCTTGCGGCACAGCTCCGTCACCGCAACGCCCGCCTCCTGCTCCCGCAGGATCGCGATGATCTGCTCTTCCGTGAACCTCGACCGCTTCATCCGTCCGTCCCTTCCTTGGGCCGAACTCTACGTATCTTTGGCGGAGTTTCAGGGGTCAGGTCAGGAGGTCGTCCGCACCATCACGTCAATCGTTTTCGCAATCAGAAATGGTGATATGGCTTGACGCTACTCGTCCGCGACGTGTCCTGTGGCGGTGCGGCTACCATAATCCCTCGGTTGGCGAAGGGGGCCGTTGGGAAAGGTCTGCCGCGCTCATTTGCGATAAGGCCGATCTAGCTAATCGTTCTCGAACAGGAGGTATAATGACCGTGCTTGACCGCTCCCATTTGGCGGCTTCGCCAGATTGGGAAGAGCAGTTTCTCGCAGGCGCCACCCCTGGAAAATTCGCAGAGTATCCTCGGCCGGACGGGGCGCGCCTGCGTACCAAGTACGAATTCGGCGGGACCAGCAATTCTGCACGCGGCTTGGGGCTCAACCAGAACGGCGCGGTCGAGACAGCCGAGAGTGAATTCTATTCCGAGTATAATCTAAAGCTCGGGAGTCCGCAGGTGACAATGCGGTCGCCATTTACTCAAAATGCGGATGACACGTTCACCATCACGGCAAAGCCGCTACTTGCGGCCGAGAAGACGGCGATCATGCAGCAGCCGAATGGCTCCCTGCTCAACACTCCGACCCACCTTTCAGGCATGCTTGCCACCGAATTCCGCTATATGGGTCTCTGGGAATGCCGGATGAAGCGCACAGAAGCCCGTGGCGACTTCGACGCCTTCTGGGTTGCGGCCCCTCCGGGCTGTCCGCAGAACGAGTACGACTTCGAATTCGTCGCGTGCGATACTGGCAAGGTGTTCATGACGAGCCACGTCGGCATGGATAACTACTACGCTAAGCGCTCCACCGTTTTAGTGGACCAGTCGTCCGTCGCCATCGACAGCACGATATTCCACACCTATCAGCTGCTGCTGACTCACGAGCAGGTGCTCTGGGCGATCGATGAGACCGTGGTGAAGGTCAAGAATCTCGCGCCTCCCAATGACGGCTGCCTGCTTCCGGTACAGGCGATCGTGAATAAGGCTAAGAATGGCGGCTGGAATACCACTCACTCGCCGCCGTCCATTGCTGATGGCACTGAGACTTCCACGCTCACCATTGATTTCATGCGCCACACGCCCGCCAAATAACGACCTTCGAACCTCTGAACTTTCCGAATGCAATGGCAGCCCTGGACGACGCACACCGGTCTTTCTGCGCGAGCAACAACCTTAACCGTCATCGACCGCTGGCGATGGTCGCTTGGTTTGTGGGGCGAAGAGACTGGGATGAGCAGCTGTCGGTGATGCTCAAGCATTAGCAGGCCGCTGAAAGCGCCATCGCCCTCGGCGAAGTCATGTCCTTGGCCCCATTCGGCCATATCGCGTCGAATTCGTACCCTCCCTCGTTTTGCGTGGGAGGTCCTCCAAAGTGGCGTTGGACTTCATGAGCGACAAGGAGCTTAGCCGAGTCGAGATCCTGCGCGATCTGACGGCCGGACGGCTGACGGTTTCAGCGGCCAGCGAGCTGATGGGCCTGGAGCGCCACCAGGTGCTTCGGCTGTCGAAGGCCTACCAGGAGCATGGCGCGACGGCCCTTATCTCCAAGAAGCGCGGTCGGGCCAGCAACCGCCAGACGCCGGCGAGCGTCCCCTCACCTATCCCCTGGTGACATTTCTATCTGGCGCCCGGCGCGACATCTCTAACCGGCGTAGACAGCGGGTGCGCCCGATTCTGACATACAAAGCGACGATCGTGAGTTCCTGATTCGGGAGCTGCTCATGACCCTGCTACATCGCCGCCAGCCGGACCGAAACCTGGCCCGGTTCTACGCCATCTCGATCGAGCGATCCCTATTCGGCGACATTATGTTGGTCTGCCAATGGGGCCGCATCGGCAAGCTCGGTCAGCTCCGCTCCCACTGGTCTCGTAACCACGCCGACGCAGTCGCCGCAGGTGAGCGGCTCATTCAGACGAAGCGGCGTCGCGGCTACGGCGAGGTGAAGTGCTGTGGCGAAGGTGAGGCTGATTCCGGCGCTCACTGCTCATCTACCCTTGGCAAGGTGCCGTTAACCAGAGGGTGAGATGACCCGTTCTCTTCCGATGCTCACGATCGACCGCGTCCTGCCGCTCCGCGGCCAAAGGCTTGAGGCGCTTGCCACGTCCCTCGAGGACCGGCTTGGCGTCGAGCGTGCCGTGCTCGCCATTCGGCAGCAGATCACCGTGGCGGATCGCCGTGGCCGAAAGCGGCTCTATTCACTTCACGACGAGATTGCGCGACGGCATCGCTAGTGACGCGCGGCTTGCCAGGTAGGTTCTGGTCCGCCGGGCTCGCGTCGCCGAACATCGGCAGCTAGCAATATATCTTATCGGAAATTGTAGATATTTTTCAACTGGTTAAGCTGGAATTCTCGGGCAGATCTGCACCGTCGCCGTGTTCCGTCAGCCCTTCCGCGGCCGCGCGAATCAGCCGTCCGCGTGCGGTAAGGCCGAGCGGCGCAGGACCTGCTCCGCCATCAGGCCGAAGCTGACGCCGATCGCGGTCCACAGGACAGCCTGGACACCAATGGCGGCGATGCGGAATTTCCACAGGACCACGGCGGGGAAGTCCGCGGGAACCTCGTTGATTACGGGCATGGCCAGCAAAATTCCGGAGAGGATCAGCACATACGCGCCGGCGCCGAGCAGGCTGCCATTGAGGTCTCCCAGCCGCTTGCCCGACCATCCGGCGACCCAGACGGCCAAGACAAGGCCTGCGACCGAGAAGCCGATCATCGCGAAATACGTGATCGTCCGGTAGTCGATCGTCTCATGCAGGCCCACCCCCGGCGGCGTCGCCGGGTATTTGAGGGCCGGCGCCAGGCCGATCGCGAGGAAGCCCGCCGCCGCCAGCAGCAGCGCCAAGGACCGCGGGCCGATGACGGCGACCCGGCCATAGACCAGGGCGAAAACAATGGAGAAGATCCCGCCGATGGCGGCTCCGTAGAGCGCCACGGCAGTGAACAGGCCAAGGCCCTTCTGCACCGCCCGGCTGACCAGGTCGGCGTCCTCGGCCATGCCCATCGCGCGAGCGTGTGCCGCCTCGAAACCGATGGCCAGGTCCACCTGCGGCTCTCCGAAGAGGCGTGCGAACAGCACCGCCAGGATGGCGGCCGCGAGGCCGGCCAGCATCCCGCGCACCAGAAGATCGCGTGTCATGAGTGGTGCGCCTGCCCTAGTGGCAGGGGAAGCCCAGCAGGTGGCGGCCGTCGTGCACGAACTCGTGGATATACATGCCGTCGAAGAGCGCGAGTGCGCCCTGCTCGGTGCTGACGAAATAGAGGAAGATCATCGCCAGCAGCGTCCCGAAGACCGCCCAGGGAACGATGTCGCCAATCGGGATCGCCTTGACCTCGCCGACCGGGATGAAGACGTCTTCGGGGAAAAGGCTCGCCGTCGCCATGTGTGCTCCTTCCGGGATATCCGCGTCCCATCGGTGAAACCAATCCGAGGAAGGTCTGGCTCTCGACATCGCTCAGGCGGTGTCGATAACAGTGGCGCGACCGCGCCGGGATTTCACCGGCTTCTTCCTCAGCCTTACGACCTCGCACTAAGCCTGAACCGGCTCGACCGTCAACGACAACGGAGGTTCGCCTGGCGGCGTCCCTGACCCTGCTGTGCCACGCCGCGACCCGCGCCATGCGCGTGGGCGCCTTTCCGGCGCGCGCCGAGGGCCTGGACTCGGGCGGCCTCAAGAAGGCCCGCGTCGGGCGCCTGGCGGCCTCGGCCTGGCTGACCAGCCCGGCGCTGGCGGCGCGGCAGACCGCCGAAGCCCTGGGCCTGTCACCCACGGTGGATGAGGGCCTGCGCGATATCGACCATGGGTCCTGGACGGGACAGACCTTCGAGCAGGTGCAGGCGGTCGATCCCGTCGGCCTCGCCGCCTGGCTGGCCGACCCGGCCCGCGGCGCGCCCGCCGGCGAAAGCCTCGCGGATCTTCGCGCCCGCCTGGGGGAGTGGCTGCAACGCCAGGCGCAGAGCGCCGCGCCCGTGGCGGCCATCACCCACCCGATGGTCATCCGAGCCCTGATCGCCGAGGCTCTCGAAATGCCGTCCGCCGCGGCGCTGCGGATCGATATCGCCCCGCTCTCGGCGGTGAAGCTGTCGTTCAATCACGCGTGGCGACTTCAGGCGATCTGTCCTTCCGACCGGGAGTTCCTATCGGAACGGGGTTCCTGACCCCGGCCTCCCAAGCAAACATAAATGGGCGGGCGGCCCCGACCGGGAGGCCACCAAGCGTCGACCTTGCCGCAGCAACGGAAACCCACTAAGCGGCGCTTTGGCGCTGGGATACCGGTGCCATCCACATCGCGCCGGCGCCCGAGAGGGCTTTACGGGAACACGGTGACGGTCCTTACGGGCCGGAAGCCGAGGCTGTCCCTGCAACTGTGAGCGGCGAGCGTGGCGCCATCGTGATCCGGGCCAATCCGGATCGCAGCCACTGGGGAAAGGTTCCTTGGAACCCGCCCTGGGAAGGCCGTGCGCCATGCCTTGACCCGTGAGCCAGGAGACCGGCTGGCGCATGTCGCTCTTGCCCTGGCCCAGGGGATGGCCGAGGCGCGGACCCCCGTCGAGCGACGACAGGAGGCGGAGACCGCCTCGACGCCGGTCGTGCGCGAGCGCTCGCGTGACCGGCGCGACCGTTCGGCTGCCAGCCGGCGGAGGTCTTCGTCATCGCCGAGGCGCTCGACGGAAAAGACATGGACACGACAATCTTCCGGCCTTCAGCGGCCATTCTGCTTGCGGCGCCCGCCGCACTGGCCTTCTCCGGGCCGGCCTGGGCCGAGGACGCGCCGCCCGTCGCGACGGCCACCGCCGGCAGTATCGCGGAGCTGGTCGTCTTCGGCCGCGGCGAGTCCAAGATCGGCGTGGCCCAGGCGGCGAGCGAGGGAACCGTCGCCGGCTCCGACCTCCTGGTGCGCCCACTGCTGCGCGTCGCCGAGCTGCTCGAGGCGGTGCCCGGGATGATCGCCGCCCAGCACTCCGGCAGCGGCAAGGCCAACCAGTATTTTCTGCGCGGCTTCAACCTCGACCACGGGTCGGACTTCACCACCTACATCGACGACGTGCAGATGAACTTCCGCAGCCATGGCCACGGCCAGGGCTATCTCGACCTCAACGGCTTGATCCCGGAGGTGGTGGGGCGCGAGGACTATCGCAAAGGCCCCTACCGCGCCGACGGCGGCGATTTCGCCCTGGCGGGGGCCGCCTACATGACCACGATCAACGGCTACGACCGTCCCTGGATCTCCGCCGAGGCGGGCTCCTACGGCTGGCGGCGGGCCGCAGCCGGCGGCACGGCCCACGATCTCGGCGGCGGCGACCTCACCCTTGTTGGCCAGGCCAAGATCTACGACGGGCCCTGGCAGGAGGCTGAGCACCTGCGGCACTACGCAGGCTTCGTGAAGTATGCGCACGAAACCTCGCGAGGCCGGCTCGAGCTGACCGCCCACGCCTACCGGGCGACGTGGCGGCCGACCGAGCAGATCCCCGAGCGGATCATCGGCACGCCGCTTTGCCCGGATGTGTTCTGCTCGCCCGATCCGTCGGCGACCGGCGAGACCACGCGTTTCGTCGTGAACGCCAAGTTGAGCGGCGAAACCTGGCGCGCCAACGCCTATGCCCAGGCCTACGACTGGAACATGTTCTCCAACCCCACCTACGCCAATTCCGACGGCACGAGCGCCCAGATCCACCAGTTCGACCGCCGAAACACCTTCGGACTCAAGGCCGAGCGGAGCTGGCCACTGGCGCCCGGCCTTGAGTTCACGCTCGGGACGGAGAACCGCTACGACGGTATCGGCAAGGTCGGGGTGCAGCACACGGACGACCGCGTCTTGGTCGAGTCGCTCGGCCTTTACCGCGTGAAAGAGGCGTCCGCCGCCGCCTACGGCGAGGCCTCCTGGCAGGCGACCGACCGGCTGCGGATCATCGGCGGCCTGCGAGGCGACTACTACCGGTACGACGTCCGGGCGCTCGACGCGGCCGCGGCCGCGATCGGCGAAGGCTCCGGCCACGATCAGATCATTTCGCCGAAGATCAACGTCGCCTATCGGCTCATTGACCAAGTCGAGCTCTATGCCGACTGGGGACGCGGCTTCCATTCCAACGACGTTCGCGGCGCGGTGACCTCCACGCCGGTCCCGGTGCTCGTGGCCGGGACGGGCAAGGAGGTGGGCGCACGCTTCCAGCGGGCCAACCTCTCCCTGACGGCGACCTATTGGTGGCTGAACGTGGACAGCGAGTTGAAATTCGTTGGCGACTCCAACGCCGTTGAACCGACCGGCGCCAGCCGGCGGCGGGGATATGAGCTCGTGGGCTTCTGGCGGCCCTTGCCATGGCTCGCCATCGACGCGAACTACACGGCCAGCCATGCCCGTTACGACAACGGCGACCACATCCCCAACGCCTTCGAGAATGCCGCTTCACTCGGCCTATCCGCCATCTCCGAGCACTGGGAGGGCAGCCTGCGCCTCCGCCACCTCGGCCCCTACCCGCTGATCGAGGACAACTCCCAGCGCGACAAGGGCAGCAACGTCGTCAACGCGCGTGGGGCGTGGAAGAACCCTGACGTCGAGATCTACGCCGAGGTCCTGAACATCCTCGATAGCCGCGACAAGGACATGGCCTACGACTACGAGTCCTTCATCCCCCGGGTCGACTCCGCGCCGACCGACGGACGCCTGAGCCGGGTGGTGGAGCCCAGGACGGTGCGCGTCGGCGCCAAATACAAGTTCTGACCAATGCGCCGCGGGCTGTCGTCGGTCGCGGCCGATTGACAGCCCGCCGCTCCCTGCTTAGGTCGCTTGCGATGGTCCATCCGAGAGGATGGTGAAAAGGGAATGCCGTGCGGGGTCCGCCCCAATTCGGCAGCTGCCCCCGCAACTGTAAGCGGAAAGCCGTTCGTCAAATCGCCACTGGGTCACCCCTGGGAAGGCTGACGAGCTGCGTTCGATCCGTGAGCCAGGAGACCTGCCATCAAAACATGACTGCGAAACCGGGCGGGGCGCCTCGGTCGCGAACGGTGCAAATAGGCACCTCACCTCGGGCCAGTCCCAAGGGCAGTCGGCGTCCCACGCTCGCGTCTTCGGACGCACGATGGAGAACCGTCGATGGCCCAGACCGCAGAGGTTTGCATCCATGTCTGCGTGACCTGCAAGGCCGACGAGGTCTGCGAGGGTGACGCCGAGCGGCCGGGCCAGCGGTTTCGACACGCGCTGGATCAAGCGCGCGCCAAGGGTGACGCCGAGTGGCTCGAGATCCGCGAGGTCAACTGCCTGGCCTCCTGCGAGCGCGGCTGCGCCGTCGCAATCTCCATGGCCGGCAAGTGGAGCTATCTGCTCGGCCGGCTGAGCGCCGCCAAGGCCGACGATTTCCTGACCTACGCGCGAACCTACCGCGCCTCGAAGACCGGCCTCGTCCTGCCGTCGAAACGTCCGGCCTCGCTGCACGACGCCGTGCTCGGGCGGATGCCCTCCCTCCTTCCCGCCCCGGAACCTCTCGCATGACCCCTGAGCGCAATACGGCCAAGACGCCGGTCACCATCATCACCGGCTTCCTCGGCGCCGGGAAGACGACCCTGGTCCGCAACCTGCTCGAACAGGCCGCCGGCCGCCGTCTTGCGGTCATCGTCAACGAGTTCGGCGAACAGGGCGTCGACGGCGAGACCCTGCAGTCCTGCGGGATCGAGGGCTGCGCCGAGGTGGACATCGTCGAGCTGTCGAACGGCTGCCTGTGCTGCACGGTAGCCGACGACTTCGTCCCGACGATCGAAGCGCTGCTGGCTCGGCCGCAGCCGCCCGAGCACATCCTGATCGAGACCTCGGGCCTCGCCCTGCCCAAGCCGCTCCTCAAGGCCTTCGGCTGGCCCTCGGTGCGCTCGCGCCTGACCGTGGACGGGGTGATCGCAGTGATCGACGGTCCCGCGGTGGCGGCCGGCCGCTTCGCCGACGACCCCGCAGCCGTCGCCGCCCAACGCGCGCTCGATCCCAGCCTCGACCACGACAATCCCCTGGCCGAGGTCTACGAGGACCAGCTGTCGGCCGCCGACCTGGTGATCCTCAACAAGACCGATCTGCTCGCCCCCGGCGAGATCGCCGAGGTCAGTCGCCAGATTGCGGCGCATCTGCCGCGGGCGGTGAAGGTGACGCCGGCGCGCGAGAGCAAGGCAGACCTTGCCGCGCTGCTGGGCCTCGGCGCGGCCGCGGAGAACGACTTGGACGCGCGGCCCTCACATCACGACGGCGCCGACGACCACGAGCACGACGACTTTGAGAGCTTCCTGGTCAAGATCCCCGAGATCGCCGATCCGGAGGCCTTCGCTCTTCAGTTGAAATCGGTCGTCGAGGCGCACGACATCCTGCGGGTGAAGGGCTTCCTCGCCGTGGGCGGCAAGCCCATGCGCCTGGCGCTGCAGGGGGTCGGCCCGCGGTTTCGCCAGCAGTTCGACCGGCCCTGGGCGGCGGACGAGGCGCGCGCCGGCCATCTCGTGGTGATCGGACAGACCGGCCTGGACCGCGCCGCCATCACCGCCGGAATCCTCGGCTGAGCCGATGCACCTGCTGGTCCGGGAGACGCGCTCGCTCGACGAGGCCGAGATCGCCGAGGATCTCGGACAGAGCCCGGCCGACCTGGCCGTGCTCTCCTTCTCCGACGCCGACCTGACGGCGCTGGCCGCCGCCTGGACGCAGATGGGGTCCGGACGGCCGAGCCTGCGGCTGGCCAACCTGGCGCGCCTGCGCCACCCGATGTCGGTCGACCTCTACGTCGAGCAGGTGATCGCCCAGGCGAAGGCCGTCGCGGTGCGCCTGATCGGCGGCCTCGACTACTGGCGCTACGGTTGCGAGGAGCTCTCGGCCGCCTGCCGCGCGAGCGGGATTCCGCTGGCCCTCCTCCCCGGCGACGCCCGGCCCGACCCGCGGCTGACTTCGCTTTCGACCCTGCCGGCCGCCTGGCTCGAGACGCTCGACCTCTACCTGCGCGAAGGCGGCCCGCAGAACGCGGCGGGAGCCCTGCAGCTGCTGGCGTCGGCCGCCGGTCTCGCCGAACCGCCCGCCGCCCTCCCCGTTCGCCTGCCCGACTGCGGCGAGCATGCCCTGGCCGGCGTCGCGGCCGGGCCCTCGCCGCTGGCGGTGATCGTCTTCTACCGCTCGCACCTGATGTCGGGCGACACCGCCCCGGTCGAGTCCATGGCCCAGGCCCTGGGAGCCCGCGGCCTGGGCGTGCGCGCACTCTATGTCACCAGCCTGAAGGCGCCGGGACCCGCAGCCTTCGTCGCCGAGGCCCTGGCGCGCTGGCGCCCCGCCGTGGTGCTGAACGCCACCGGCTTCTCGGCCCGCACCGACGACGGGCGGGGTTCGCCGCTGGACGCCGCCGACGCGCCGGTCCTGCAGCTGATCCTGTCGGGCGCGGCCCAGGCGGACTGGGCGGGCTCGACCCGCGGCCTCGGCCCAGCCGACCTCGCCATGCAGGTCGTGCTGCCGGAGCTCGACGGCCGACTCGCCACCACGGCCATCTCGTTCAAGGCCGATTGCGAGGCCGCGCCCGAGCTGGAGTTCGTCGGCAAGGCGCACCGCCCTGAGCCGGTCCAGGTGGCGCTAGCCGCCGACCGCGCCGCAGGGTGGGCGAGACTGTCGGCGACGCCGACGCGGGAACGACGGGTGGCCGTGGTGCTCTCCGACTATCCCGGCGCGGTCGGCCAGATCGGCCATGCGGTCGGGCTCGACACCTTCGCCAGCCTGGAGGCGATCGAGAACCTGCTGCGCGAGACGGGGTACGACTGCGGCGCGATGGCCCAAGACGAGGATGGGGCCGCGGGCTACGCCCTGCGCGAGCGACGCGCCGAGCCTGTCCTGACGCTCGACCGCTACGCCGAACTGTTCGCCGAACTGCCGCCGGCCCTTCAGGCACGGGTGCGGGACGCCTGGGGCGAGCCGGGCGTCGATCCGGCCGTGATCGACAGCGCCTTCGCCCTCCCCATCCAGCGCCGCGGCCGGCTCCTGGTCGCGGTGCAGCCGAACCGCGCGCCGCCAGACCAGCACAAGACGGCCTACCACGACGCCGACCTTGCACCGCGCCACGCCTATGTCGCCTTCTACCTCTGGCTCCGGCGCGAAGCCGATGTCCACGCGATCATCCATCTCGGCGCCCACGGCTCTCTCGAGTGGCTCCCCGGCAAGGCCGCGGCGCCCTCGACGGACGACTACCCGGTCGCACTGATCGGCGGGACGCCGGTGATCTATCCCTTCATCGTCAACAACCCCGGCGAGGCGGCGCCCGCCAAGCGCCGGCTGGGCGCCGTGCTGATTGGACACCTGACACCCGCGCTGAAGTCCGCCGGCGCCCATGGCGCGGCCCTCGAGCTCGAGCGGCTGATCGACGAATACGCCGCCGCCGACGGCCTCGATCGGCGCCGCGGCGAACTTTTGCGCCGGGAAATCCTCGAGCGTGCCGAAGCCTGTGGCCTGCTGGCCGAGAGCGGGGCCGAGCCCCGGGTGTCGGACGAAGAGGCCCTCGCCCGCCTCGACGCCTATCTGTGCGACGTCAAGGACCTGCAGATCCGCGACGGCCTGCACGTGTTCGGCCAGCCGCCTTCGCCGGAGCGCCGCGACGGTCTGCTGGAAGCCCTGCGCCGCTCGACGCCCGGGACCGCGGAAGCCGAGCTGGGCCGAAAGCTCGACGCCTGCGCCGCGGCCGAGCGCGAGGCCCTGCTCGCCGCGCTGGGCGGCCGCTTCGTGCGCCCCGGCCCCGCCGGCGCGCCCACCCGAGGCCGCGCCGACGTCCTGCCGACCGGGCGCAATCTCTACGCCGTGGATCCGCGCGCCGTCCCGACCCGCTCGGCCATGGTCCTGGCCGAGAAGGCGGCGGAGGAGCTGCTGCGCCGCCACCTCCAGGACCACGGCGACTGGCCGCACAGCCTGATGCTCGACCTCTGGGGCAGCGCCACCATGCGCACCGGTGGCGAGGACCTGGCGCTCGCCTTCATCCTGATGGGCGCCAAGCCGGTCTGGGACCACGAGTCCGCCCGAGTCAGCGGAGTGGAGATCCTGCCGCTCGCCGCCCTCGACCGGCCGAGGGTGGACGTGACGCTGCGGGTCTCCGGTCTGTTCCGCGACGCCTTCGAGGCGCAGATGCTGTTGTTCGACAGCGCCGTGCAGGCGATCGCCGCGCGCGACGAGCCGGCGGAGTGGAACAGCCTCGCCGCCCAGGCCCGGGGCCTGTCCGGACCGGTGTTGCGAGCCGCGACGACGCGCATCTACGGCGCGGCGCCCGGCGGCTATGGCGTAGGCGTCGGCGGCCTGCTGCAGGCCGGAGGCGTCGCCGACCGGGCGGAGCTGGCCGCCGCCTATCTGGCGACCTCCCACCATGCCTATGGTCAGGGCCTGGGCGGCGGCGCGGATGCGGCCGGCTTCGCCGCGCGCGTGGCCGGCGCCGAGGCCTTCGTCCACACCCAGGACCACGCGGAGATCGACCTGCTCGACGGCGACGACTTCGCCGCCCACGAAGGCGGGTTCGCCGCCGCGGCCGACAGCCTGGGCGCACGGCCCGCGCTCTATCACGCCGACACCTCTCGTCCCGACGCGCCGAAGGTGCGGACCGTAAAAGAGGAGATCGCCCGCGTCGTGCGCGGCCGCCTCGCCAACCCGGCCTGGATCGCCGGCATGATGCGCCACGGCTATCGCGGGGCCGCCGAGATCGCCAAGGGCGTGGACGGCCTCTTCGGCTTCGCCGCCGCCCTGCCCGAGCGCCTCGACGCACAATTCGAGCTCGCCTTCGACGCCACCCTGGCCGACCCTCAGGTCGACGCCTTCCTGCAGGCGGAGAACCCCGAGGCTCGCGCCGCCATGGCCGAGCGGTTCCGGCAGGCGCTGGCCCGCGATCTCTGGCGGCCGCGGCGCAACAGCGTGGGCGCGATCCTGGAGGCCCCGCCCGTGGAACGCCCGTCATGACCGGACGCCGGCGCGGATGCTGCCCCTCCCTCTTCGAACCCATGGCTTCGGGGGACGGCTTGCTGGCGCGGGTGAAGCCGCCGCTGGGCCGGCTGAGCGGCGAGGCCGCGCGGGCGCTGGCGGCCGCCAGCCGACGCTGGGGCAATGGCCAGCTCGAGCTCACCAACCGTGCCGGCTTGCAGGTGCGCGGGTTGTCCGAGGCCTCGCTGCGGCGGTTCCAGGAAGCGATGCTTGCGGCGGGCCTGGCGCACGCAAATCCCGCGGTTGAGCGCCGCCGCAACCTCGTCGTCTCGCCGCTGGCGTCACCCGCGGGCCTCGGCCTAGTGATCGAGCTGGAGCGCTGGATCGCCGACGATCATACGCTGGCGGCCCTGCCTTCGAAGTTCGGCTTCGCCGTCGAGGCGCCGGGCGGCGACATCGGCGTCAAGCCCGGCGCGCAAAACTGGGGCATCCGCCTGGAGGGTTGCGAGACGGAAGGCCTGACCGCGGCGCCGCTCGCTGTCGTCCAGGCGATCACCCACCGCTTCCTGGCGCTCGCGGCCGAGTCGTCCGAGCCGCCTCGGCGCATGGCCGGCCTGGTCCGACGTCTTGGCCCCGAGGCCCTATTCGCCGGGACCGACGCCCGTCTCGTCGCGGCGGGGGCCCCGTCGCCCCAGCCGCCCTCCCGCGCCGGCTGGTTGGGCTCGGACGGCGCCTTCGCGCTGGGCCTCCCCTTCGGCGCCTGCACCGCGGAGGATCTCGGCCTGGCCGCCGACCTCGCGGAGCGTTTTGCCGACGGTGGACTGCGGACCAGCCCATGGCGCGCCCTGGTCCTCGCCGGCGTCTCGGATGAAGCGGCGTTAGCTGCCGCCGCCTTGGCTGCCGGCTTCGTGGTGGACCCGCGCGATCCGCGCCTCTCCGTGATCGCCTGCACGGGGGCGCCCGCCTGTGCGAGCGCGCACGCAGCGGTTCGCGCCGACGCGGCCTTCATCGCCGCCGGGGGCCCGCGCGGCCTCGTCCACCTTTCCGGCTGCGCCAAGGGCTGCGCTCACCCCGCCCCGGCCGCCTTCACCCTGGTCGCCGCGGCCGATGGCTACGGCCTGGTGCGCGAGGGCCGGGCCGCAGACCCGCCCCAGCGGCGCGGTCTCACCCTGCAGGACGCGCTCCAGCTCCTGGCCGCAGACCCCGCCGAGATCCCATGACCCAGACCCTCGACTACATCCGCGACGGGGCGGCGATCTACCGCCAGTCGTTCGCCACCATTCGCGCCGAGGCCGACCTCGCCCGCTTCTCCGCCCTGGAGGAGCGGATCGCCGTGCGCATCATCCACGCCTGCGGGATGGTCGAGGCCGCGCAAGACCTGGTCTTCTCGCCCGAGTTCGCCGAGGCCGCCCGCGGAGCCCTGCGGGCCGGCGCGCCGATCCTCTGCGACGCCGAGATGGTGGCCCACGGGGTGACCCGCGCGCGATTGCCGGCGGCCAACCCGGTGATCTGCAACCTGCGCGATCCGCGGACCCCGGACCTGGCGGCGCGGCTCGGCACGACCCGCTCGGCCGCGGCGCTGGAGCTGTGGCGACCCAGGCTCGAAGGCGCGGTCGTCGCGATCGGCAATGCGCCGACCGCCCTCTTCCATCTGCTGGAGATGCTGGCCTTCGGCGCGCCAAAGCCGGCGGTGATTATCGGCATGCCGGTGGGGTTCGTCGGGGCGGCGGAATCCAAGGCGGCGCTGGCTGAGCTGTCCCCCGTTCCCTGGCTGATCATCCAGGGCCGCAAAGGCGGCAGCGGCATGACCGCGGCGGCCGTCAACGCCCTGACGAGCGACGTCGAATGAACGCGACCGCACCTCAACGCGGGGCCCTGCGGGTGGTGGGCGTGGGGCCCGGCGACCCGGAGTTGATGACGCTGAAGGCGGCCCGCATCCTCGCCGCCGCCGACGTCGTAGCCTTCTTCGCCAAGGCCGGACGGCCCGGCCACGCCCGGGGCATCGTCGAAGGTGCCCTGAACCCGGCGGCCGAGCAGCTGCGCCTGGAATATCCGTTCACGACCGAGGTCGCCCTGGACGACCCCCGCTACCTCGCCGAGATGGGCGTCTTCTACGAGCGCTGCGCCGACCTGCTGTCGGAGCGGCTCGACCGCGGCTGCGAGGTGGCCCTGCTGAGCGAGGGCGACCCCTTCTTCTACGGCTCGTCCATGTACCTCTTCGACCGGCTGGCGCGGGACTACCGCAATGAAGTGGTGCCCGGCGTGACCGGCATGAGCGGCTGCTGGGCCCAGGCCAAGCTGCCGATCTGCCACGGCGACGACGTGCTCTGCATCCTGCCGGGCACCTTGGAGGAAGAGACGCTGACGGCGCGGCTGCGCGGATCCGACGCCGCCGTGATCATGAAGGTCGGGCGCAACCTGCCGAAGATCCGCCGCGCGCTCGAAGCCGCCGGCCTGCTGGCCCGCGCCGTCTTCGTCGAGCGCGGCACCATGGGCGACGAGCGGATCACGCCGCTTCCGGAGCTGGCGGAGGGCAAGGCCCCCTACTTCTCCCTCGTGCTCATCCCCGGCCGGCAGAGGGCGCGATGAGCGGACGGCTGTTCATCGTCGGCCTGGGCCCCGGCGATCCGTCGCTGCAGGCGCCGCGCGCCGCCGAAGTCCTGGCCCAGGCCACCGACGTGGTGGGCTATGGTCCCTACGTGGCGCGGGTCCCCGAGCGCACGGGCCTGACGCGCCACATCACCGACAACCGCGAGGAGATCTCGCGCGCACGCCACGCCCTCCACCTCGCCGCCGAGGGCCGCAGCGTCGCCGTGGTCTCGTCCGGCGACCCCGGCGTGTTCGCCATGGCGAGCGCGGTCTTCGAGGCCATCGAGGCGGGAACGCCGGGCTGGCGGGCGATCGATATCGAGGTGGTCCCGGGCGTTTCGGCCATGTTCGCCGCCGCCGCCCGGCTCGGGGCTCCCCTTGGCCACGACTTCTGCGCCATCTCCCTCTCCGACAACCTGAAGGCCTGGGACGTCGTGCTAGAACGGCTCACCGCCGTCGCGCGCGCCGGCTTCGTCATCGCCCTCTACAATCCGATATCGAAGGCCCGCCCCTGGCAGCTCGGCGCCGCCTTCGAACGGCTGCGCGAGGTGCTTGGGCCGCAGACGCCGGTCGCCTTCGCCCGTGCGATCAGCCGCCCGGACGAGCGGCTCCTGACCACGGATCTGGCGAGCGCCCGGCCAGGCGACGCCGACATGAGCACCCTGGTGCTCATCGGCTCGGCGCAGACCCGCCGGCTCGAACGGGGCGACGGCCGCAGCTGGCTCTATACGCGCAGAAGCCTGGAGGCCGCCTCGTGACGCGCCTCCAGCCAGGCCATGGCGCCCACGGCGTCGGCGGCGCGCTGGGCGTCGAGCCCGCCCAGCTCCAGCGCCGGCGGGCGTTCGACCATGATCACCGGCAGGCCGAGCGCGCGCGCCGCGGCGAGCTTCGCGGCCGCATCGCTTCCGCCGGAATTCTTGGTCACCACCACCTCGATCCCGTGGGTTTCCAGCAGGCGCCGCTCGTCGGCCTCTTCAAACGGCGGCCGGGCGCTGATCACCTGGGCGCCGGCCGGCAGGCTCCCGGGCGACGGCGGATCGATGCTGCGGACGACATAGGCGTGCTGCGGCGCGCCGGCGAAGGGCGAAAGGTCCTTCTGCCCCACGGTGAGCAGCACGCGGCGGGGCGTTTCGCCGAGTGCGATCGCCGCGGCCGCCATGTCCGCGACGGGGATCCATTGGTCGCCGTGGACGGGCGACCAGGCCGGGCGATCGACGACCAGCAGCGGGGTTCCGGCGCGCCGCGCCGCCAGGGCGGCGTGGCGGCGCATCTGAGCCGCGAAGGGATGGGTCGCGCAGACCAGGAGCTCGGCGCCGGGTTCGCGCAGCCATTGCGCCAGGCCTTCGACCCCGCCGAAGCCGCCGATACGGTGGGCGATGGGCGGCAGCCGCGGCGACCTGGTCCGGCCGGCCAGCGACAGCACTGGCGCAAAGCGGCTGTCGTTGGCGAGCGATCGCGCCAGCGCAGAGGCTTCGGCGGAGCCGCCGAGAATCAGGACGCGCATAGGGTTCATGAGCCGGCTGGAGGTCTCGGATGACGGGATTGGCGGCTGACGCGCCCTGGCTCGCCATAGTGGGGATCGGGGAAGACGGTGTCGAGGGTCTGAGCGAGGCCGCGCGCGCCCTGGTCTGCGCCGCCGAACTTGTCGTGGGCGGCGAGCGCCATCTCGCCCTGGCCGCCCCCCTGATCGCCGGCGAAGCCCTGGCCTGGCCCAGCCCGCTGAACGAAGCGATCCCGCAGATCCTTGCGCGGCGCGGCCGGCCGACGGCGGTGCTCGCCTCCGGCGATCCGTTCTGCTTCGGCGTCGGCGTGCTGCTCGCGCGCCACGTCGCCGAGACGGAGCGGCTCTGCCTGCCCGCGCCATCGGCTTTCGCGCTGGCCTGCGCCCGCCTGGGCTGGTCGGCCCAGGAGACCTCGCAGATCTCGCTGTGCGGCCGACCCCTGGAGCCCCTCGCGCCGCTGCTGCAACCCGGCCGAAGATTGCTCGTGCTGAGCGCCGACGAGACCACGCCGTCCGCGCTCGCCGCCTATCTGGCCGGACGCGGCTTCGGCCCGTCGCGGCTGCAAGTGCTCGAAGCGCTCGGCGGACCGAAGGAGCAGCGGCGCGCCGCTAGCGCCGCGGCGTTCGACCTCTCCGATATCCACCCGCTCAACCTGGTCGGGGTCGAGGTCGTCGCGGGGCACGGCGCTCGCGTGATCCCCTTGGCCAATGGCCTGCCCGACGAGGCCTTCGAGCACGACGGCCAGATCACCAAGCGCGAGGTCCGCGCCGTCACTCTCTCGGCGCTGGCGCCCTGCGCCGGCGAGCTGTTGTGGGATGTCGGCGGCGGCTCCGGGTCGATTTCAATCGAGTGGATGCTGCGTCACCCCGACAACCGGGCGGTCGTGCTGGAGCCGAACCCCGAACGCGCCGCCCGGGCGGCGCGCAACGCCTGCCAGCTCGGCGTTCCGGCCCTGCGCATCCTGGCTACGCGCGCACCGGAGGGACTGGCGGGCCTGCCTGCGCCGGACGCGGTCTTCCTCGGCGGCGGCGCGAGCGACCCGGCGGTGATCGAGACGGCCTGGTCGGCGCTGCGCCCCGGCGGTCGTCTGGTGGCCAACGCCGTGACGGTAGAGACCGAAGCTGCGCTGCTACTGGCCCGCACGCGGCTCGGCGGAAGCCTGACGCGGCTCTCGGTCGAGCGGCTGGAGCCGATCGGCGGGATGGAAGGCTTCCGCCCGGCGCGGACCGTGACCCAGTGGACGGCGGTGAAGCCATGATCGTCGCAGGCGTCGGCTTCAGCTCGAACTGCGGCCCTGAGGAACTCGCCGACCTGGTCCGCCGGGTGCAGGTCGATGCGGGTCAGATCGCGACGGCGCTCGCCGCCCCGGCCTGGAAGGCCCAGGCCGCGTCCTTGCGGGCCGCTGCAGAGCTTCTTGCCCTGCCGATCCTCGCCATCTCGCCCGACCAGCTCGCCGCGGTCGCGGAACAAGGGGTCACGGAGTCCGCGGCCTCGCGCGCCGCCGCCGGCGTGGGATCGGTCGCCGAAACCGCCGCCCTGGCGGGGGCCGGCGCCGGGTCGCGCCTGGCGCTGGCCCGCATCTCGTCTGCCCACGCCACCTGCGCGCTTTCCGAAGGAGCCCCGTCTTGACCGTGCATTTCATCGGCGCCGGCCCTGGCGCGCCGGACCTCATCACCCTGCGCGGCCGCGACCTGCTGGCGAACTGCCCCGTCTGTCTGTACGCGGGCTCGATCGTCCCGGCGGAGCTGCTCGCCCACTGCGGCCCGGACGCGCGGCTCATCGACACCGCGCCGCTGACGCTCGACGAGATCGAGGCCGAGTACCAGCGCGCCCACGCGGCCGGCGAGGACGTCGCCCGCCTGCATTCCGGCGACCTGTCGATCTGGAGCGCGGTCGCCGAGCAGATCCGGCGGCTCGAGCGGCTGGGCATTTCCTACACCCTCACCCCGGGCGTCCCGGCCTTCGCGGCGGCGGCCGCCGCGCTCGGGCGCGAGCTGACCGTCCCCGAGGTGGCGCAGAGCCTGGTGCTGACGCGGTTTTCCGGACGCGCCTCGAAGATGCCGGCCGGCGAAACGCTGGAGGCCTTCGGCGCCACCGGCGCGACTCTGGCCATCCACCTGGCCATCCACGCCCTCGGCGAAGTGGTCGAAAAGCTTCTGCCGCTCTACGGCGCCGATTGCCCGGCCGCCGTAGTGGTGCGGGCGAGCTGGCCGGACGAGCGCGTGATCCGCGCGCCCTTGGGCGAGCTGGCCGCCGTATTCGCGCTCGAACCGGCGGAGCGTACGGCCCTGATCCTCGTCGGTCCTGCCCTGGGCGCGGCCGACTTCCGCGAAAGCGCTCTCTACCAGAAGGGCTATGCACGGCGGTTCCGATGGGAGGTCTCGGCATGACCCCGGGCGAAGCCGCTCCGCGCGATCAGCGCGCCCTGCCGGTCGAAGATCAGGACTTCCAGGTCGACGTCGACGCCGCGCAACACCTCCGCCGCCACGCCGCGCGCGCGGGCGGCGACGACCTCGCCCAGCGCGAAGCCATCCTCGCGAGCCACCTCGAAGCATTCGGCGACGGTGTTGGCGCCGGGCATGCGGCTCGTGAGCGCCGCGGGCGCGCCCGCCCCGGCCGCCAGGTCCGCCAGCGCTGGCAGATCCGCCGATCCGCGCTTGGAATGCAGGTCGAGACGGCCCTGGGCCAGCTTGGTGATCTTGGCGACGCCGCCGGCTATGCTGACCCGCGGGACCGGATGGTCGCGCAGGTGCTTGAGCATGCCGCCGACGAAGTCGCCCATGTCGATCAGCGCGATCTCCGGCAAATTATAGAGCGCCTGAACGGCCGCCTCGGAGGTGCGCCCCGTAGCGCCCGCAACATGCTGCAGGCCTGCGGCGCGGGCCACGTCGATCCCATTGCGGATGCCGTAGATCCAGGCGGAGCAGGAATAGGGCACGACGATCCCCGTGGTGCCCAGGATGGACAGGCCGCCGACGATCCCGAGCCTGGGATTCAGCGTCCGCTCGGCCAGCGCCTCGCCGCCCGGGATGGAGATCTCCACGACCACGTCGCCTGGCGCGCCGACGGCTGCGGCGACCTCGCCGACGGCCTGGGCGATCATCCGGCGCGGCACGGGATTGATCGCCGGCTCGCCCGGCGCCAGCGGCAGGCCGGGACGGGTCACGACGCCGACGCCGGGGCCGGCGCGGAAGCTCACGCCGCTGCCAGGCGTCCCGCGGCTGACCGTCGCGCGCACGATGGCGCCATGGGTCACATCCGGATCGTCGCCGGCGTCCTTGACCACCCCTGCGCTGGCGGCGGCGCCGCGCCGCGCGGTCTCGGCGAGCGCGAAGCTCACGCGCTGGCCACCGGGCAGCTGGATCTCCACGGGATCTGGAAAGTCGCCGGTGAGCAGTCCGCCGCAGGCGGCCTTGGCCGCCGCCGTCGCGCAGGCGCCGGTCGTCCAGCCTCTGCGCAACGGCCGCTCATTCGCCATCCAACCGCCTATATCGCCGACGCCGGCGCCTGTCATGGGGAGCCGTCATGAGCGCGGCGCTCGAAGCGACCCTCGCGTCCGGCCCGCGGCTGCAGCCCGGCGAGGTCTGGCTGGTGGGCGCAGGGCCCGGCGACCCGGCGTTGCTCACGCTGGAAGCGGTGCGGGTGCTCGCCCAGGCCGAGGTGGTGGTGCACGACGCCCTCGTCGACCCCCGGGTGCTCGATTTCGCCCCGGCGAGCGCCGAGCGGCTCCATGCCGGCAAGCGCGGCGGGCGACCATCGCCCGCGCAGCGGGACATTACCCAGAAGCTGGTCGCGCTGGCTCAAGCCGGGCGACGGGTGGTTCGCCTCAAGGGGGGCGACCCCTTCGTCTTCGGCCGCGGCGGCGAGGAGGTCTCCGGTCTGGCGGCGGCGGGCGTGCCCTTCCGGATCTGTCCGGGACTGACTGCCGGCCTCGCCGCCCTGACCGCCGCCGGCGTGCCGGCGACCCTGCGCGGGGTGAACCAGGCGATCCTGCTGACGACCGGCCATCCGGCGCCCGGCCAGCCGGAACGCGACTGGGCGGCCATGGCCAGGCTCGGCCAGCCGATCGTGTTTTACATGGCGGTTCGCAAGCTGCAGGCCATCAGCCACGCGCTGATGGCGGGCGGCCTCGCGGCCGAGACGCCCGCCGCGGTCATCGCCTCGGCCACCACGCCGGATCAGCAGGTCCTGGTCTCGACGCTCGGCGCCGTCGCGGCCGACGCCCAGGCGGCCCGGCTCGCGGCGCCCGCCATCGTCGTGGTCGGCGACGTCGTCGCCGCCCGCGGGGTCGCCGAATGACCGCCCGCGGCCTGATCATCGGCGCGCCCCGATCCGGCTCGGGGAAGACCACGCTGACGCTGGCCATGCTGGCGGCCTTCCGCCGGCGCGGCGTGGCGATCCGCGCGGCGAAGTCCGGTCCCGACTACATCGACCCGGCCTTCCATGCCGCGGCCACGAGCGGCCCCAGCCTGAACCTGGACAGCTGGGCGATGAGTCCCGCCCAGCTTGGCGCGCTGGCTGGCGAAGCGACGGCGGACGGCGACTTGCTGATCGTGGAATCGGCGATGGGGCTGTTCGACGGGGTGGCGGTCGAGCCGGGCCGCTCCGGCGCCGGCGCGGATCTCGCCGCCTGCCTCGGCCTGCCCGTGCTCCTGGTGCTCGACGTCTCCGGCCAATCGCAGACCGCCGCGGCCGTGGCGCGCGGCTTCGTCGGCCACGCGCCGGGCGTCCAGATCGCGGGCGTGGTGCTGAACCGCCTCGCCAGCGACCGGCACCGCTCGGGGATCGTCCAGGCCATGGAGGCGATCGGCCTGCCCGTGCTGGGCGCGGTCCCGCGCGACGAGCGCTACGCTGTTCCGGAGCGGCACCTGGGCCTCGTCCAGGCCGACGAGCATCCCGCGCTTGACGAGCATCTCGAGCGTCTCGCCGACCTGGCGGAGGCGCATTTGGACCTCGACGGAATCGCAAGCCTCGCCCGCGCGCCGGTCTTGTCGGCAATTGCGGCCGCCGAGCCGCCCGTCCCGCCGCCCGGCCAGCGGATCGCGCTGGCCCGCGACGCCGCCTTTAGCTTCATCTATCCGCATCACCTGCAGGCCTGGCGGCGGGCCGGCTGCGAGATCCACGCCTTCTCGCCGCTCGCCGACGAGCCGCCACCGGAGCTGTGCGACGTCTGCTGGCTGCCCGGCGGCTATCCCGAGCTGCATGCCGGCGCGCTGGCGGCGGCGGCGCGGTTCAAGGCCGGGCTGCGCCGGTTCGCGGCGAGCCGCCCGGTGCATGGCGAGTGCGGCGGCTACATGGCGCTGGGCGAGGGCCTGGAGGACGCCTCGGGCGTGCGGCACGAAATGGCCGGGCTGCTCAGCCATTCGACCTCGTTTGCGCGGCGCAAGATGAACCTCGGCTATCGGCGCGCGCGGCTCCTGACCCGGACGCCGATCGGCGCGGCCGGGGCCTTCATCCGCGGGCACGAGTTCCACTATGCGAGCCTGATCGATCCCGGACGCGACGAGCCGCTCGTCGCTCTGAGCGACGCCCAGGGCCGAGAGCTCGGTCCGGCCGGCGGCCGCCGCGGTCAGGTCAGCGGCGCCTTCTTCCACGCCATCGCGGCGGAAAGCGGTCCGCACGCCGCCTCCGCCGCCGAACCGGGGGAGGCCTGAGTGTCAGCCCACCTCGAGCCGCCCTGTTTCGACGAGGCCTTCCAGGCCCGGCTGCACGACCTCTTCGTCTGGCGCCGCGACGTCCGGCGGTTCCGCCCCGAGCCGCTGCCGCCCGGCGCGCTCGAGCGGCTGATCGCAGAAGCCTGCCTCGGGCCTTCGGTCGGCCTGAGCCAGCCCTGGCGGTTCGTGCTCGTGGACGAACCGGCGCGCCGGGCGGCGGTCGTGGCAAATTTCCGCGCCGCCAACCGCGAGGCGCTCGACGCGTACGCGGGCGAGCAACGCGCCCGTTATGCGCGGCTGAAGCTCGCCGGGCTGGAGGAGGCGCCCTGCCATCTCGCCGTCTTCGTCGATGAGACGACGCCTGTCGGCCACGGGCTGGGCCGGCGCACCATGCCGGAGATGCTCCGCTATTCGGCGGTGGCGGCGATCTGCCAGCTGTGGCTCGTCGCCCGCGCTCAGGGCGTCGGCATGGGCTGGGTCTCCATCCTCGATCCCGCGGCGGTCGGCCGCGCTCTGGACGTCCCGGCCGAATGGCCGCTGATCGGCTATTTCTGTCTCGGCTATCCCGCCGAGTGCTCGCCCGAACCGGAGCTGGCGCGGGAGGGCTGGGAGCGCCGGTTCTCGCCCGACGACCTCATCGTGAGGCGCTGAGGTGGGTGGGCGCGATCATCGCCGGCGAGCCTTTCAGGGCGACCGTGCCAGCACCCGGCCTTGCTCCCCACGACCTGATGACAGAAGGTTTGTGCGCCAGAGTACGCTAGGCGGAACATATCTCGAACGCGACCATTTCATTCCGCGCAATCCCAAGGGTGCCAATGAGCAGATGGGGTGGATGGCTCCCGCTCCCGACCTCCAAGGGCCAATGTGGTTGCTGTCATGACAACCTGAGCATTGGGAGCCACCCGAGATGGAGATTACCACCCTCGGCCTCGACCTGGCCAAGAACGTCTTTCAAGTTCACGGGATCAGCAGCACGAGCGAGGTTGTCGTCCGTCGCGCGCTCAGGCGGGCGCAGGTGATCCCCTTCTTCAGCAAGCTTCCCCATTGTCTCGTCGGCATGGAAGCCTGCGGGAGAAGTCATCACTGGGCGCGGGAGCTGACCGCGCTGGGCCACGAGGTCCGGCTGATGCCGCCGGCCTACGTCAAACCGTACGTGAAGCGTGGCAAGACCGACGCCGGCGACGCGGAGGCGATCTGCGAGGCCGTGCAGCGGCCGACCATGCGGTTCGTGCCGATCAAGTCGGTCGAGCAGCAGGCGGCGCTTGCGCTTCATCGCACCCGCGACCTGCTGGTGCGCCAGCGCACGCAGCTGGTGAACATGATCCGCGGGGTGCTCGGGGAGTTCGGCATCGACCTTCCCAAGGGGATCACCTACGCCCTGGCGTTCGTCCGGCGAGTGGTGGCCGGCGAAGCCCCGGACATCCCACAGCTCGCCGCGAAGGTGATCGGCGCGTTGGGCGAGCAAGCGCTGGAGGGCCAGGCCCGTATCCGCCAGCTGGAGCGTGAACTGCTGGCCTGGCATCGTTCCAGCGAGCTTTCCCAGCGCATCGCGACCGTCCCCGGCGTGGGCCTGCTCGGTGCGACGGCGCTGGCGGCCACGGTGACCGATCCGTCGCAGTTCCGCTCGGGGCGCCAGTTCGCGGCCTGGCTCGGACTCACACCGCTGCAGAACTGCAGCGGCGGGAAGGAACGGCTCGGGCGGATCTCCAAGATGGGCGACAAGTACCTGCGCAGGCTGCTGATCAACGGGATGACTTCGATCGTCGCCCGCAACGCGTATCGTCCCGGCGTGGCCGAGGCGCGGGTCACTGCTCTGCTCGCGCGAAAGCCGCTCCGCGTCGCCACCGTGGCCATGGCCAATCACGCCGCCCGCGCGATCTGGGCGATCATGACGCGTGGCGAGATCTATCGCGCGCCGGCGCCTCCGCAAGCCGTCGCCGCCTGACTCCGCGCGATCGACCCGACACACGCGGTCAGAGTTGTGAGGACGATGTGAAGTGATGGCGAACCGGTCAGACCGGAGACGAGACAACCCGCCGAACGTCCAGGGCGTCGTAGCCCGCCAAGCAGATAGGGACCTCGTCTGCGGAAACCATCATGGCCAGCGGCCCACCGCCGCGTGAACAGGCCGAACACAAGACTGCATCCGACCACTACGCCGACCTTGCAATGCGGGAGCCATCCACGCAAGGACGTTCGGAATGACGGTTGAGGGTGGAGGCTGTGTGAGAACGCGTTGCCGGCGCGGCCGGGTATGGAAAACGTGGCGGGCGCTCAGGCCCTCATGGCCTGGATGACCGGGGCGACGCCGAGGATGGAGATCATTCGCTTCAGATTGTAGGCGAGCGCGTACAGGCTCATTTCTGTCTGCGTCTTCTCCAAGCCCCGCATCTGGAAGTCGGTCGCCATGTTCGACAGTGGCCCTCCGGACACGCATGGCCTTGGGCATTCCCTCGAGCCTCGCCTGCATCCTGTCGAGCACGTCTTCGCGCTCCCAGTGCTTGAGCCGCTTGACCTTGTCCGGCGTGCACTTCGGCTTGAGCGCACAGATCGCGGAAGCGACAAGGTCCGCTCTCCGCCGGAGAACCAATGTCCCTCCTGGCGCCGCCGAGCTGTCCGGTGCGTCCCCGCAGCCCGGCGCTCATGTCCGCTTTCCGATCGCGAACCGGACATTGGTCGGTTGGTGATCCGAAGGCCGACGTCCACCCTCCCCTGACATTCCGAACTTCCGCTTCTCGGAAGGGAGGACGGTCTGGCGGCAGCCAACTCGCCCTCCCGCCGCCGGCCGGCGGTTGACTCAATAACCGGCCCGAATCTCAGTCGCAGAGTTTGCGACCAGCGGCGGCCCATTTTGGAGTCAGTCGCGGAGTTTGGAGTCAGGCCCCCGAGGCGGAGCAGTCGCTCGAATTGGAGTCAACGACAGAGCTGCACGGCATCACCGTCGGCCGGGAGACGCTGCGGATCTGGATGCTCGAGGCCGGCCTTTGGGCGGACCGCCAGAAGCGGCGCGGCCGGGTCTACCAGCCGCGCTATCGGCGCGAGTGCCTCGGCGAGCTCGTCCAGGTGGACGGCTCAGAGCACTACTGGTTCGAGGACCGCGGGCCGAGCTGCACCCTGCTGGTGTTCATCGACGACGCCACCAGCCGTCTGATGCACTTGCAGTTCGTGCAGTCGGAGGTCAACAAGCCGGCCGGGCTCTACGGCGACGGCATGACCCAGTTCGGTCGGGCGCTGAAGGCGCTGACGATCGAGATCATCTGCGCCAACTCCAGCCAGGCCAAGGGCCGCGTCGAGCGGGCCAACAAGACCCTGCAGGACCGCCTGGTGAAGGAGCTGCGGCTCGCCGGCGTCAGCACCATGGAGGATGGCAACGCCTTCCTTCCGACCTTCATAGTCGACTACAACGCCCGCTTCGCAAAGGCGCCGTTCAACGACAAGGATCTGCACCGGCCCATGACGCCGAGGGACCGGCTCGACGAGGCCTTCACCTGGCGCGCCGAGCGGACCCTGTCGCAGTCGCTGACGCTCCAGTACGACAGCATCCTCTTCATGGTCGAGCCGTCCGAGTTCGCTCAATCGGCGATCGGCAAGCGGGTCGAGGTCGTGGACTTCCCCGACGGGCGATTGGAGGTCCGCTTCAAGGGCCGGAGCATGCCCTATCGGACCTTCGACAAGCTTCGACGGGTCACCGAGACGGCGGTGCTGGAGAACAAGCGGCTCGGCGGCCTCCTCTCCCTGATCCGCCAAAGCCAGGAGGCCGAGCCGCCAGGTCAGCGCACCCGCAAAGGCCCTCGGCGCCGCGATCAGACCGGGCACATGTTCAGCGTCGGCTGATACGCCCGCTGTGAACGGCTGCTTCCCGCGTCTAGCTTAAATGCCCCCTTCCGCCATTGCTGACGCTCGTTGTGTCCGCTTATGGTCGAGTCGATCTCTGATCTAACCGCGTAGGCTGCAATCGAACGACGGCACAAGACTTGGCGCACAACAGAAAATTCGTGATTGGTGCGGTGGCGCTAGTCAAAGTTAGGTTGCCGGCGAAGCAGGTCGCGGCGGCAGCGAACAGAGCGCGCGACGAAATCGAACAAAGCCTCATTGAGGTGGGCTATCTCGATCAAGCGCCCTTTAAGTGGGTGGGGCTCATCGTTCGAGAGGGGCTCAAGGACGAGACTTCTCCGCATTACCAGCGCATCAACAAAACACACGGCGACCTGCCTCTTGCTATCGAGATCGATACGCATCGGCTTCTCGGAGCAACGGAAGATGAGATGGTCTCCATCTTTCGGCGCGCGTCGCTCATCTCGTTGATCCACGCAGGCGAGAAATACGGGCTGCCAGTCGATGGTCTGCGGCATCTGGCAGATTCCCCCCCGGCTGTAGTCGGCTAACCGCCCTTCCCCTTACAAACGCCGGCTCTTTGAGTGACCTACGTGCCTCGCGCGCCTGCCGGCGCGCTTCGGAAAACCCGCCGTCTCGTCTTCCGTGCGCCGGCCGGGCGGTCGGGCGCTGCGCAGGTTGCAGGCTGCGCGCCCGCCCTTCGGCCGACCCCAGCCCCCTACCCCGACATTTCTAACTGGCAGGCTCAGCGACATCTCTAACCGGCGTAGACAATGTAGTCCTGTGGGTGGATTCCATTTCCAAGTGCGACCTGCCAAGCTTTTCAGCGGGTTGTCTCGGGGGCGGATCGGGCTGTGGGCGAACGCTATGATCACCTCACCTTGGATGAGCGGAAGCTGATTTTCCAGCTACGCGAAGCGAAGATGTCGGTACCCCGGATCGCCGAGCGCCTCGGTCGACATCGCTCGACAATTCACCGCGAGATCCGGCGCAACTGGCACGACGACGGCCCCTGGCTGCGCGGCTACTTCCCGCAAGCGGCTCAGTCGCGCACCGAGCGGCGGCGCCGCCGCCGGCGCAAGCTGCATCAGGATCCGGACCTGGCGCGGTACGTGATCGCCCGCCTGCAGCAGGCTTGGTCGCCGGAGCAGATCGCCGGCCGGCTTCGGCGTGAGGCCGGCGCCACACGCCTGAGCCACGAGACCATCTACCGGTTCGTCTACAGCGATGTCGGACGCGAGCAGAACCTCTATCAGCTCCTGCCGTGCCAGCGCCGCCGTCGGCGCAAGCGCTATGCGCGCAAGCCCCGCGGCGTGACGATCCCGCTCGAGAATACCTTCCCTGAGCGCCCTGCCGAAATCGCTGAGCGCAGCTCGTTCGGCCATTGGGAGGGCGACCTGGTGATGTTCCGCCGGGCGCACGGGCAACGGAACGTGCTCTCGCTTGTCGAGCGGCAGACCCGGTTCGCGGTGCTGCGCGTGCAGCCGAGCCGGCATTCCAAGCCGATCATGAACAGCCTGGCCGAGGATCTCGGCGGCTTGCCACCAGGCCCGGAGGACCGTGACGTTCGACCGCGGAACCGAGTTCGCCGCCTACCCCGCCCTGAAGACGACGCTGGGGATGGAGGCCCATTTCTGTGCTCCCCAGGCGCCCTGGCAGAAAGGCACCGTCGAGAACACGAACGGCCGGCTGCGACGCTTTCTGCCACTCGACTCGAACATCTCCGAGCAAAGTACGGCCGACCTGCGCGCCCTCGCCGCCCGGATGAACGCCACGCCGCGCAAGTGCCTGGGGTTCATGACGCCGGCGGAGGCGTTCGCCGCCTCAATCCGGATCTGTGGGTTATCGTCGGCCGAACCGAGCGCCTGAAGGTCCGGCTTTCGGACCGGCTGCAATTTGGGTTCGCGACCCGGTGCGGACGTTGTGCGCGATCTGCGAAGGCATGGAGCGGTCAAAGGCAATCTGCCTGATAATGGATATCTACCTTCGCCGACCCGCTCGGAATTCCGCTTCCTTCGCGCACATCGATCCCAATCATTAAGTATCCACCATCCGCAGTTGGACCATGCAGAAGTGTGAGATCTTTATAAAATTCAGGGAGTTCTATTTTCGCATTGATCCTTTTGAATTCATTCTCATAGAATGCGCCGATATCTTTAAGTGCACCCGGAACTTCCATTTCCGTGGAAATAGATACCCCAGAGCCCATGCGAGACCCGTCGAGAATGACAGGGCCATGCATCTTTGAGCCGGGTAATTTTGCAAGACCCAATGGCAACCGATCAAACTGACTATTGCTCGCTGCAATACGAGCCTTCTCAGCGCTACAAACGGAATTGCTCGACGCGCTATGAGAGCAGCCCGCCACATAGATGCAGGCAGCAAGCAAGCAGATCGTGGCGAGGCGTTTCATAGTGGGCTTTCTTATGCTTAGGGTCGGATAGCTGACATTGCCTTTACCGTGGCGGCGGAAGGTCTGGCCGCTGGCGATGTTCGAACCGCAGAGGAAGTTTTGAACCTCATTGCGGAAGGGCGCAGCAACGAAGGTGCTCCTCGCGTCAGATCGCATAACTGCTTTCCACCCCGAACCGAACTTCCCAACGGCGGCTTTCAGCGTCAAGCTACGTGCTCGCGCGCCTACCGGCGCGCTCGAAGCAAGACCTCAGCTGGACGTCCGTGCGTCGGCCCGGCGGTCGGGCTCTGCGCGGTTGGAGGGCTACGCGCCCGCCCGCCGTCCCGTCCCCTGCCCTCGTTGCACTTCGCCTGGAACCCACAGTCAGCCAAGGCGGTCGCCGCGCAGCGTTCTGAAGCCCGCACAAGCGCCGGGCAGAATTAGCAGCGCCCACACCGTTGCCGGCGTTCTGGCGATTGACCTACGGTGGGGCTGTTCTTGGCTTGACCCCGAGGGATGGGATGGCGTTCAGCGGCCGCGCGAGCCCTCGCGAGAGTCGGACAGCGGCTTGGCTAAGGTCGATATTAGCGGTTGCGGCTATCCTGATCACGACAAGCGCCCGGGCCGCGGACCTGGCCACGGAGGTGAAATCGGCCCTGCCGGTCGTGCAGGACGCCTACGTCTTTCTTCACACCCATCCCGAACTCGGAAAGCAGGAGTTTAAGGCGCACGATTTCCTGAAGAGGCGCCTGGCCGAGATGGGCTACTCGCAGTTCGTCGCTTCTCAGTTGGCGCCCACCGCCGTCATCGCTGTCGTAGAGACTGGCCGCCCCGGCCCGGTCGTCGCCCTACGCGCGGAAATGGACGCCCGGCCGCTGCCCGACAATGCGAACGAACCTGCCGGCCACGTTCCGCGTTCCGGCGTCCCGGGCGTCATGCACAGCTGCGGGCACGACGTCCACGCGGCGATCCTGCTGGGCGCCGCCCAGATCCTCATCCGCAACACGGACAAGCTCAAAGGCAAGATCGTCATTCTGTTCCAACCCGCCGAGGAGACCCCCGGCGGGGCAGACGACATCGTCAATGAGCGCATCCTGGACCGGCTGGGGGTCGAGATGATCTTCGCCGAGCATTCGGCTCCGGGCTTGCCGGTCGGGACCGTCGCCGTCTCGCCGGGTCCGGTCCTTGCCGGCAGCAACTACTTCAGCCTCACGCTCCAGGGGCGCAGCGCTCACGCGGCTGCGCCGTCGGATGGCGACGAGGTGCTGCTATCCTCAGCCAGGATCATCGAGGCGCTGTCCGACGCCCCGGCTCGCCGTATCGATCTTGCCCAACGTCCAGTCATCGTGTCGGTCACCAAGTTCGTCGCCGACGGCGGCGCGCGCAACGTCCTGCCCTCACAGGTCGATGCGCTGGGGACGCTGCGCGCCTTCGAAGATCCGAAGATTGCTCCACCGGGCGCCACCTCCATCGAGAGCATACTGACCCGCGAGCTCGATGGTTTGTCGAAGGCCTACGGACTCACCTATGCTTGGCGGCTTGATCCGGGCTCGCCACCGACGGTGAACGATGCGCAGCTGTTCGGCGCCGTCATCCCGCCGCTATCTGCGGCCTTCCCCGGCCGGATCGACACCGCGCCGCACAAGGGGATGTTCTCCGAGGACTTCGCCTACTACACTCCGCATTATCAGGCGCTCTACTTCTCTCTCGGCATCGCCAAAGACGGGCTCGGCAGAGGCAATGTTCATACCGCCGATTTCACCGTGCATCCCGACGCCTTCGCCTATGGCCTTCAGCTGATGACCCTGTTGGTCGAGATCGGCGCGACCGGCCGCGGTGACTGGAGGACCCTGCCGGCCGCTCCCTGACCACCGGGATCACCTGATCGGTCGCCAGCGACCGGCGCCGCAGGATCAGCGCGCGAGCGGGACGTGACAGCCGCATGCGAAGAAGTCGGCGACGCCATGCTGGATCCTGGAGATTTGGTCGGGATCGGGATCGGCCTTCATCAAGGCTGCGCTGGCCGCCTCGTGCAACGCGGCCTCCAAGCCTGGCAGGTCCACCGTCACGCAACGGCCGTCGCGCACGATCTCCCGCCCGCCAACGAACAACTGCTTCACATGACAACGCGTCGCGCGGGCGAGCAGAACCGCGGGAATGTCGATGTCGCTCCGGACGAAATCTCGCGACATCTCGCGGAAGTCCAGGACGAGCAGGTCTGCCGGGGCGCCCGGAAGGACCCGGCCGCCGCTGTCGTCGCCCATGATCGTCCGCCGACCGTCGACGCACGCGGCGTCGAACAGCTCGGCCGGGGTGAAGGGCGGCAGATCGCCGTCGACATCGTGCAGGAGGCGCAGCAGGCGGATCTCGCGCAGGATGTCCTCGTCGTCGTCGAGGCTCATTCCGTCCAGACCGACGCCGAACCGCAGGCCCGCGCGACGCATGGTCTCGAGCGCAGGCAGGCCCGAGCGCAGGCGGAGATTGGACGAGACATTGATCGAGACGGTCACCCCGCGTTCCGCCAGGAGCTCGCATTCGTCCGGGCGAAGCCAGACCGCATGGGCGAGCGTCAACCGCGGACTCAGCAAGCCCATGGCGTCGAGATGACGAAGGAGCCCGTCCGGATAGGCCGCGTCGGCCCACTCCCGTTGCCGCCGGGTTTCGAACAGATGCATGTGCACCCGGCGGCCGTTCTCGGCGGAGGCTCGCGCGATATGCTCGAGCGTCTCGTCGCGCGCCCACTGCGGGGCGACGGGACCATATTGCAGCGTGAAGCAATCATGCTCGAACGCCGCCATGCGTTCGAACAATGCAAGATTGACAGCGAGTGGGCGCTGGCGCGTCGCGGCGACGGCGGGCCGGTCCTCCGGCGGCAGCCGTTCGATCAGCTCACCCAGATCGCCATAGACGTAGGGGTTTCGGTCGGCGAACGGCAGAGCGAAAGCGACCTGCACGCCAGTGTCTCGTGCGGCGCGCGAGACAGCCTCCGCCTTCAAGCCCCGTCCATGATCGTGCGCGTTCGCAGGTGCAGGCATCAGCAGAGAGCCGCGCTCCCGGTCCGTCAGCTGTTCGGCGGCGATAGGCTCGAGCCCGGCGACCTTGCCCCCGGTGATGTGGACGACCGTGGGGCCCAGCGGCGTGGCATGGCCGGGCTCGGTGAGCACGTACCCAACGCGGATTGTTCCGGAACCTTGGTCTCCCGGCGGCGTCAGGCGGCGCTCTCCCGGCTCAGAACCGGCATATCGGTCAGCACCATATGCGCCTTGTGGTGGGTGATGCAGAGCGGCAGGCGCGCCTCTTTCGCAACGAGCTGTGCGGTCGCGCCGCAGGCCCAGAAGACCGGCAGTTCGCCCTCGCCGACGTCGGTGAACCCGTGCCCGCCATAGGTCGTCCCGAGATCCTCGATCCCGATCAGATGGGGCAGGCCGATATGGATCGGGGCGCCGTGGAATTGGGGATAGCTCGCGCAAACCGATATGGCGGAGATCGCGTCGGCAGGCGCCATCGGCCGCATCGACACCACAAGCGGCCCGCGGAATGGCCCGGCTGGGGTGGTGGCGCGGTTGGTGACGTACATCGCGGACACGTCGCCCTCCTCCTTGTGCCGCAGGCGCAAGCCATGGCGGATCAGCACCTCCTCGAAGGAAAAGGAGCAGCCCAGGACGAAGGCGACGAAATCGTCGCACCACAGGTCGGAGATGTCCGTCGGCGTGCCCGTCAGAACACCGTCGCGAAGCACCATGTACTGACCCACGTCGGTGCGCAGATCGAGGTCGGCGGCCAACTCGGGGATGTGGGGAGACCCGGGCCGCGACCGGCCCAGCATCGGCAGCGCCTGGCTGTTCAGCTGGCAAAAGCGCGCGAAGTCGTCAGCCCATTCATTCGGGACGATAAACAGATTTCCCTGGGCATAGCCCGGCGCGACATCACTGGTGAAGGCGCGAAAGCGCCCCTCTCGGATTGCGCGGCGGACGGACTGCGGACTGGAAAGGTTTAGCGGCGCTTCACCACCCGCTTGTGAACCTCCGATGAGAGGGCCAGTCACGTGGCGCTCTCCCGTTCTTCCCATCCATAATCGCGCTCCGCAGCGCCGATCGTCAGAAGACCGCTGTCGATATCCTGTGCGATCGCCGTGCGAGCGCGCGCAGCGGGATCGCCCAGACCGCCGCCGCCTGCGGTTTCCAGCACGAGGCGATCGCCGGCGGGAATGACCTGCAATCCCTTTGCGCGGAGCGTTCCGCCGGAGGCGAGCCGCACAACCCCACGCGCACCGTCTTGGCCCTCATCGCGGCCGCTGGCGGGATGCGTTACGCGCTCGAACATGGCGAGGACCTGGAAGGCGCCGCCATCGCGGGAGCCGACTTCGACGACCTGGCCCACCCCGCCGCGCTGGCGGCCTGCCCCGCCGCTGTCGGCGCGCAGCTCCTTGCGCCAGATCACGATGGGCGCGCCCGCTTCGATCACCTCGACCGGCATGGCCTTGACGCCGCTTGGAAAGGCCGTGGCGTCGAGGCCATCCTGCCGGCGCCGGGCGCCCGATCCGCCGCTGGTCATGAACACGGTCTCGAAGGTTTCCCCCACTCTATCGCCCCTTGCCCGCAGCGCCGCCCCGCGCAGCTGGACGATCCACAGGCAGGAGGCTCCTTCGGCGGGGATGCGCCCCGGCAAGGCCTGATCGAGGCAACCGAAGACCAGGTCCGGCAGCATCTGGCCGATCATGTGCCGCGCGGCGACGGGCCATGGCCGCTGAACGTTGAGGATGCTGCCCTCCGGCGCCTTGACACGGAACGGCGTGAGCGCCCCGGCATTGTTCGGCACCTCCGGCGAGACGACGCATTTCAGGCCGAAGATCGTGTAGGCCTTGCAATAGTTCAGCACGACGTTGATCCCGTGCGGAACTGCAGCGTCCGACCCTTCATAATCGACCAGGATCTCGTCGTCGGCGATCGTGACCGAGGCCCTGAGCGTGATCGGATCGGCATAGCCGTCGATGACGATCTCGTTGCGCCAGGTCCCCTTGGGCAGTTTGGCGATCTCGCGTCGGGTGGCGACCAGAGACCGTTCGATGATGTAGTCCGCCACCTCGTCCAGAGCCTCTAGGTCGAACTCGTCCAACATGGCGCAGAGGCGGCGCGCGCCGGTCTCGTTGGCGGCGATATAGGACAGGACGTCCCCCTCGGCCTGCAGCGGGGTCCGCACATTGGCGCGCAGGATCTCCATCAGGTCTTCGTTGATCCGGCCCTGGGACACGAGCTTCATGATCGGGATCTGCAATCCCTCCTCGAAGATCGACTTCGCATCCGGCCCCTGCCCCAGGCCGCCGATATCAACCTGATGGCAGCAGCAGCCCAGCAGGCCGATGATCCGGCCACGATGGAACACCGGGCTGACGACGGTGATGTCGTGCAGATGGCCGGCGGTCATCCAGGGGTCGTTGGTGATGTAGTGATCGCCGGCGCTCATCGTCCGGGCGGGGTAGCGCGCCAGGAAATGTCTGACGCCCTCCGCCATCGAATTGACGTGGCCGGGCGTGCCGGTCACGGCTTCGGCGAGCAGCCGGCCCTGGATGTCGAAAACCGCACAGGAGAGATCCCCCGCGTCGCGGACCGTGGCAGAAAAGGCAGTGCGCACCAGGGTCTGCGCCTGCTCCTCGACGACCGACAGCAAGCGCGTCCAACTCACCTGAAGGCGCAGATCCGACAGAAGCGCGGTCATGGTTGGGCCATCCTTCCAGCTTGATCCAGCGCCGCTTTCAAGCGGACCGCATCAATCCTCGTGGGGTTTCTTGAAGCTCGAATAGAAACGCGACAGGTGGGTGGCGACATGGACCGGCGGAAATTTCGCCTCGCCATCCCGCTCGACCAGTTCCGGCAGGGGCTCAACAACGACGTCGTGGTCGGGGTTCAGAAAAAACGGGATTGAAAACCGCTCGTTCGGTGTGGTGTTGCGAACCCTGTGCAGGTTGGAGAGGTAACGGCCGTTCGACCACCACATCATCATGTCGCCGACATTGATCGTCAGGGCGCCCTCGCACGGCGGGATCTGTATCCATTCGCCATCGCGCCTCTTCACCTCAAGGCCGCCCACCTCGCCCTGGGCGAGAATTGTGAACGGCGTGTCGTCAGTGTGGGACACCATGTTGGTCACATCGGTGCAGGCGCCGCCCGGCAGGGGCGGATTGTACATCAGGCTCAACTGGCTGAGCGGCCGGTGGAAATAGTCGTCGAAGCGGTCTGAGGGCAGTCCGATGCCGATCGCGAAGGCTTGAAGCAGGTGGCGGGACAGGTCCTCCATCGCATCGTAATAGAGATTGCAGGTCTCTCCGAAGCCATCGAGGTCGTCGGGCCAGCGATTGGGTTTGTAGAAGAAATTTCCCGACAGCACGTCCGGGTCGTCCGGGGGCAACTCCTTCTGGATACGGTAATGCTCGAACAGCCGACTGTTGCGGGTCAGGGCTTCGCCCGGCTGCGTCCCCAACCATCCCCTGTACCAATCATAGGTCGCCGAGACCCTCGCGCGCTGCTCGACAGGCAGGTGGAAGAAGCGCGCCGACTGCTCGAAAGCGCCGCTCAGCAGCACGGCCGGAACACGGTGGCCGGTGATATTGAAGAAGCCGATCTCCTCGCAGGCTGCGGCGATCTCCATCGCAACCGCCGTCCGGCCACCGGCGTCGCCGCCGAAGAAGGGGGCGAAGTCGATGGTCGGCACTTCGGACAGGGCCACCGGCTTGGCGGTCACCAGATCGTCGTCGCCTCTGCCCATACGCATTGTGCGCGCCCTGCCGTTATGGCCGTTGCAGCAGATCGATCAGGCTGGAGGTGTCCCACCGCCTGCCGCCGCGCTCCTGAACGCGTGCGTAGAATTGATCGACGAGCGCAGTCATCGGCAAGGCTGCGCCGTTGCGGCTGGCTTCGGCGATGCAGATTGCGATGTCCTTACGCATCCAGTCGACCGCGAAGCCGAAATCGAACCTGCCCTCCAGCATGGTCGACGAGCGGTTTTCCATCTGCCAGGACTGAGCCGCGCCCTTGGAGATCACGTCGACCGCCTTCTTGGCGTCGATCCCGGCGCGCTGGGCGAAGTTCAATGCCTCGGCGAGCCCCTGCACGACGCCTGCGATACAGATCTGGTTGACCATCTTGGTCAATTGCCCGGAGCCGACCGGCCCCATCAGGGTCACCGCGCGACCGTAGGCGGCCATGACGTCGCGCACCCGGTCGAAGACGGCCTCGTCGCCGCCGAGCATGATCGTCAGCGCGCCATTCACCGCGCCGGCCTGACCTCCGGAAACCGGACCGTCGAGGAAGGCGATCCCCCTGGCGGCGCCTTCCGCTGCAAGCTCGCGCGCCACGTCGGCCGAAGCAGTCGTGTGGTCGACAAGGACGGCGCCCCGCGACATTCCAGCGAAAGCGCCCAGCGGACCTGAAATGACCTGACGCAGGTCGTCGTCGTTCCCGACGCAGCAAAAGACGATCTCGGCGCCCTCGGCGGCAGCGGCGGGCGTCCCCGCGGAGCGGCCGCCGTATTCTCCGGTCCAGGCCTCGGCTCTCGCGGCGGTACGATTGTAAACGGTCACCTCATGCCCGGCCCGCGCCAGGTGGCCGGCCATGGGATAGCCCATCACGCCCAGACCGATAAATGCCACCTTCACCTTGCCACCTCGCCATAATTCGCGGAGCAACGCTTGAGACCCGCAGAGCAAATCCTAAGGACTCTCCGCCCGCTCAAGAGTTCTGTCCGCCCGAACTCAGTGGAGTCGTACACGGCGAGGGTGTTGCGCGGTTGTGCCTTTTCGGCTGGCGAGCGAGGCGGAAACGTCTACGCCAAAAACGGGGGCGACGATGCGAAACCAGCAACGCTGGTTGCCCCAAATAGCACCTCACGTATACACCGCCGGCCTATAGCGTTCCGGAGCAGATCGCCGCGCCCGGTTCGCGGCTGGGCGTCAACCAAGGCATCCTTCCAGCATGAAGCCGCTTGAATACCTTCGCATCGGCGCTGACATTGGCGGAACCTTCACCGACGTCGTACTCGAGGCCCCGGACCAGCGTCTTACGACCAAGGTCTTGACCACCCATGACGCGCCGGAGCGCGCCCTCATCGCGGCCGCACTTGGTCTTCTCGCCGAGGGCGGCTACACGCCCGACCAGGTCACGCTCCTCGTCCATGGGACGACATTGGCGACGAACGCCCTGATCGAACGGCGTGGCGCACGCACGGGGCTGCTCACCACGAAAGGCTTTCGCGACGTCATCGAGATCGGCACCGAAGGCCGCTTTGATCAATATGACCTCGGCATCGAGAAGCCGCCGCCGCTGGTGCCGCGACATCTGCGCCAGGTGGCGGCCGAACGGATGGATGTGGACGGAAACATCCTCCTGCCGCTCGACAAGCGCGCCGTCCTGGAGGCCGCTGCTCATTTCAGGCGGGAACAGATCGAAAGCGTCGCGATCGCATTCCTCCACAGCTATGCGAATCCAGCCCACGAGCGCGCCGCCGCCGAGATCCTCCGCGCCGCATTGCCGGATGTGGAGCTTTCGCTGTCTTCGGAAGTGTCGCCCGAGATGCGCGAGTATGAGCGGTTCTCGACGACCGCCGCCAACGCCTATGTCCAACCGATCGTGGCCGGCTATCTCAGGCGTCTGGAGACCCAGCTCTCCACGCTGGATTTCCGATGCCCGCTGTTCCTGATGCTCTCCTCCGGCGGATTGACCACTCTTGAGACGGCGATGGCGTTTCCGGTCCGGCTGGTCGAATCTGGACCGGCGGGGGGTGCGATCTTTGCGGCGGACGTCGCCTTGCAGCGCGGCATCGACAAGATGCTCGCCTTTGACATGGGCGGAACGACCGCCAAGATCTGCTTTATCGACCACGGCAAGCCCTACCGGTCGCAGCGTTTCGAAGTTGCTCGCGTCCATCGCTTTCGCAAGGGAAGCGGCCTGCCCCTGCGGATTCCGGTGCTGGAAATGGTCGAGATCGGGGCCGGGGGCGGCTCGATCGCAGGGCTCGACGGCGTCGGACGCCTGACCGTCGGGCCGCGAAGCGCCGGGTCCGAGCCCGGCCCAGCCTGCTACCAGCGAGGCGGTGAAAATCCCACCGTCACAGACGCCGACCTGCTGCTAGGCCGCATCGACCCGACGGCGTTCGCTGGCGGACGGATGACGCTCGATAGCGACGCAGCCGCCGACGCCATGCTGAACCTCGATCCCACACAGAGCGACGCCGCCATGCTCGCGGTCGGCGTTTGCGACATCGTCGATGAGACGATGGCGTCCGCTGCGCGGGTTCATGCGGTCGAGCAAGGAACGATTGTGGATCAGCGGACGCTGGTGGCCTTCGGCGGGGCGGCGCCCCTTCATGCGGCGCGGCTCGCCGAGAAATTGGGGATTGTCGAAGTCGTCGTGCCGCAGAACGCCGGCGTCGGATCGGCAGTAGGCTTCCTGCACGCTCCGATCGCCTACGAGCTTTCGCAGAGCTTCCACCTCAGCCTCGACACGCCGGATTTCACCGCGCTCAACGCCATGCTCGCCGGCATGGCGCAGACGGCGCACGCCGTGGTCCTGCGCGGCGCGCGCGAAACCGCTCGCAGTGAAATCCGCACGGCCTTCGCGCGCTTCCAGGGGCAGGGCTATGAAGTGCCGATCGACGTCCCTGTCCGCCGGCTGGAGCCGGGAGACGGGCAGCTTCTGCTGCAGGCGTTCCAGGAGGTCTATGGCGCACAGTACGGCGGCGTCACGCCCAAGCTCCCAGTCGAAATCCTGACGTGGCGGGTTCTGGTGACCACAACCGTACCACCTCCGCCCCGTCTCGCCGACCCGGTAATGCGGACGACGGTCCCCGATCGATCAAGGGCGGTTCTCGACGTGGCCAGCGGCGAGGTCGAGACCTATGCGGTCGCCAGGCGTGCGGACTTGCTGCCTGGCGCCAGGATCGAAGGGCCCGCGCTTATTGTGGAAGACGGCACCACGACTGTGGTGACGTCGGCATTCGACGCGATCGTGGACGCTTACGGCAACCTGGTGCTGCGCCGACGGTGACAAGCCGCGCGCCCGATCGGAAGAAAACCTCGGCCGCCCCGCTTTTCACAACGCCACTCTGCGAGACGAGCAACACCGAACCTGGCCACCTTGCCGCACAATGGATCTGAGAGGCCAAACCTTGCCAGTTGGTGAGGGCGTCTATGGACGGCCTGGCGCCTTTGCGCTCGATAATTGAATCCGGCCGCGTACGAGCTGCAGGCCCAGCTCATCTGATCGGCGAGAGCCCTGGGAGAGCGACATGGAAGAGCAACGGATCAGCTGGCCCGCCATCGTCGTCATCTACCTGGTGACCGTGCTCAGCATGGCCGCTGTGGGCGTGGTCGCAGCGCTTACACACGACCTCACCTCCGCCTTCGGCGTTTCGAAAAAGGCCATCGGCCTGGCGCTGTCGCTTTTCTCCCTGCCGTCAGCGCTCGCGGCGATCTTCTGCGGCGGCGTCATCGACCGTTTCGGCCCGAAGCGGGTGATCCTGGTCGGCTGCGCGCTCGTAGCCCTCGGCGACGTGATCGCCGCCGCGCTTCAGTCCCTGCCCGGACTGACGCTCGGGCTGCTGGTGAGCGGCGTCGGCTATACCGGGATCAATGTGGCGGCGCCGGCGATGTTCGTCAGCGCTGCAAGCGGGGGCCGGCGGGTGCGGGCCATGGCGCTGTGGTCCACCAATGCACCGACAGGTTTCGCCGTCGGTCTGCTGATCGCCGCGTCTTTCGCGGGCAGCTCTCACTGGACCATCCCCCTGCTGATTCACGGCGGACTGATGGCGCTCGCCGGCGCCGGCGCTGCGGCTCTGGCGCCAGCGTCCAGGAGCACCGGCGCCCTGCCCCTGGGCGAGCAGCTGCGCGGCCTGGCGCGCGTCTTCGCCGAGCCAGGGGTTCTGCGCCTGGCGCTCACGGCGGCGTTTCCCTGCGCGCTGTCCTACGGCACGAGCCTGGTGGCGCCAGCCTATCTCTCCGAAGCGCACGGGGTGAACATGGCCGCCTCCGCCACCGGCGTGGCGGCGGTGAAGGGCCTCGCCATGGCGTTCTGCGGACTTGCGAGCGGCGCCCTGCTGGCCCGCAATCCGAACATCCCGCGCCTGTTCACGGGTCTTGCGCTGCTGGGCGTCACCGCACAGTTCGCCGTCTTCTACCCCGGTCCCAGCTTCGGCCTGGCCATCGTCGGCCTGGCCGCGTGGCTCGTCGCCTATGGCGGACTCACCGCGACCGCCATGTCGCTCCTCCCCACGGTCGTCCGGCCGTCGCAGACCGGTGCGGCCGCAGGCCTCGTCAGCCAGCTCATGTCGATCTTTTCCGCCCTGGCGCCGACCGTCTACTTCGGCCTGCAGGGCTGGACCAGCTACGTGCTGTTGGCCGCCGCCGGGCTGACGATCAGCGTGGTGGCGCTGCCGGCCTGGTCGCGGCGGGCGCCAGCGGCGGCCTCGGCCGCCTGAGCCCTCCCAGACCCGCCGGCCAGTATCAACCGGAGGCGAAGATGCCCGGAACGCCGTCCGTGATCGTGACCCACCAGCTTGGCTGGCGCAAAGGCGTCCAGTTCGCAGGCCAATACCTCGCCCAGGCGCTTGGATTTCTGGACGCCGAAGGGGTCGCCGCCGAGTTCATCGAAGGCGGCGCGGACACGAACTACCGTGGCCTGGTGGCGAGCGGTCGCGTGCTGGTCAGCGAGAGCACCCCCCTCGGCATGATCGATGCGGCCCTGGAGGGCCAGGATCTGGTGGCCTTCGCCGCGGTGATGCAGCGCGACCCCGCTGCCCTTCTTAGCCAACGCGGCAGGCCCATCGCCTCGCTGTCCGACATGCTCGGCAAGACGATCGCCGCGCCCGCCGGCGTGAGCCATCTGGTCCGAGCGCTGCTGCGCCGGGCGGACCTTCCGGCGGACGACGTGGCCTTCACCCGGCCGGGCGACGACGCCGGACGGCTCGCGGCGCGCGAGATCGACGGCTACTACGGCCACGCCACAGTCGCCGTGCCGGCTCTGCGCGCCCTCGGCATCGACCCGCACACTCTTTTGCTCGGCGACCTCGGGGCTCCAGGCTACGCCCAGGCCTTGATCGTACGCCGGGACGTCCTGGACGATCATCACGACCTGCTGGTCCGCTATCTCCGCGCCTTGGTCAAAGGCTGGCGGCATTTTGTCGAACACCCGGAGGAGTCGACACGATTGATTGTCGAGCAGTGGGCGACCGATGCGCCGTTTGAGGAGCAACTCGGCCAGGCGGCGATGATGCGAGACTTCATCCTGGCCGGCGACGCCCTGAGCCGCGGCATTCTGTGGATCGATCCTGCGCGGTTCGACCAGGCGCTGACCTTCGCCCGAGAGACGGGGCTCGCGCCGGCGGATCGGAAGATCGACGCCGGCCGCCTGGCCACCCAGAGCCTTATCAAGCAAGCGCTCGCCTGAGTGTCGCGGGCGGACAGGAGGGAAGTCCTGTCCGCCGCGCGCTGCTAATAGCGATAGAGCGCCGTGACGCCGATGGTCCGCGGCCGGTAGGTCTGGACATAGTAGAGCTTGGAGCCAACGCCGTCGTTCGACCGGCTCAGGGCGGCGTGGGAATCCAGTGCGTTGTTCACGAAGGCCGAGACGTCGACCTTGTCGAACTTCACGCCGGCTCGCAGCGACAGGTCCCCGCTCGCCGGCAGGGCGCCCAAGCCGGGGTCGTAGCCGAAGGCCTGCGGGTTGGGCACATAACCGCGGGACTGATAGCTGTAGTCCGCCCGGCCGTAGGCCGTCACCGTCTCGCTGACAGGATGCTCGGCGCCGAGGTAGGCAGATGCCGTCCAGGCGGGACCGCCGATCTTGTCGCCCGCCTGCCGCAGGACCAGGCCGTTGCCGCCGAGGATTTCCTCGTCGAAACTGGTGTTGTTGTAGCCGACGTTCACGCCCGCCGTGACCCCGGCGGTCGGCATGAAGGCCAGTTGCACGTCGATGCCCTTGCCGGTCGCTTCGCCCAGATTGTCGACGTAGGAGAAGCTGCAGCGCGGCAGTCGGACGGATTGCTGGATGTTCTTCCACTTCACATAATAGGCGTTGACGTCGAACTGCAGCTTGCCGTCGGCGACCATGCCCTTGCTGCCCAGTTCGTAGCTCCAGAGCGAGTCCGACTTGAAGTTGACGGGGCTGGCGCTGAGGCCCAGCGTCGCCAGGTCGGCCGCGCAGAAGGTGGAGTCGACCGGCAGTTGCCCGCCGCCCGGCCGGAAGCCCTTGCTGGCGGAGGCGTAGATCATCTGGCGTTCGTCCAGGTCGTACTGCAGCCCGACCTTCGGGGTGAAGGCGTGGTCGCTGGTGTGCGTCTCGGACGTCGTCCGCCTGCCGCTGTTCACCGGGCCGTCGCGGGTGTCGTCGAAGTCGAACTTGACCGCGGTATAGCGGGCGCCGACGGTGAGCTTGAGCTTGTCGGTGATGTGCCAATCCGCCGAGCCGAAGCCCGCATACTGCTTCTCCGTCGCGGCGACGCCCTCATATAGATTGATATGCCCGAGGTACTGCTGCACGCCGCGGGACAGCACGCCCGGGATCAGGCTCGACCCGATGAGCTGCTGAAAGTCCTGCACGGTGTGCGAATAGTAGCCGCCGAAGGTCCATTCGAGCTTCTGGTTCGGCGCATAGGATTGCAGCCGCACTTCCTGAACGAAGTTCTTCTGTCCTGTGTTCACGCGGGTGAGGGAGTTATTTGGATCCTTGTTGTTGAAGATGCCGAACTCGCTGCCCGAGCGCAGGAAGGTCTGGAAGGTCAGATAGTTGAGGTCCTTCGCATTGCTGCGGTCGAAATAGGAGGTGTTGGAGATCAGCGAAATGTTGCCGAAGTCGTACTGCCCCTTGAGCGCGGTCAGGGTGAACCGGTCCCGCTCCGGCTCGGGCAGCGCCGGTCCGGCGACAAAGTCGCCGGAGCTGACGTCGCCATAGCCTTCCCAGAACTGGTCGCGACCGCCAAACCGGACCTCCTGATAGTAGACGGAGGGGGTGAGGCTGAGATTGTCGATCGGTTTCCAGGTTATCGCCAGGCGGCCGGTCTTGGTGTCCTGCCAGTTGATGTCCTTGTTGAGGACCGCCGACGACGTCCCCGTCGAGCTGATCAGGTCAACATAGCCGCCGTCGCGCCGGGTCGAGGCGCTCGCCCGGAAGGCCACCTTGTCGTTGATGGCGCCGCCCAGGGCGACACCGAATTCGCCGCTCTCCGAGCCGTTCTTGGTGGTCGCCAGTTCGGCCCGTGCATAGGCTTCCGGCTTGCCGAACTTGGGCTGCGGGGTGAGGAACCGCACTGCGCCGCCTTCGGCGCCGGCGCCGAACAGGGTGCCCTGCGGCCCGCGCAGCACCTCGACCCGCTCCAGGTCGAAGATCTTCGGATAGGGGTTGCCGCCGAAATAGCCGACGCTGCGGATCTGCACCGGCGTGTCGTCGATGTAGATGGCGGTCGTCGCCGCCCCGACGTCCGAGGCGATTCCGCGGATCGCGATGTTGGCGGCGTTGTTCCCGGAGACGCCCGAGGTGCGGGCGAACCGCAGCGAGGGCGTCAGTCGCGCGACGTCGTCGATCGCCCGGACGCCCTGAGCGTCCATCACCGTCTGCGAATAGCTGGTGATGGAGATCGGCACCTCGAGGATGTTCTGGGCGCGGCGCTGCGCCGTCACCACCACCTCGTCGATCGTCGCCGCGTCCTCCGCCCGAGCAATTACAGGATGGGCCAACACAGGCGCGGCGGCCGCGATGGCCCCCGCCAGCAGCATCAGCTTGAAGTTGTAAGAACCCGTCCGCCACTGCTCGGACCTGGAACGCAAATCACGCATGGTCGACCCCCGTTCGCCGCTTCGGCGCATTAAAGACGGACCATGCTTATCGCGGCAACATCCGTCGACTTACGATTTCAATGAACTTCATGAGAAAAAATATTATCTGCACACAACTCAGACACGGTCGTCGTTTTATCAGACAATATCGATGACATCGTCGGTCAATACTGTAACAAAATGCACGGCCGAGGGATCTAACCTCGTCCGTTACTTTGCGCCGGGCTCAACGCCGACCGATCAGACACAGACCGAGTGTTCGATTAACGAACATATGATCACTGTCGATGGCAGACCATAGCAGCGGGGTTCGCGGACTTACTGTTGCCCGCTTGGGGCGTGGGCGTTGTCATATCGGCCACACGTCCCTCGCACATTTAAGTGGAAAGCCAGACGCGATTTGGCCTTTGATCCTCAGATGCGCCGCAAGATCGGGCGGTTCGCATCACTACTCATGTTCACTAATCGAACGAGCTTCTGGAAGATCGATGATCAACGCCGAGAAGAACGCTCTGATGACCCAGGTCGGGCCGGACCGACCGGCGGGCCGCCTGTTGCGGGCCTACTGGCAACCGGTGGCGCTGGCTGACGAGCTGGACGCGGAGCGGCCGCTGAAGGCGCTCAAGCTGCTCGGCCAGGATCTGGTGCTGTTTCGCGACGAGGCCGGGCGGCTCGGGCTGATCGACCGCGACTGTCCCCACCGCGGCGCCGACCTAGCCTACGGGCGTCTTGAGGATGGGGGGCTGCGCTGCCCCTTCCATGGATGGCTGTTCGACGTCGACGGACGGTGCCTGGAGACGCCGGCCGAGCCCCCCGGCTCCAACCTCTGCGCCCGGATCCGCCAGGCCAGCTATCCGGTGGTCGAACGCAGCGGGATCGTCTTCGGCTATCTGGGCGAAGGCGCCCCGCCGGCCTTCCCGGCGTTCGACTGCTTCCTGGCGCCGGACACCCACACCTTCGCCTTCAAGGGGCTGATCGAGTGCAACTGGCTGCAGGCCCTGGAGGTCGGGCTGGATCCGGCCCACGCCTCCTTCCTGCACCGCTTCTTCGAGGACGAGGACACCTCCCAGGCCTACGGCCGGCAGTTCCGCTCCGCCTCGATGGGCACGGACATGCCGATGACCCGGGTGCTGCGGGAATATGTGAATCCGACCATCGAGGTCGAGCCGACCGGCTACGGCCTGCGCATCGTCGCCCAGCGCACGATCGACGCGGCCCGCACCCATGTCCGCGTCACCAACCTGACCTTCCCCCAGGCCTTCGTCATCCCGATGAGCGAGGAGATGACGATCAGCCAGTGGCATGTGCCGGTCGATGACGTGTCCTGCTACTGGTACGCCATCTTCACCAGCTTCGGCGCAGCCGTCGATCGCGCCCAGATGCGCGCCCAGCGGCTGGAGCTGTACGAACTGCCCGACTATCGCCCGCGGCTGGGGCGGGCCAACAACTACGGCTTCGACCTGAAGCAGCAGCAGACCCAGACCTATACGGGCATGGGACACGACATCAACGTGCACGACCAGTGGGCGATCGAGTCCCAGGGGCGCATCCAGGACCGCACCCGCGAGCACCTCGGACAGTCGGACAAGGCGATCGTCGCCTACCGGCGCCTGCTGCTCGCCGCCATCGAAGACGTCGCCGCCGGCCGCAGGCCGATGATGACGCCGACGCCGGACGAGGCGGCGGGCCTACGCGGGCCGGCGGCGATCGACGGCATCTGCGATCCGGCGCGCGCCCGCGACTACTGGGTCCAGCTGGACGGCGAGCGCCGGGCTGGCGCCGCCTGGGCCCAGCTGGAGCCTGCCTCCTGAGCCCGCTCCGATGACATCGGTCCGGCGTCTCTTCGTCCTGCTCTGCGGCTTCGAGATCATGCGCAAGACGATCTCGACCCGCGACCGCGGCGACCGCTTCGTGCTCAGCGAACCGATCTCGGCCTATCTGCTCGACACCACAGAGGGCTGGATCCTGCTGGACGCCGGGTTCGACCGGGCCGCCATCGCCGGACCGCAGGAGGTGCAGGCCTTCTTCGACCGCACCGGCTGCTACCCCCCGGTCGTCGGCGACGACCACCTGATCGAACACCAGCTCGCCGCGATCGGCGTCACCCCGAGCGAGATCCGCAAGGTGGTGCTCAGCCACATGCACAGCGACCACACCGGCTTCCTGAAGCACCTGCCCCAGGCGCAGGTCTGGGTGCAGCGCGCCGAGCACGAGCACGCCCACACGCCCGGCCTGGGCGGCGGCTACAGCCCCGCGGACTATCGCGACCTCGGCCTCGACTGGCGCCTGGTCGAGGGCGACTGGGAAATGGTCCCGGGCCTGCGGATGGTCAGCACCCGCGGCCATACGCCGGGCCACCAGTCCGCGATGGTCGAGCTGCCGAACACCGGTTGGGTGGCGCTGCCGTTCGACGTCGGCGACCTCGCCGAGAACTTCGAGGACGAGGTGCTGCCGGGCGCCGCCTGCGACGACGTCGCCGCCCTTGCCGCGATCCGGCGCATCAAGGCCCTGGCCGCCGAGCATCAGGCGCTGATGATCCTGTTTCACGACCCGACGGCGATCCAGTCCTTGCGCCTCGCGCCCGCCTGCTACGACTGAGTTCCCCAGTGATTGAACCATGACTAGACTGCTCGAACAGCACGCCCGCGCCCGCGCCGAGAACCCAGCCGGACGGGATTTTTCGGAAGCCCTGGCGCGCGGGCTGTCGGTGATCGACCTGTTCGGCCCGGACACGCCGGCGCTGACCCTGAGCGACGCGGCCAAGCGGCTCGGCCTGCCGCGGGCGACGGTGCGGCGCGCCCTGATCACCCTGGTGGCCCTGGGCTACGCCGAGGAGCGGGCCCGGCGTTTCCGGCTCACACCTAAGGTGCTCGGACTGGCCAGCGCCTATCTGGGCTCCAGTTTCGCCAGCACCCTTTTCCAGCCCGCCTGCACCACGCTCTCGGCCCAGTATGGCGAGACCTTCTCGCTGGCCGTCCTCGACGGCGACGCCGCGGTGATGGTCGCCTACGCGACGCCGCGCCGGCTCTACGACGGCGGCGGCTTGGGCCTGCGCATGCCCGCCTATTGCTCAGCCGTCGGCCGGGTGCTGCTGGCCGGGGCCGCGCCGGAAGAGCGCGAGGCCTACCTCAAGCGACTGACGCCGACGCAGGTGACCCGCCACACCGTCACCAGCAAGGCCGCCCTGCGCCGCATCCTCAACCAGGTGGAGCAGGACGGCTACGCCCTGGCCTCGGAAGAGGCGGAGGAGGGTTTCCGCTCGCTCGCGGTGCCGATCGTCCACCCGGCCGGCGTCGCCCGCTACGCCCTCAACGTCGGCCGCGTGGTGAGCGCCCCGGCCGACGACCTGACCCGCTTCCTGCCGATCCTCAAGGAGGCCGCGCGGGAGCTTCAGGCCCAGCTCATCTGACGCCTGGGCCGGGCGCGAGGGTGCCGAACATAGCAGAACGTTATTCATGAAGTGTCCCCGAACCTCATCGCATTGCCGCCACCGCGCCGCGCGCGTGCAGAAAAGGCACCTCTCGACATCGCCAAGCCGTGCCATCGTGCTCCCATGATGGCGTTGCATCTTGGATCAACTCATGGACCGGGTATTGGTTGACCACGTCTCCAGGTCCTTCGAGATGCTCGAGCGGACCGTCGCCGATCGGAGTGCCTGAAATGGGCGCGCTTGGTGGCAAATCCGCCCTGATCACCGGAGGCACCAAGGGATTGGGCGCCGAGATTGCCATCGCTCTGGCCCGGGCCGGCGCCGACGTCGCCGTGCTGGGCCGCGACGCCGCGGCGGGCCAAGCCGTGGTCGATCAGGTTCGTGACCTCGGCCGCCGCGCGGTCGTGCTCGCCGTCGACGTGACCAACGCCAACCAGATGGAGCAGGCTGCGGCCCAGGCCAACGAAGCCCTGGGCGCGATCGATGTCCTGGTCTGCACCGCCGGCGTCGGCAGCCCGCGCCGCCCGCTCTGGGAGCTCGACCCTGAGGACTTCCGCGCCTGCTACGACGTCAACGTGCTGGGAGTGATGCTGGCGATGCGGGCCGCCCTGCCATTCATGATTGCGCAACGTTCGGGACGGATCATCAACATCGGCGGAACTTACGGCCATAAGGGCGTGGCGCTCGCCAGCGTCTACGCCTCGACCAAATGGGCGCTGCGCGGCCTGACCCGCTCGGTCGCCCTGGAGGTCGGAGCCTACGGAATCACCGCCAATGTCGTTGCGCCCGGAGGGACCGCGGGCCCACGCCTGACGCGGGATTTCGAACGCTCCGCCGAGCGCGAGGGCCTTCCCTATGAGGCCGTGCTCGAACGCTTCACCAGCCGCACGGCGCTGGGACGCCTGGTCACCGGGGACGAGGTCGCCGCCGCCGTCATCCACCTGGCGTCCGACGCCGGCCGCAACATCACCGGCCAGGACCTGATCGTCGACGCCGGCCAAGTTATCTGAGGAGCGCCATGGGCAAGGACTTCAAGGCCGGCGGCTACAAGGCCGACACTCTGGCGGGCCACCTCGGGCGCGACCCGACCGCCTGGCGCGGCGCGGTCAATCCGCCCGTCTACCACACCTCGACGGTGATCTTCGAAAGCGTCGCCGAGCTGCTGGAGACCCGCCGCGACCGGGCCTCGGGCGCCTTCGTCGGCTTCACCTACGGGCGCGAGGGCACGCCGCTGACCCGCGCCTTCGAGGACGCGATCACCGCGCTGGAGGGCGGCTACCGAGCGGTGGTCGCCTCCTGCGGCCTGGGCGCGATCGCCGCCTCGCTGACCGCCTTCCTCTCGGCCGGCGACCACCTGCTGATCGTGGACTGCGTCTATGGACCGGCGCGGCAGTTCTGCGAGGACTTCCTCACCCGTTTCGGCGTCGAGGTGACCTTCTACGACCCGCGGATCGGCGCCGGCGTCGAGGCGCTGATCAGGCCGAACACCAGGGTGGTCTACATGGAGTCCCCCGGCTCCCTGACCTTCGAGGTCACCGACGTCCCGGCGATCACCCGGATCTGCCGCGCCCGGGGGATCACCACCATCCTGGACAACACCTGGGGCTCGCCGGTCTGCTTCCGGCCGCTGGCGCACGGCGTCGACGTCTCGATCAATGCGGCAACCAAATACATCTCCGGCCACTCGGACCTGATGCTGGGGATCGCCGTCTGCACGGAAGACGCCTTCCTGCCGGTCAAGAAAACCGCCTCGGCCTCGGGCTACTGCGGCGGGCCGGACGATGTTTACAACGCGCTGAGGGGCCTGCGCACCCTGCCGCTGCGGATGCGCCGCCACCAGCAGACCGCCACCCGGCTGGCCCGCTGGCTGCAGGCCCGGCCGGAGGTGGCGCGGGTGATGTACCCGGCGCTGGAGGACGATCCCGGCCACGCGATCTGGAAACGCGACTTCGACGGCGCCTCGGGCCTGTTCGGCGTCGAGCTCAAGCCCTGCAGCGAGGCCCAGTTCGCCGCCATGCTCGACCACCTGGACATCTTCCGCCTCGGCTACTCCTGGGGCGGCTATGAGAGCCTGGTGGTGCCGACCTATCCCCACACCCTGCGCTCGGCGACGATCTACGGCGGCGGGCCCAGCCTGCGGCTGCACGCCGGGCTGGAGGACTGCGACGACCTGATGGCCGACCTTGAGCGCGGGTTCGAGCGCCTGCGGGCCGCCGGGTGACGACGATGACGCCGCCCCACCCCTTCCTCGCCACGCCCGCCAAGCAGATGCTGATCGACGGACGGCGCGTCGACGCCCTCTGCGGCGCGACGTTCGAGACCCTCAACCCGGCGACCGGCGCGGTGCTCGCCACCCTGCCCGCCGCCGGACCCGAGGACGTCGACCTCGCCGTGGTGGATTCCCGCCGGGCCTTCGAGGGCGAGTGGCGGCGCTTCACGCCCGCCGACCGGCAGCGGGTGCTGCTCAAACTGGCCGAGCTGGTGGAGGCGCGCTGGGAGGACATCGCCCGGCTCGACACCCTCGACATGGGGGCGCCGATCCGCCACACCCGCGGGCCGCGGGACCTGCTGGTCGGCCTGCTGCGCTACTACGCGGCCCAGGCCCTCAGCCTCGACGGCCGCACTCTCCAGACCTCGATCCCCGACACCTTCGCCTGCACGATCAAGGAGCCGGTCGGGGTGGTGGGGGCGATCATCCCCTGGAACGGGCCGCTGTGGGCCTGCGTCTGGAAGGTCGGTCCGGCGCTGGCCACCGGCTGCACCATGGTGCTGAAGCCGGCCGAGGAGGCCTCGCTCACCCCGCTGCTGTTCGCCGACCTGGTGCTGGAGGCCGGCGTCCCGCCAGGGGTGCTGAACGTGGTCACCGGCTCCGGCGCGGCCGTGGGCGCGGCGCTGGCCGAGCACCCCGGCGTCGACAAGATCTCCTTCACCGGCTCGCACGTGACCGGGCGCAAGATCGTCCAGGCCTCGGCCGGCAACCTGAAGCGGCTCACCCTGGAGCTCGGCGGCAAGTCGCCGAACATCATCTTCGCCGATGCGGACCTCCCCAAGGCCGGTCCCGCCGCGGCCCGCGCGGTGTTCGCCAACGCCGGCCAGATCTGCAGCGCCGGCACGCGGGTGCTGGTGCAGCGGCCGGCCTATGAGGCGGTGCTCGATGCCATGATCGAGGTCGCGAACTCGATCCACGTCGGCCCCGGCCTGGATCCCGCCACCGACATGGGGCCGGTGGTCTCCGCCGGCCAGCTCGAGCGGGTGACGGGATACCTGGACGTCGGGCGCAACGAGGGGGCGCGGCTGGTATGCGGCGGCGCGCGCCTCACCGAAGGCGCCCTGGCCGACGGCTATTTCGTCGCCCCCACCGTCTTCGCCGACGTCGCCAACACCAGCCGGCTGGCGCGCGAGGAGATCTTCGGCCCAGTCGCCGCAGTCATTCCCTTCGACACCGAGGAGGAGGCCGTCGCGCTCGCCAACGCCAGCGAGTTCGGCCTGGGCGCCGGCGTCTGGACCCGCGACGTCGGGCGCGCGCACCGCCTGGCCCGCGGCCTGGTCAGCGGCTCGGTCTGGGTGAACTGCTACAATGTGCTGGACCCCGCCGCCCCCTTCGGCGGCCGCAAGATGAGCGGCTACGGCCACGAAGGCGGCGCCGAACAGCTCGACGACTACCTGGCGGTGAAGGCCCTGTACGTCAGCACGGTGTGAGGGGGCTAGGTCCTTCCCTCTGGGGGAGCAACTTTCAGACGATCACCCCGCCGTCGATGATCAGCTCCTGGCCGGTGATCGCCGCGCCGCCGTCGCCCACCAGGAACATCACCATGGCGACCACGTCCTGCGGTTCGCTGGGCGATCCCAGCGCCGCCCCCATGGCCTTCATGTAGCGGGCGAGGATCACCTCCTCGGCGACGCCCTCCGCCAGCGCCTGGGCGCGCCAGGCGGCCTTCATCCGTGGCACCGCGACGGGGCCCGGCGCGATCAGGTTGACGGTCACCCCGTGCGGCCCAGCCTCCAGGGCGGCGGTGCGCGACAGGCCGCGCAAGCCCCATTTCGACGCCGAGAAGGCCGCCCGCCCGGCGCGGCCGCGCATGCCGTGGTTGCCGCCCATGTTCACCACCCGCCCGGAGCCCTGGCGGTACATGACCGGTAGGAGGCGCTTCAAGGTGAGGAAGGGCGCGCGCAGGTTGGTGGCGATCGTAGCGTCGAAGTCCTCGACGCTGATTTCGTGGATCGGCGGCGACAGCGGGCCGGTCCAGCCGGCGGCGTTGATCAGCACGTCGATCCGCTCGCCCGACCAGGCGAGAAACGCGTCGAGCGCCCGCGACAGAGCCTCGGCGTCGCAGACGTCGGCGGCCAGGCTGATTGAACGGCGGCCTGCGGCGGCGACGCCGCCGGCGGTCTCCGCCAGGCCTTCGGCCCGGCGGCCGACCAGCCCCAGGTCGTAGCCCGCCGCGGCCAGGGCCCAGGCGATCTCCCGGCCCATGCCGGCGCTGGCGCCGGTGACGAGGGCGACCGGCGCGGGCTCGCTCATGCGGCGAAGTACCGGGCCGCGGCGCCGGCCTGGATCTTGTAGATTGAGCTGCCGGCGCGGGTCGGCTGCGGCAGGCGGATCGGATGCGGCTCGATGCGCACCGCGCTGGTCGCCGGCCCCTTGACGATGCGGCCGTTATATTCGTCCCAGTCGACGTTGTAGAACAGCGGATAGGCGTCCGTCGCGGCGTACTCCAGGAAAAGGATCCGCCGCGGATCGCCCGAGCGATTGGGCCCCGATCCGTGGATGGTCAGTGGGTGGTGGAAGGCCACCGTGCCGGCCGGTCCCAGCAGCGCCTGGGCGCGGGCCAGATGCTCAGGCGTCGGCAGGATCGCGCCTTCGAAATAGCCGTCGGCCCCGTGGTGGTCGAGCAGCGGCCCCCGATGGCTGCCGGCGACGACCTGCAGGGCGCCGTTCTCCACGCTGCAGGGATCGACCATCACCGAGGCGACGCAGGTCGACATGTTGGTGTGCGGCGCGAAGGCCCAGTCCTGGTGCCACGCCAGGGGCGAGCCTTCCTTCGAGGCCTTCATGTTCATCTTCGAGTGGTTCAGGCGGATGTCCGCCCCGATCACCCGCTCGAGTAAGCCGAGGATCGCCGGATGGCGGGCGAGCTCGAAATAGTAGGGATCGACCCGGTGCGGCTTCTTGATCCGCTGGATCTGCGGCGCGTCGGGGCGGTGGTGCGGCTCGAAGTCGAACTCCGCCGTCTCCTCGACGAGGCCGTGGGCCCGGGCCGAGACCGCATCGGTCACCTGGCGCAGCCGGGCGACCTCGTTCGCATCCAGCAGGCCCGGGATCACCACATAGCCTTCAGCCAGATAGGTCTCGACGTGGGCGTCCAGGTTCATCGCGCAGCTCCGCTGTGTTCGGGCGCCTTCCATCTAGGCCATTTCGCGGTGACGGTCGGTTGCCGATTGCGCACGGCGCAGCGCCGAAATTCGAACACCGCCTCAGCTCCCGGCGGCCGGGATCGGCAGGTCGGTGACCACCATGTGCGCCTTGTGGTGGGTGATGCAGAGCGGCAGCTTCGCCGCCAGGGCGGCGATCTGCGCCGTCGCCCCGCAGGCCCAGAACACCGGCAATTCGTCCGCGTTCAGCCGTCGCAGGCCGTGGCCGCCGTAGGAGGCCTCCAGGTCCACAATGCCGATCTGCCCGGGCAGGCCGATATGCACCGGCGCGCCGTGGAACTGCGGATAGCGGGCCGAGACCAGGGTCGCGCGGATGGCGTCCCGGGGCGTCAGCGCCCGCATCGAGACCACCAGCGGCCCCTCGAACGGACCGGCCGGAACCGTGGGCAGGTCGGTGACGTACATGGCCGAGACCTCGCCCTCCTCCAGGTGCCGCAGCCGCACGCCATGCGCCTGCAGCAGCGCCTCGAAGGAGAAGGAGCAGCCGAGGACGAAGGCGACCAGATCGTCGCGCCAGAGGCCGGAGATGTCGCGCGGGGTGTCGACCAGTTCGCCGTCGCGGAACACCATATAGCCGCCGACGTCGGTGCGCAGGTCGAGGTCTTCGGCGATCTCGGGGATGTGCGGCGAGCCCGGCTGCGAGCGGCCGATCAGCGGCAGGGCCTGGGCGTTGGCGCGGGCGTAGGCGGCGAAATCCTCGGCGTCGGCGGCCGGCACGATCATCAGGTTGCCCTGAACGCGGCCGCGGGCGACCCGGTTGGTGAAGCCGGTGAAGGCGCCGCTGCGGATCGCCGCGCGCACGGCGCGCGGGTCCTCAGCGTCGAAGCCGGCCAGGTCCAAGGAGGGATGATCAGAAGAGGCCAAAATACTCCCGGTGCTCCCAGTCGGTGACCTCGGCGTTGAAGCGGGCGAGCTCCGCCCGCTTGATCCGCATCCAGTAGTCGACGAAGGCCGCGCCGAACGCCTCATGGAAGACCGCGTCGTCCTCCAGCGCCAGCAGGGCTTCGTCCAGCGAGCGCGGCAGCAGTGGCGCCGGCGTCTCGTAGGGGGTGTCGGCGGCCGGACCGGGCGAGAGCCCACGCTCCAGCCCGTCGAGGCCGGAGACGATCTGCGAGGCCATGTAGAGGTAAGGGTTGGCCGCCGGCTCGCCGATCCGGTTCTCCAGCCGCTGGGAGGCGCCGCCCGGCTCTCCGGCGACGCGCACCATGGCCCCGCGGTTGTCGCGTCCCCAGACCGCGCGGTCGGGCGCCAGCGAGAAGGCGCGATAGCGGCGATAGGCGTTGATCGTCGGGGCGGCGAAGGAGGCGGCGCCGCGCGCATGGGCCAGCAGACCGCCGAGATAGGCCCGGCCCGCCGCGCTCAGCAGGTCGCCGCCCTTGCCGGTCAGGGCGTTGCCGCCGTCGAGATCCAGCAGCGACTGGTGCAGGTGCCAGCCGGACGCCACCCCGCCGGCGAGCTTCGGCCGGCACATGAAGCTGGCGTGCAGGCCGTGACGGCGGGCGATCTGCTTAATTGCGGCCCGGGCCATGACCACCAGGTCGGCGGCGGCCAGGCCTTCCCGCGGGGCGAAGGTCGCCTCGCACTGGCTGGGGCCGAACTCGACCTCCAGGCTCGCCAGCGGCAGGCCGACCGCCTGCAGGCCGGTCCGCAGCGCCTGGAAGACGCCGTCCAGCTCGTCGTAGCGGTCGTCCCAGAGGTACTGATAGCCCTGGGTGACCAGGGCCACCTCCGGCGGCGCGCCCGGCTGGCCGACGTCGTCCAGGGCGAGCTTCGGGTCGGTGACCCGGAACAGATGAAACTCCAGCTCCGCCCCGGCGACGAAGCGGAAGCCGGCCTGCTGCAGCCGCCCCAGCGCCTGGCGCATCAGGCCGCGCGTCGAAAAGGGAATGGTCGCGCCGCCGGTGAAATGGATGTCGCAGAGCATCCAGCCGGTCACCGGCGACCAAGGCAGGACGCGGAAGGTCGTTGGATCGGGGACCATGATCAGGTCCGAAGCGCCCTGCATCTCGGCGAGGCCGAGGCCGGCCCCCTCTGCAAAGGTCGGGATGACCGTGCGCCCCGAGGTGTCCTTCAGCAGCAGCGACGACGGCGCCCCCAGGCCGCTTTGCAGCACCCGCTCAAGCTCGGCGGCCATGACGGTCTTGCCGCGCAGTAGGCCGTGCTGGTCGACGAAGACCAGCCGCAGGCTCTCCGCCTCGCCATCGCGCACCCGCCGGCGGACCTCGTCCGCCGCCTTCACCTGGATCTCGCTCCAGCCGCCGAACCGTTCGACGAAGCCGCTCATGCGCGCGGTCCCGCCTTGTGGCCGCCGGCGCGGTAGAAGTCCGCCACCGCCGCCTGCAGCCGCGCCAGGTATGCCCGATCGACCGGGGCGGTGGCCGCCGCCGCCCGCGCCTGGGCATGGAGCTCGGCTTCCAGCGCCGGCAGGTCGACGCTGACGCAGCGGGCGTCGCGGACGATCTCGCGGCCGGCGACCATCAGCGTGCTGACGTGCCGCTTGGTCATCCGGGTCAGCAGCAGGTCCATCACCTCGACCTCGCGCCCGCAGGCGTCGGGCAGCATGGCCGCCGCGTCCAGCACCAGGATGTCGGCCGGCGCGCCCGGCGCGATCACCCCGCCGCCGTCCTCGCCGACGATGGACCGCCGGCCGTTGCGGCAGAGCGCCTCGAAGAGGCCGGTCGCGCTCAGGCCCTCGGCGTCCGCGAGGCCGCGGGTCAGCCGCCAGGCCAGGCGCGCCTCGCGCAGAAGGTCCTCGTCGTCGTCGAAGGCCAGCGGGCGCAGGCCGCGGCCGTGGTCGTGGGCGTTGGCCGGCGCCGGCAGGGCGACGAGGCCCGCGCCGGGATCGTCCGCCTCGCCGCCAAGCGGCTCGACTGCGGCGATCCGCCCGTCCGCGATGCGGATGCGCGCCGCGCCGCCGAATCCCGCGGCTGGGTCGGCCATCAGCCGCCCGACCTGGAGCTCGCGGGCGGTCGCCATCAGCTCGCCGGTCCGCCCTGGAGAATGGCCGCGGTCGTGTGCTCCAGGTTCTTCGGCGTCGGGGCCGGCATCTGCTGCACGCGACCGACCGGGCGGCCATGGCCGCGGCTGGCCTCGACCAGTTCGCGGTCCCTCATGACGAAGCGGCCGCGCACCAGGGTGTGGATCGGCAGGCCGCGGACCGCGACGTCCTCGAACGGGGTGCAGCGGCCGATCGACTGCAACTGCTCGGCGCGGATCACGTGCTCGCGGTTGAGGTCGACCACGACGATGTCGGCGTCGGCGCCCGGCTGCAGCACGCCCTTGCGCGGGTAGAGGCCGAACGCCATCGCCGGGGCGGTGGCGGTCATCTTGACGTAGTGCTGCAGGCTCATGCGGCCGGCGGCGACCTGGGTCAGCATCAGCGGCATCTGGGTCTCGACGCCGGTGAAGCCGCAGTCGGCGCACCAGATGTCCGCGTTCAACTTCTCGGCGGCGGTGTGCGGCGCGTGGTCGGTGGCGATCATGTCGATCGTGCCGTCCAGCACCGCCTCCCACAGCATGTTCTGGTGGGCCTTCTCGCGCACCGGCGGGTTCACCCGCACCAGCGACTGGACGTCGGTGTAGGCGGTCTCGTCGAGCAGCAGATAGTGCGGGCAGGTCTCGGCGGTGATGTCGACGCCGCGGGCCTTGGCGTCGCGCAGGGGGCCGAGCTCCGTGCCGGACGAGACGTGCAGCACATGGATCCGCGCCCCGGTCCACTCGGCGAGGATGGCGGCGCGTGACACCGCCTCCGCCGCGACCACCGGCGGACGCGCCGCCAGGTGGGCCAGCGGGTCCTTGCGGCCGATCGCCTGCAGCTGCAGCTGGCGGCGCTTCATGATCGAGGCGTTCTCGGCGTGCAGCGCGATGCGCAGGCCGCGGGCGGCGATCCGCTCGAACCCCTCAAGCATGGCGCCGGTGGAGGGGGCCGGCAGGTTGCCGAAGGTGTTGCCCATGAAGCATTTGAAGGCGGCGACCCCGCCGTCCATCAGCTCCTCCAGGTGGTCGAGGTTCTCCTCGCCCAGCAGGCCGTAGATGCCGTAGTCGACATGGGCCTTCTGCGCCGCCTCCAGCTTGAGGTTCAGCGCCTCAAGCGTGCCGGTCGGCGGCTTGGTGTTCGGCATCTCGAAGACGGTGGTGACCCCGCCCATGGCGGCGCTGGCGGTGCCGGTCTTCCAGGTCTCCTTGTGGGTGTAGCCCGGCTCGCGGAAGTGGACGTGAGCGTCGATGGCGCCCGGCAGCACGTGCATGCTCGTGGCGTCCAGCGCCTCCCTGGCCGGCGGCATGGCCGCGTCCTCGCCGATGGCCAGAATCCGCCCGTCTTTGATCGCGATCGAGCCCTTGAACTCGGTACGGTCGGTGACGATCAGGCCGTTCCTGATGACGAGGTCTGCGGTGAACATGCGAATTCCCTAGCAGCTCAGAGATGGGCCCAGCCGCCGTCGACGGCCAGGTCGGCGCCGGTGATCTGGCGCGAGACGTCGGAGGCGAAGAACAGGCAGGCGTTGGCGACGTCGGCGTCGGTGGTGATCCGGCGCAGCGCGTATTCGTCGGCGTGGCGGGCGACCGCCTCTTCCTCCGAAACGCCGTGGCGGGCCATGACGTCGGGGATCACCTTGGTGCGGAAGCGCGGCCCCTCGACCATGCCCGGCGCCACATAGTTGACGTTGATGTTGTAGGGCCCGGCCTCCAGCGCGGTGGACTTGGTGACCCCCCGCAGCCCCCACTTCGACGCCGAATAGGCCATTCGCCCGGCGCGGCCGCGCAGGCCGAAGGTGCCGCCGACGTTGACGATCTTGCCGTAGCGCTGCTCGACCATCGCCGGCAGCACCGCCTTCATGGTGTTGAAGCAGCCGGTGATGTTGAGCTCGATGATCTCCTGGAAGGCCGGGGTGGAGGTGGTCCAGGCGCTCTCGCCGATCGGCCCAGTGCCTCCGGCGACGTTGACCAGCACGTCGATCCTGCCGAACCGATCGCAGGCGGCGGCCGCCAGCGCCTCGGTCTGGGCCGGATCGGTGATGTCGCAGGCCACCGTCAACACCTCGCGGCCCCGCGCGCGCGCGGCTTCGGCGACCAGCTCGATGGCGGCCATGTCTCGGCCGGACAGCACCAGCCGGGCGTCTTCGGCGGCGAACGCTGAGGTGATCGCCGCGCCCATCCCCTTGGCAGCGCCGGTAATCACGACGACCCTGTCGGTCAACATCAGATCCATGACGACAAAATTCCCGAATAACTCAAACAACCCATCCCGATTCAATCCGAAACTCTAAGCGACGCGATGGAACCGCCTTAACGATGACACTCATAGCCATTATACATTGTTCATAATTACATGAAATTATTCTGGATTTTCCATTAGTAACCCTTGCAACAAAGGGATCAATCGATCTAGGCTTCGCCGGCGCAATGAACCTTAGTCTGCGGTCGCGGTGATCAGAGGTGCCGATTTCGCGGACAGGTGTTGCCGAAAACTGACCGCGAGGGGTGGCCATGGCGCTGCGCAACATGAGGATCTGGCGCTACATCGACGAGGTGTCGCGCGCGGGGTCGGTGCGACAGGCGGCGGAGCGTCTCCATGTGACGCCATCGGCCCTGCTGCGCCGCATCCAGGATGTGGAGCACGACCTCGGGGCCCCGATCTTCGAGCGCGACACCACCGGGGTGAAGCTGACCGCGGCCGGCGAGATCTTCGTCGCCTGGATCCGCTCGCAGGAGGCCGACCTGCGGCGGGTCTATTCGCAGATCGAGGACCTCTCCGGCCTGAAACGCGGCGAGGTCTCGATCGCCTGCAGCCAGGCGACCCAGGGCTTCATCGTCGAACAGATCGAGCGCTTCCGCCGAACCCATCCGCTGGTGCGCTTCCGCATCACCATCTCCGACCATAATTCAGCGCTCACCGCGCTCGCCGACTATGCGGCCGACCTGGTGCTGGTGTTCCGCCCGCCGCACGCGATCGAGCTGCAGCCGATCATGACGCTGGGCCAGCGGCTGGTGGCCATCATGGGCCACGACCATCCGCTGGCGGCGCGGCCGACCCTGCGACTGCGCGAGCTGATGGAGTATGAGATCGCCCTGCCCGGCGCCAGCTTCGGCGGCCGCGAGATCATCGAACAGATCCTCGCCAAGAGCTCGATGCGGCTGAACGTGATGGTCGAGGCCAACTCCTTCTCGGTGCTGGCGGACCTGGTGCGCGGCGGCCGGCTGGTGACCTTCCAGATCGAGATCGGCGCCCTGAAGCACGCCGCGGATCCGGGTCTGGCGATCCGGCCGGTGGATGACGTCGACCTGGCGCACGGGCCGCTGGTTCTGGGCCAGCTGAAGGGCCGAGCCCTGCCGCTGCCGGCCGCCAAGTTCGCCGAGCAGCTCTCCGCCAGCCTCGACCAGCTGCGCTCCCTGCCGATGGCGGGGTCACCGCAAGAAGATGAGCTAAGCGTACGGTCATAGGTTTCGCACTCCCGCGCTCTCTTGATGTCGTTCTGAAAACACCGCGGCGATATTCCGAGTCCAAACGCGACCGCAGCCCGATCGACGGGGGAAGCGTGCGCATGTTGGCGGGCCGCCCGGAAGCGATCTCTCAGATGCGCCTCCTATTCGGCTGGGGTCATCAGCGTAGCTCCGAGCTACTGCATGGGACACCAACCCGACGTGGGGCGCTCAACCAAATGCGAAGAGCGAAGACAACTTCGTCCGGCGATCACATGAAAACTACTCCGTCCGCTTCGGCGGACGGGATGTGCCGCCTCGCTGAGATTGCGCCTCTGGAGGGGAAGAAAACCGCGATTTCAGTGAAATCAATCTAGGTCGGTGACACCTGCCACGCCTTTCAGCGGGTTGCGACGGGATGGGATCGGGCCGTTGGGAATACGCTACTTCTCGCCAGCTCTGCATGCTCGCACGCCTGCCGGCGCGCTCGAGCAAGATCTGCTGAACCTCTGCGCGCCGGCTCGGCGGTCGGGCTCTGCGCAGCGTGAGGGCTCCCGCGCCCGCCCGCCGTCCGGTCCCCTGGCAGAAGACGGCTGTGAGCCGTATCGGCGATCCCGGTCCCTATGAGGCGAGAAGCAATGCGCTGATGCGATTGCACAGCTCCGTCGAACGATAGGGCTTGCCGATGATCGGGAAACCCTGGCCCTCGGCGTCACTCAGGGCGTCGCTGTAGCCGGTGGCCAGCAGCACCGGCATAGCCGGATGCTCGCGGGTGACCTGGGCGGCTAGGTCCAGGCCAGTCATCCCGTCGGGCATGACGATGTCGGAGAAAAGGATGTCGATCTTTTCGCCGCGCCGAAGGAGGTCCAGCCCCGCCTGGGCACGATGGACGAGCCGCACCTCATAGCCGCTGTTGGCCAGAATCGTGGCCGCCACCTCGGCGACGTCGACGTCGTCCTCGACGATCAGGACCGTGCCCAAGGATTCGCGCCGTCCCGGCTCTTCGGCCCCGATCTCGGCGTGGACCATGGCGGGCAGATAGAGCCGGACGGTCGTGCCACGCCCCACCTCGCTCTCGATGTCGACGGCGCCGCCTGCCTGGTGCGCGAACCCATGCACCTGGCTGAGGCCAAGTCCCGTTCCGACGCCGACAGCCTTGGTGGTGAAGAAGGGATCGAACACCTTTGACAGCAGGTCGGGCGGAACGCCCTCGCCGGTGTCGGAAACCTCGATGGTCAGATAGCTTCCGTCGATGCCGATCCGTTCGTCGCGCGTCTCCCGGTTGACCGCGGCGACGCGCAGGCGGCCGCCGCCGTGCATGGCGTCGCGCGCATTGAAGCACAGGTTGAAGAGGGCCAGTTCGAGTTCCGCAGAATCCACCTTGACGGGCCAGAGGCCCGGCGGGAACTCGAACTCGACCGAAACCTCGGCGCCGAGGGAGCCGGCGATCAGGGCGGCGAGGTCGGGAAGGCGCGTATCGGGCTCAAACCGATTCGGCCTGAGATGCTGCCGTCCCGAGAAGGTGAGCAACTGCCTTGTCACCCTGGCGCCGCGCTCCGCCGCCTCGGTCGCGGCCGCGATGCGCTTGTCGCGGAGCTCGGGACCAAGGTCGCGCCGCTGAACGATGTCGAGATTGCCGAGGATCACGGTGAGCAGGTTGTTGAAGTGATGCGCGACCCCGCCGGCGAGGCGGCCCACG
>Ga0207703_10000192_pt1 | contig 71634 bp, 67 predicted proteins | sample KBSSwiS12_FD_184304 | JGI IMG/M metagenome (GOLD analysis project Ga0207703, IMG submission 184304) | Switchgrass rhizosphere microbial communities from Kellogg Biological Station, Michigan, USA - KBS Switchgrass S1-2 (SPAdes) (version 2) | ecosystem: Host-associated > Plants > Roots >...
GCCTTGAAGAACGGCGCGGTCTGGATGAAGTAGTCGATGCGCGCGCGGCTGAGGCCCTGCACCAGGATGCGGATGCGGCCGTCGGGCAGCTTCAGCATGCGCATGATGATGGCCACCGTGCCGACGCGGTAGAGGTCTTCCTCCCCCGGATCCTCGTTCTGGAAATCCTTCTGCGCCGTCAGCATGATCACGCGGTTCTCGGCCAGCGCCTGATCGACCGCGTTGATCGACTTCTCCCGCGACACCGAAAGCGGCACGATGATGAACGGGAAAATGACGAGGTCCTTCAGCGGCAGGACCGGAAGGACGTCGGGGATCTTGATTGCTTCTTCTTTCGCGGTTTCATTCGCGTCAGTCATGTAGGCCTCTTGATTCGTGCAGGCGCGGAACCGGGCTCCTCTTGTGCAATGGCTGTTCCCGCCCTGATGACACTCGGATTCATGATCCTCATTTCAATCCGTGCAACTCTTTGACGAACGCTTCGACGTCTTCGAAGCGCCGGTAGACGGAAGCGAATCGCACGTACGCCACCGGGTCGAGCTCGCGCAGACGGTCCATGACCATCGTGCCGAGCTGCTGGCTGGAGATCTCCCGTTCCCCCGAATCGTGCATGCCGCGCTCGATGGAGTCCGCGAGACGTTCCAGGGCAGCCTCCGGCACCGGCCGTTTGCGGCAGGCGATGTGGAGCCCCTGCATGAGCTTCTCGCGGTCATACGGTTCGCGCCGCTCGTCGCGCTTGACCACCATGAACGGCTCGATGTCGATCTTTTCGTAGCTGGTGAAGCGCCGCTCGCAACGAACACATTCACGCCGCCGGCGGATGACTTCTCCTTCCCGGCTCTCTCGCGAATCGACCACCCGATCCTCGGTGTTCCCGCAGAACGGGCAGCGCATGACGCGCCGTATATCACGATCAGTTGGCAGTTGGCAGTGGACAGAGGCAGCGCGTTCTTCTGCGAACGGCCAACTGTCAACTGTCAACTTCGTCCGTTGTCTCCCGCATGACGTCCTTCCAACGCAGCCCTTCCCTCGCAAACAGCACGAGCCCCGTCAGAACGACAGGCAGGGTTCCCACGGCGTGAAACAAAAGCGCTACAGCTACGGACGTGTCGATGTCGAATCCGTAGAACGTGGTCAGCACGAGCTGACACGCCTTGTGGAAGCCGCCGACGCCGCCCGGCGTGGGGACCACCAGGCCGATGGTGGAGAGCCCGCTGATGAAGAAGCTGGCGTCGAACGGCAGCGGATGTCCGTTCGCCACGAGCACGAACCAGAATTGCGCGGAGAGGCAGGCCCAGACCGCCGCCGTGGTGCCGAGGACGACCAGGAGTGTCGATGGGCGCCGCGAGAGCCGCAGCGATTGGGCGAATGAATCGAAGAAGCGCATCCAGGGATCGCGGAACCGTTTCGGCACGAACCTGCCGACCCAGGCGTGGACGCGCCGCATCCGCTCGCGGAACGTGACGATGCCGATGACGAGCAGCGTCAGCGCGACGATCACTCCGGTCGCCCCCACCGCTCCGCTCTTGATCAGCGTGTAGGCGCGCGAGCCGGCGTAGCTGTTCCAGTGCCGGACGACGTAGTAGATGAAGAGCAGCAGAAGGCAGTAGAGATCGAGGACGCGCTCGGTCAGCACCGTGCCGAGGGCGTCGGAAAAACGGACGTTCGTGCGGCGTGAGAGGAGCGCCGGCCGCGCGACGTCGCCGGCGCGGATCGGCAGCACCGTCGACAACATGTAGCCGACGGTATTGGAGAAGAAGGTCGGATAGAACGCGGGGCTCTCATCGACGTCGAGCAGTTTCCGCCAGCGAACCGTGCGCAGGATCAACGCCATGAAGTTGACCGCCAGCCCGCCCACGAACCACGGCACGCTGGTGGAACGGATGATGTGCCAGACGTCGTGAAGATTGCTGTTCCAAAGGAAGAAGCCGAGGAAGACAATCGTGAGGATGGCGATCGAGATGATGTGGAGAGCGCGTCGCAAGGGAGCGAGTTGTATCAGAAAAGCTGTTGAGCGGTTGAGCGATTGAGCCGTTAAGCTGAACAGCTGAACAGCTCAATCGCTCAAATGCTGAAGACCTACATCGGCTCCGTCTTCTACCGTCACGACACCGGAGTGGGACATCCGGAGACTCCGCGGCGGCTCGACGCGGCGGTCGACGGCGTGGGACGCGCGGGGCTGGCGAAGACGTTCGTGCGCGACGTCACCACGCACCCCGACTCCGGCCGCATCATCGCCAAGGTCCACTCGCTCGAATACGAACGGGAGCTGGAGACGGCATGCCGCGCGGGAATGCGGCTCTTTCATTCGCTCGACAATCCGATCTCCTCGGCCAGCTTCGCCGCCGCGCGCGGGGCGGTGGCGGAAGCGCTCGCCGCGGCGGAGGACATCTGGTCGTACGGCGAGAGCCAGCGCGCCTTCGTCATCGCCCGTCCGCCCGGACATCACGCCGAGCGCGAGGAGGCGATGGGCTTCTGCTTCTTCAACACCATCGCCTGCGTGGCGGAGTGGCTGCTCGAGCAACAGAGCGTCGAGCGCGTCTTCATCTTCGACTTCGACGTCCATCACGGCAACGGAACGCAGCATCTGTTCGAAGAGCGCGACGACGTCTTCTACGCGTCGATGCACCGCTTCCCGTTCTACCCCGGCACCGGCGCGCGGGAGGAGATCGGCGAAGGAAAAGGACGCGGCTTCACGCTGAACATCCCGCTCGAAGCAGGCGCCGGAGACGCCGAATATCTGCGTCGCGTGGAAGATGAGATCGTACGCGTGATCGACGACTACGCGCCGAGTGCGATCCTCGTCTCCGCCGGCTTCGACGCGCATCGCCGCGATCCGCTCGGCGGCATGCATGTGAGCGAACAGGCATACGGCGAGATGACGCGCCGGATCGTCGAGTGCGCCGAGCGCCACTGTCGCGGCCGCGTGCTCTCGTTGCTCGAAGGGGGCTACGATATGGAAGGTCTCGCCTCGAGCGTGGCAGAACATGTGAGGGCCCTTTCATGACCGCAGCCGCACCGCAGTACATCCCGCCGCAACCGCAGGGACAGCAACCGCCGCCGCAGAAGTCGGGCTGCCTGAAATGGCTGCTCATCGGATGCAGCGTCCTCTTGGTCCTCGGCATCGCAGCCGTCGCCGTGCTCGTGTTCGTGGTCTTCGGCGCGATCCGGTCGACCGACGCGTACAAAGGCGCGCGCGACCGGGCCGTCAACGATCCGCGCGTCATCGCCGCTCTCGGATCTCCGATCGAAACGGGATGGTGGGTGAAAGGCTCGGTGAACGTCGACAACGACGGCGGCCACGCCAACATCACCTTCCCGATCTCCGGACCGAAAGGAAAAGCGACGGTCGAAGCGATCGCCACACGCGACGCGGAGAAGTGGGTCTACACGAAGCTCAAGGTGTATCCGGACGGTGGTCCGCCGATCGATTTGCTTCAATAGACGAGGGGAGCGGACGTCTCGTCCGCTCGTTCTTTCCTGAGCGGACGAGGACGTCCGCTCCCCTCTATTTTGCTGCCACGATCAGTCGATACAGGGACTCCAACCGCTTAATCCGCAGCTCCTTCGAGAAGCCGTTCACAACGTGCTCCCGCGCGCGCAGCGCAACCGCATCGCGGCGCGCGCGATCTTCGATCACCTCGCGTAACGCGTTGGTCAGCGCGGCGCGATCCTTCATCGGGATCAACCACCCGACGTCGCCCGACGACACGAGCTCGCGATTGCCGCCCGCGTCGCTGGCGATCACCGGCTTGCGCATCGCCATCGCCTCGCGAATCGTGCCGGTGATGCCGGTGCCGGCCCACGACGCGTCGACGACGAGATCGCACGAGGCGAAGACGTTCGGCATGTCGGTGCGGTACTCGATGGCGGAAACGGGCAACGTGCCGGCGTACGACATCACCTCGTTCTTCTCGTCGTCATTGCGGCAGCCGATGAGCGCAAGGTGAACGTCCGGGTGCGAAGGCACGATGTCGGAGACCGAGTCGATCAGCTCCTTCCATCCCTTCCAGTCCCGAACCCCGACCTGCGCGATGAGGAAGCGATCGTCGGCGATGTTCTTCTCGCGCCGGAACGCGCGCGCGTCCCAGCGATCGGGATCGAAGAGCATCACATCGGTTCCGGCGTAGACCACGTCCACCTTCTCCGGCGAAAGGCGTCCGCTCGACACGATCACGTCCTTGATCTGGCGGCAGACCGTGACCACGCGATCGACGCGTTTCGTCCGGTACTTGCCGCGGTTCCAGACGTCGAGCGGAAACGAGACGCCGCGATTGACCACGAACGCGCCGACCGGATCACGCGCCGTCGCCGCGAGCGCCAGGGCGTGGGCAATGCCTTTATGCACGTGGATGACGTCGGGCCGCTTCGCGCGCACCAGCCTGCGCAGCGCGAGCATGCTGCGGATGTCGAACTGATGCCGCATCGGCAGTCCGGCGAAATCGACGCCGCGCTCCGCGCAGTTCGCGGCGAGCACGGCGTCGGGACGGCTGATGACGGTCACGTCGTGGCCGCGCTCCCGGAGGCCGGTCGCAGCCTGAAACATCTGGTGCACGGAGCCGGTGTTGAACTGGTTGAACTCGAGGATCTGAAAGATGTTCATGAAAAGCTGTTGAGCCATTCAGCTGTTGAGCGGCTGAGCGGTTGAGAAGCTTAACGGCTGAACGCCTCAATAGCTCAATAGCTCTTTTTTATGTATCGTTCGTGGCGCTGATTCCAAAGCCGGAGGTTGTGTCACCGATGCGCCGCATGCTGACGCTCGCGCTGCAGGTCCTCGCCGTTGCTCCGGCCGCCGTTGCCGGAACGACACCCTGCGCCTAAATTGCGGTAACATTCCAAACCCTTGATTTAACGAGACATCGCGGTATGACCAACGACAAAAAGGAACTGAAGGTTACTGACAAACGGATCTTCACCGCCGAGGGGGAGATCAAGGAAGAATTCCGCAACGATATCCATCCGTCGGACCCCGCGGTCGCCACCGCGCCGCCGCCCGAACCGGCTCCGGCCGCCGAGCCGAAGCCGGAGCCAAAGGCGGAGGCGAAGGCGAAACCAGCGGAGCCGAAAGAGAAGCGCTCGATCTCCGACCGGGCCGGAAGTCCGGAGACGCCGTTCGCGAATTTCATCGAGCCGCTCATCGCCCAGGCGTATATGAGCCTGGGCATGTTGCGCAATCCGTATCAGCCGCAGGCGAAGCTCGATCCCGGCGCCGCGCGCCAGATGATCGACATCCTGAACCTGCTGCAGGAAAAGACCGCCGGCAACCTCACGCCGGAAGAAGAGGACTTTCTGACCACGCATCTGGGAGAATTGAAGCTCGCCTACGTCCAACGGACGAAGAGCATCTGAATGAGACGACGTCTGATCTGGGGGCTGCTGCTGTGCGGGTGGGCGATCTTCGTCCGTGCCGAGCAGACTGCGCCCCGCGATATCTGGCCGCAGGCGACAGCCGCCGCGGACGCAGGGGACGTCGATCTGGCCATCAAGAAAACCAACGAGCTCGTTGACACCGGAAAGTCGTACGGCATTCGCACCTATCCGCTCTACGCCTCGGCTTCCGCCGCGCTGGCCAGCGACGCCGATCAGAAGCAGGCGAAAGACGTCGCCGTCTGGGCGGCGAAAGCGGCGGTGCAGCTCGATCCGAAATCTCCCGCCGTCGCCTTCTCCCTCGCCGATCGCGCCGCCGCGCAGAAGAACTGGGCCGGCGCTCTGCAATGGAGCTTCCGCGGATTCGCCAACGTCTTCCTGACCTATCGCACACGCCTGCTCAGCCAGGCCGATCTCCTCATCTGCGTCGCGCTGGCCATCGCGCTCACGGCGGCGGTCCTGGCCATCGCGCTCTTCATCCGCTACGGCCGCGCCATGGCCCACGACTTCCGCGAGATCCTCGGACAGAGCTTCCGCGGCGGCTCGGTCACCGTCCTCGCCTTCGCCCTGCTCTTTCTGCCGCTCTTCGTCTGGCTCGGACCGATGTGGCTGCTGTTCTACTGGTTCATCATCTTCTTCGGTTACGCCGGCGTGCTGGAGCGGGTCATGATCGTCCTGGTCAGCCTTCTCGTGGCGCTGTTGCCGATCGCGCTCGATGAAGCCGCGAACTGGACCGCCGGCGTCGACAGCCCCATCGTGATGTCGGCCATCGGCAGCGAAGAGCACAGCTATCAGCCCGAAGCGCTGCGCCGCATGCAGGAGCTGGTCGGCCTCATCCCCGACAACGCCGCGCTGCATCTCCTCCTCGGCAACCTGCAGCTGCACGAGGGCAACGAGCCGCAGGCCAGCGTCCATTACCGCCGCTCGGTCGAGCTCCGGGACTCCGCCGGCGCGCATGTGAACATCGGCAACCTGCACTTCCTCGACAACGACTTCTCCGCGGCGATCACCGAGTACGAGAAAGCGCAGCAGCTCGATCCGAAGCTCGCCATCGCCTACTACAACCACTCCGTCGCCAGCGGCGAGGTGTACAAATTCGACGAGCAGGGACAGCAGATCGAGCGCGCCAAGACGCTCGACCGCTCCGGCATCGAACGGCTGCTCTCCAATCCGCCGTCGCAGAAGATCGTGATGTATCACCCGCCGATTCCGGAGGCGTGGGCGCTGGCGGCGATGATCGCGAAGCGCGGCACGGCGCGCTCGATCTTCGGCAACTACTCGTACTTCGATCCGGCCGTCAGCGCGATCAACCCGGTCACCATCGGCGCGCTGGTGACGATCATCGTCGCCGTCCTCCTCTGGATGCGCCGCCGGACGCGCGGCTACGCGGGACAGTGCATCAAGTGCGGCCGCACGTTCTGCCATCGCTGCAAGTCGGCGCGGGAGAGCGCGACCTACTGCACGCAATGCATCCACATCTACCTCAAGCGCGACGGCGTCTCGCTCGACACCAAGCGCTCGAAGCTGGAGGAAGTCTCCGACTACCACACCGGCATGGCGACGCGGAACCGCATCTTCGCCACGTTCATCCCCGGCTCGGCGCAGCTGATCGAGGGGCGGACCATCGCCGGCCTGCTCGGCGTCTTCGTCTTCCTCTTCTTCGTCTCCATCGCCGTGCTCACCGGCCGCCTCGCGCCGGCCATCGGTCCGGTGGCGGAGACGGCGAAGCTCATCGTCCGCGTCCTGGCTGCCACCCTGGCGGTCCTGATGTGGGTGATGATGTCGCTTCCGGTTTATAAACGCAGGGTCGTCACCACCTGATCCGCTATGGCACTCGAAGGCACACTACGCGACTTCAGTCTCGCCGACATCTTTCAGCTGATCGGGCTGCAGAGAAAGACCGGCGTGCTGACGCTGCGCGGCAAGGACGACACCGTGACCGTCACGTTCCTCGACGGCAAGGTGGTCGGCGCCGACTCGCTGAACCGCCGCCTGGAGAACCGCCTCGGCACGGTGCTGATCAAGACCGGCACGCTGTCGCAGGACCAGCTCAATCGCGCCCTGGAGATCCAGAAGGAGACGCTGCAGCGGCTCGGCTTCATCCTCACGCACTACGGCATCATCTCGCCCGACTCGCTCAAGCAGGCCATCCAGCTGCAGATCCTGCAGATCGTCTACCGCCTCTTCCGCTGGAAGGACGGCGACTACCACTTCTCGCAGGAGACCACGATCGAGTACGACCGCGACAACGTCGTGCCGATCACCGCCGAGTCGATCCTGATGGAAGGCGCGCGGATGATCGACGAGTGGCCGATCATCGAGAAGCGCATCCGCTCCTACGACATGATCTTCCGCAAGAAGCTGACCGACCAGGAGATCGTGGTCGTCGGCGCGGAGGACGCGGACGAAATCGATTTCGACGGCACTCGCGCGCCGAAGAAGAAACGCGGCGGCGCGGACAAGATCCGCATTTCCGAGGAAGAAAAGCACATCTACGACCTCGTCGACGGGCTGACCTCGGTCGGCGACATCGTGGAGATGTCGAAGCTCTCCGAGTTCGATACGAACAAGTCGCTGTACGAGCTGCTCACGCGCGACCTGGTGGAGGAAGTGCGCGGCCAGCACGTGCAGGCGGTGCTCGATCAGTCGCCGGTCGACGAAACGGAAGTGGCGGAGACGCCGGTGCCGCTGCCGCTGGTCGTCGTGCTCGCCGCGATCGCGGTCATCTCCCTCGGCACGTCGTTCAAGAATCCGCTCAACGCCCTGGCGCCCTTCACCCGCCACACGTCATCGGTGCGCGACACGAAGAAGGCGATCTCCGTCGAGCGGATCGAAGCGATCGGACAGGCGATCGAGAAGTTCAACACGGTCAACAATCACCTGCCCACCGCGTTGCCGGAGCTCGTCCCGCACTACATCTCCGCGCCGCTGCTCAACGACCCGTGGGGCAACGCGTACAAGTACCTCCAGCGTCCCGACAAATACCTCGTCATCGGCTTCAGCCCCGACGGCAAGGCGGATACGGACCTGTTCCTCTCGCGCAACATCGACGCCGCCGCCGCACCGACCCAGACGCAGAGGCCGCAGACCGGCGGCATCGAGATCATCCCGGAGTAACGAAATTCATCCTGCGCGCAGACGCAGGATCTCCGGTCACACCAGCGGAATCGACATTCGTTTCGCGCACGTGGTTTCCCCCATCGCGGTATCACCGGAGATCCTGCGTCTTCGCGCAGGATAAGTCGACAACCAGCTCACGGCACCACGATCCGCAACTTCCCTTCGGCAAGCGCGAACGTCACCGGCGTCCTGGTCAGCCGCTCCCCATCCGCGTACACCTCCATCGGATGCTCGCTCTCGAACGTGAACTGCGTCCCGCGCGCGGTTTCGACGAACGGGCTCTTCACATGCGATCCGGTGTACGCCCGCGGCAGCGTCTTGAGCAACTGCGCGCGTGACGTGCGGTGCACGAGGCAGAGATCGAGCAGGCCGTCGTCGATCTGCGCGTCGGGCGTGATGCGAATCCCGCCGCCGTACTGCCGCGAGTTGCCGACGCACGCGAACATGAGCTCCTCGGCGCGCGTGCCGTTCATCACCACGCGCCGCGGCGTGAATCGCGGCAGGACGCGGAAGATGGCGTAGAGATAGATCAGCGATCCGCGCAGGTGCTTCGCGTTCTCATTCGCATACTCCGCGACCTCGGAATCGAATCCGAGGCCGGCGACGCCGAGATATCGCAGACCGTTCGCCGTGGCGACGTCGACCTCGCGTACCCGGCCGTAGAGAATCGCGTCGCACGCGGAGGTGATCGTGCGCGGAATGCCGCAGACGCGCGCGAAGTCATCGCCTGAGCCGAGCGGCAGCAACGCCAGCGTGCCGCGCTGCAGATCGAACTCCCGAACGGCGAGATGCAGCGACCCGTCGCCGCCGCAGACCACCACGCGGTCCCAGTCCTCACGCGAACTTTCCGCGGCGATGCGCGTCAAATCGGCGGGACTGGAGCTCGGCACACAATCGACCTCGGCGCCGCGCTCGTTCAGGTAGGCGATGGCGCGGCCGATTTGTTTACGGGCCCGACCGCGTCCCGCCATCGGATTGAAAATCATCTTCAACTTCATTGAGGTAGTGTAGGTCAGCCATGAAAAACGCACGCACGCTCCTCTTCGTCTTCCTCCTCACCATCGGCTGCAAGCCGGCGGCGGAGTCGCAGACGATCGAGCCGCGGCAGGCGCCGGTTCAGATTCCTCCGACCGTCAGCGCCGCGCGGCGGACTCCGGTCGTCGTCGTCGCCCACAACGTCGCGCCGTCGGTGGTGAACATCCAGACCGAGGCCACCATCAGGCGCCGCGAAGTCGACCCGTTCTTCGATCCCTTCGGCCTCTTCGGCGGACAGACGCGCTCCTACACCGCGCAGTCGCTCGGCTCCGGCTTCGTCTGGTCGAGCGACGGCATCATCGTCACGAACAACCATGTCGTCGAAGGAGCGTCGCGCATCAGCGTGATGTTCAGCGACGGCACGCAGCTTTCGGCAAAGTTGATCGGCGTCGATCCCGACAGCGACCTCGCCGTGCTGCGCGTCGACGCGAAGAAACTGTCGCCCGCGCCGATCGGCACCTCGGCCGACCTCCTGATCGGCGAGACCGTCGTCGCCGTCGGCAATCCGTTCGGCCTCAGCGGCTCCGTCACCACCGGCGTCGTCTCCGCGCTCGGCCGCTCCGTGCCGTCGAAAGAGGAAGGGCGCACGTTCACCGACTTCATCCAGACCGACGCGTCGATCAACCCGGGCAATTCGGGCGGTCCGCTGCTGAACATCGAGGGGAAGGTCATCGGCATCAACGTCGCGATCTACGCCCAGGCGCAGGGGATCGGCTTCGCCATCCCGGTGGATCGCGCGAAGAAGGTCATTCAGGATCTCCTCCGTTACGGACAGGTACACAGCGCCTGGATCGGCGCCGTGACCGCAACGCTGACTCCAGAAGAAGCGAAACGCCTAGGCACGAAGGCGTCTCATGGCGCGTTGGTGGCACGTGTGTTCGCCGGCTCGCCCGCGCAGGCGGCGGGACTTCGCGTGGGCGACGTGATCACCTCGGTGAGCGGCAAAGCGATCGACTCACGCGAGGCCTTCTCCACCGCCACCGCCACGCTCGCCGGAGGGCAGCCGATCGATCTGGCCATCGTGCGCGAAGGATCGAGCTCGCACATCTCCGTCCGTCCCACCGACCCGCCGAACAACCTCGGCCTCCGCGTCCTGAGCGAGGTCGCCGGCCTGCAGGTCGAGAACAGCGGCGGCAACGTCGTCATCGCCGACGTCAACCCCGGCTCGCGCGGCGCCAGCGTCGGCCTGCAATCAGGCGACGTAATCGTCGGCGTGAACGGGACCGAGGTGAGGTCGACGTCCGATCTCAACAACGAGCTGACGAAGGCGGTGGAGCGGAGCTCGATCGTCCTCTCGGTCGCACGGGGACGGTACATCTACAACCTGACGTTTCCGATGGGGACGTGATCGGTTCAGAACAACGACATCTGCGGAGCGATCGCCGCGGGCTCGGCGACGCGCATCAGCTTCCGCTTCGTCCCCAGCAACATGAAAAGATTCCTGCGAATCCATTCCTGCGCTTCGCGGTAGTAACGGAACTGGCGCTCGTGCGCGTGGAACTTTCTGTTGTGCTTGGCGCCGAGGACGTGGTGCAGATACTCGTGGTAGATGATCGACTGGATGAAAAACGCCGGGACGTTCGGCGCGTTCAGGGACGGATGGATGCGTACCTCGGCCGTGGCGTGGTTGTACGACCCGAGGCGGATGCTGCGGCGGCGCTTGCGCGTGATCTGCTGGCCCCAGCGGACCGGAAGCGGCGGATATTTGAAGAAGTAGGTGCGATGCACGTCCGCCGCGAGCGAGTCGAGATGGTGGTGCGTCTGAACAGGAAGCGGGAACATGCCCGGCATCGACCGTTATTGTGCGGTCGATGCCGAGGCAAGGCAATAGTTACTCGGAGCCGGCGCCACCGGTGGCGCGCTCCATCGCCGATGTCACGTTCGCGATCGCGGCCGCGGAAAGCATCGAAGTGCCGGCGGCGATGATCTCGTCGCCCTTCTTCATGCCGAGGAAAACGCCGACGCCGACGCCGACAATCACCGCCGCGAGCGGGAAGGCCGCGATCTGCTCGCGCCAGCTCTCCGGCAGGAGATTCTCGATCTCTTCCAGCAGCACTTCCGGACCGTTCTCCGCGACCGACTGACCGAGCGAGGCCGCTTTCTCGCGGATCGGGAAATCGAAATCGAGGCCGGCCGCCGCGCGCTCGTGATCGTCCTGGTTATTCGTGGCCATGGTCACTCCTCATCATCCCGGCGCAGAAGGAGACCGATGACGAATCCGATGCCGACCGACAGCAACAGCGCCTTCCCCGGATTGGAGCGGACGTAGCTGCGCACCTGGTCGGCGACCGCGCCGAAATCGACATCCTCCACCTTCTCACGCACCTGGTTGTAGCTGTTGCGAGCCGCGTCTGAAGCGGCCGAATATTTTTCATTCACAAAGGCCTTGGCCTTACCGAAGCGGCCGTCGGCTGCGTCGGTCGTTTCTTCGGGGGCCGTCGTTGTTTCTTCAGCCATAGATCCTCCTGTGTTGCGGTGACGAAGCCTATCACTCCGCACTTACAATCGTCGTGCCTTGCGCATCCGTCTCGACCGCGTCACGCACACCTACGCCGGCAGCGACGAAGCGGCCGCCGTGCAGGTGCTGGAAGACGTTTCACTCGACATCCAGTCGGGCGATTTCGCGGTGCTGCGCGGCGCGTCGGGAAGCGGCAAATCGACGATCCTCAACCTGATCGGAGCGGTCGATCGCCCGACCTCCGGGCGCGTGTTCCTGGGCGATGTCGAGACCTCCGCGCTCGATGAGTCGCGGCTCACGCTTCTTCGCCGGAAATCGATCGGCTTCGTCTTTCAGCAGTTCAACCTCATCCCCACGCTGACCGTCTTCGAGAACGTCGCCTTCCCGCTGTCGCTGGCGAAAGCGCCCGACATCCCGGCGCGCGTGAGCTCGATGCTCGAACGCATCGGACTCGCGCAGCGCGCGAAACACTACCCGAGCGAGCTCTCCGGCGGCGAGATGCAGCGCGTGGCGATCGGCCGCGCGGTGATCCATCGCCCGCCGCTGATCATCGCCGACGAACCGACCGGCAACCTCGACTCGAAGAGCGGAGCGAACGTGCTGGAGCTGATCCGCACGTTCCATGACGCCGAGAAGCCGACCATCGTGATGGCCACGCACTCCGACGCTGCGGCCGCGTTCGGCGACTACACGATCTCCGTCGCCGACGGAAAAGCGTGGCGATGATCCTCCGCGCGCTCGTCCTCCGCCCACTGCTGCGCGAGAAGATGCGCACCGCGCTGACGATCCTCGGCATCGCCGTCGGCGTGGCGGTCATCGTGGCCATCGAGCTTTCGAACCAGAGCGCGATGCGCGCGTTTTCCGAGTCGGTCGACGCCGTCGCCGGGCGCGCGAATTACACGATCGTCAGCGAAGGCGGCTCCATCGACGAATCGGCGCTGCTGCGATTGCAGCCGCTGTGGGACGAAGGGGCGCGCTTCGCGCCGGTGATCGACGTCGAAGGAGTGGTCGAGCCATCGCAGATCCCGGTGCGGCTCCTCGGCGTCGACCTGATGTCGGATCTGCATTTTCGGGACTATCGCTACGCGCAAATCGAAGCGGAGAGGGGAGCGGACGTCTCGTCCGCTCAGGCGACCGAGAGCGGACGAGACGTCCGCTCCCCTCAACGGCAACTCGAGCTGTTTCAGCCTGACACCGCCATCATCCCGACCTCCTTCGCGCGCGAGCAGCACCTGCACCTTCGCTCGCCGATCACGCTGAACATCCTCGGAACCCGCCGCACGCTGATCGTGCGCGGCATCCTCGAAGCGCGCGGCCCGGCGACCGCGTTCAACGGCGCGATCGTCGTCTGCGACATCGCCGTCGCGCAGGAGAGCTTCGGCATGCAAGGCCGTCTGTCGCGCGTCGACCTGCTCCTTCCGAACGACGCATTGCTCAAAAACGTAGGCCGGGTTCTCCAACCCGGCCAGCGCGTCGAGCACCCCTCGCGCCGCAACGAGCGCGTGTCGAAAATGCTCCGCGCGTTCCGCGTCAATCTCTTCGCCCTCGCCGGCGTGGCGCTGCTCGTCGGCATGTTCCTCGTCTACAACACCGTGCTGATCTCGATCCTCCGCCGGCGGAAGGACGTCGGCGTGTTGAAGACGCTCGGCGCCGCGCCGCGGCAGATTTTCCTCGCCTTCGCCGCCGAGGGGCTGCTCTTCGGCGTCGTCGGCGCGGTCCTCGGCATCGCCATGGGGAACGCCATCGCCTTTGGCATCCTCAAATTGATCGGACGGACCATCAACGCGCTCTACGTCACCTCGCGTCCGGAGGCCATCGCGCTGACCCCTTCGATCATCGCCCTCGGCGTGGCGGTCGGCGTCATCCTCTCGTTCGTCTCCGCGCTGCAGCCGTCGCTCGAAGCGGCGCATGTGCCGCCGAACGCGATGATCCGTCCGGGACTGCAGCAGCGGATCTCGCGCGATCGCGAGCGGCGTCTCGCCGTCATCGCCGTCGCCTGCTTCGTCGCCGGCGCGCTGGTGTCGCAACTGCCGCCGTGGAACGGCATCGCCGTCGCCGGCTACGTCGCGGTGCTACTCGTCGTCGCCGGCTTCTCGCTGCTGGCGCCGTCGATCGTGCGCCTGACGGCGTCGGCGTTTGCGCCGCTGATGCGCGCTTTGTTCGGCATCGTGGGCCAGCTCGCCGCGAGCTCGCTGCCGGCGTCGCTGCGGCGCACGGCGGTGGCCAGCGCCGCGCTTTCGCTGGCCACCGGGATGATGGTCGCGGTGGCGCTGATGGTCGGCAGTTTCCGTGAGACCGTGCGCATCTGGGTCGATCAGACCATCAGCTCCGACCTCTGGCTGCGGCCGTCGCAAGGTCTGTCGAACTCCGGCGCGGCGCTCTTTCCGCCGGAGATCGCGGACGACCTGGCAAAGGTGCCGTTCATCGCGGCGATCGATCGCGTGCGGGGACGCGAGGTGCTGTACGGCGACGACCTGGTCAGCGTCGGCAGCGGCGACTTCGCGCGCGTGGCGGACTTCGGCGACCTGCCGATGGTGAAGCCGCGCTCCTCGCGCGCGGCGCTGCTCGACGCCGCGGCGCGCAACGGCGTCGTCGTGTCGGAGAGCTTCTCGCTGAAATTTCGCAAGGGCCTCGGCGACACGGTGCGCTTCGGCACGACCGATTTTCCGATCACCGGCATCTACCGCGATTACTCGAACGACCGCGGCGTCGTGGTGATGGATCGCCCGCTCTACATCCGCACCTTCCACGACGACCGCATCAACACGGTGGTCATCTACCTGAAGAAAGCGGTGAGCCGGGACGCGGCGCGCATCGCGCTGGAGAAACAGTTCGGGCCGAAGTACCACGCCTTCGCCATCACCAATGGATCGATCCGCACCGAGGTGATGAAGATCTTCGATCAGACGTTTCTGATCACGTACGCGCTTCTCGGCGTGGCGATCGTCGTCGCCGTCCTCGGGATCGTGAACACGCTGGCGGCGTTGATCCTCGAGCGGACGCGCGAGCTGGCGATGCTGCGCGTCACCGGAGTGACGACGGGCGAGCTGCGGACGATGCTCGTGCTGGAATCGACGATCCTCGGCATCGCCTCGACCGTCGCCGGCATCGTCATGGGCTACGCGCTGTCGTGGATCCTGATCTACGTCATCAACAAGCAGTCGTTCGGCTGGACGATCGAGTTCCACACGCCGGTTGCCTTGATCGCCACGTCACTCGCCGTGACGCTCGCCGCCTCCGCGCTGGCCGGCCTCGTCCCGGCCCGGCTGGCCAACAGAATTCACATCCCCACCGCCATCAAGAGCGAGTAATCTGGCGCGATGATCTCCATCGTTCCGCTCATCGCGATGCTCGCGGCGATTCCCCTGCGCCCCGTGCGCGTGGCGGGACCGCCTCCTCCGGTGAACGGCCCGACGTTCGACAACGAGATCGTCCGTCTCTTCCAGGCGCACTGCCAGTCGTGTCATCACCCGGGCGACATCGCGCCGTTCTCGCTGACGAATTACACCGACGCGAAGGCGAACGCGCTGAAGATCAAGCTGAAGACGCAGGGGCATGAGATGCCGCCGTGGAAGCCGACCGCGGACTGCGGCGAATTCGCCGACGCGCAGTCGCGCACGCTCACGGCCGGTGAGATCGATCTCATCGCGCGCTGGGTCGACAACGGCGCGCCGGCGGGCAATCCCGCCGAGCTTCCGCAGCCGATGGACTTCGCCGGCGGCTGGGCGTTCGGCACGCCGAATCTCGAGATCGGCAGCCCCGAGCCGTACACGCCGCCCGCCGATCACGACGAATACCGCTGCTTCACCATGCCGACGAACCTGACCAGCGACCAGTACGTGTCGGCGGTCGACATCCGCCCCGGCGACCGCGCGGAAGTGCATCACGTGATCGTCTACCTCGACACGCTCAACCAGTCGCAGAAGCTCGACGAAGAGTCGCCCGGTCCCGGCTACACCTGCTTCGGCGGCGCGGGATTCAATCTCGTCGGCACGCTCGGCGGATGGGCGCCCGGCGCGCGGCCGTTCGTGTTGCCGGACAACGTCGGCATGTCGCTGCCCGCCGGTTCACGCATCGTGCTGCAGGTGCACTACCACGTGCACAGCGGCCAGCCGACGCCCGATCAGACGAAGCTCGCGGTCTACTACAAAGACAAGAGGCCGGAGAAGCTGCTGACGATCCTGCCGCTGATCAATCAGACGTTCACCATCCCGCCGATGACCGACAACTATCGCGTCGCGGCCACGTTCCCCATCGGATCGCAGACGGCTCCGGTGGCCCTGCCGTGGGCCACGCACCTCTGGATGGTCGCGCCGCACATGCACCTCCTCGGCCGCAAGATGCACGTCGTGGCGACCTATCCCGACGGCCGGACGGAATGCCTGATCAACATCGACAACTGGGACTTCAACTGGCAGGGCATCTACCCTTACGCCAAGCCGCTGACGTTCCCCGCCGGCACGAAGTTCGGCGCCGAGGCGTGGTACGACAACCCGACCAGCCGTTCCGTGTCATGGGGCGAAGCGACCACCGACGAGATGTGCATCGCCTTCCTCGGCTTCACCCTCGATTGAGGTTGGGGTCGCATCTGGAAAATCAACTTTACGACGTAAAGTTGATTTTCCAGATGCGACCCCAACTTCCCAGGGGCGTACAATCGCGGGCAATCCAGTGACCACAACTATGGATCGCCCTTCGCTCGAGCCGCTGCGTGAGAGTGTGCTGCGGTTCGACCTCGCGGTTCAGAAGAGCCGCCTTCTCGCCTACGTCGCGGCGTTGATCACCGCGCTCGTCGGCCGCTCGCTGCACGTCTTCGACATCGGCCTGCGCGAAGTGTTCGTGATGTGGGCCGCGTCATCGGCGCTCATCGTCGTCTTCTACTTCCTGTTGCGCGGCGGCGCGCGGCGCGAGCTGCTCAACCCGATGTGGGTCGGCTGCGACATCATCTTCATCAGCGTCGGCGTCTGGATGACCGGCGGCTTCGACAGCCCCTGGTACCTCTGGTATCTCGCGCCGGCATCCGCGGCGGCATTCGTCATCGGCCGGCGCGCGGTGATCATCACCGGCGTCCTGAATTCCATCGCCTACGTTTCCATCCTGATGTGGGCCACTCACGCGCCGGTCGGCAGCCCGCTTTTCTACACGGCGATCGCGCGGATGGTCTTCCTCTTCGGCGCCTCGTTCTTCTTCCTCACCGGCGTGGCCAATCTGCAGCAGAAACGGTTGCGCATCCGGCAGCTCGAATGGGAAGAGAAGACGCAGGTGCACGAGCTGACGCGGCTCGCGGAGGAGCTGCAGATAAGGACCGAGGAGCTGGCGGAAGCGAGCCGGCGCATCCAGGAGGCCGACCGGCTGAAGAGCCAGTTCCTGGCGAACATGTCGCACGAGCTGCGCACGCCGATGAACTCCATCATCGGCTTCAGCGAGATCCTGGTCGAACGGCTGCAGGACCGCGTCGACGGCAAGCACCTCAACTTCCTGAAGCACATCCTCGCCTCGGGACAGCACCTCCTCGGCATCATCAACGACATCCTCGACCTGTCGAAGATCGAGGCGGGGCGGATGGAGATCTATCCCGAGTTCTTCGGCATCGGCGCGGTGGTGGAGAGCGTCTGCCACGTCATGCGCGGCATGTCGAAGATGCGTCCGCAATTCATCACCGACATCCCTCCCGACCTCCCGCAGATCGAAGCCGATCTCGCGAAGTTCAAGCAGGTGCTCTTCAACCTGATCTCGAACGCGGTGAAGTTCTCGCCGCCGGAGAAGCCGATCACGATCTCGGCGCGCTTCGATGGGACGAATCAGGAGGACGGCTGGATCACGGTCTCCGTGCGCGACGAAGGGATCGGCATCCAGCCGGAACATCACGACCTGATTTTCGAGGAGTTCCGCCAGGTCGACGGCACCGCGCGCCGCGAGTTCGGCGGCACCGGCCTCGGCCTCGCGCTGGTAAAGAAATTCGTCGAGCTGCAGGGCGGAAGCATCGGCCTGGAAAGCTCGCCTGGAAGCGGCAGCAAGTTTTCGTTCTCCCTTCCGGTGCGCTCGCGCGCGGCGGTCGTCACGCGCAGCGCCGAAGTCGAGGAGCCGGGCGAAGGCCGCCCGGCGGAGCGCGTGCTGGTGGTCGAGGACGACGCGCATGCGTACGAGCTGCTCGCCGCGGCGCTGGCGTCGGCCGGCTATCTCGCCGTCCGCGCGCGTCACGGTGAAGAGGCGCTGCGGCTCGCGCGGGAGACGCATCCGATGGCCGTCACGCTCGACCTCGTCCTCCCCGGCCTCGACGGCTGGGAAGTGTTGAAGAAACTGAAGGGCGACGTGATGACGCGCGAGATCCCTGTGGTCATCATCTCCATGGTCGACAACCGCGAGCTCGGCCTGGCCCTCGGCGCCGACGACTATTTCGTCAAGCCGGTCGATCGCGATCGCCTGCTGCAGCGCATCCGCGAGATCACCGCCGTCGTCACGCGTGCTGCGCGCCCGAAGCTGCTGCTGATCGACGACGACGCCTCGGTCCACGCGCTGCTCGACGAAGAGCTCGAGCGCCTCGGCTACGCCATCGAGGGGGCGTACTCCGGCGAAGAGGGACTGCGCGTCGCCGGCGAAGTGCACCCCGACCTCATCATCCTCGACCTCATGATGCCCGGCATGAGCGGCTTCGAAGTGGCGACGGGACTCAAGGACAACCCGCTCACCGCGAACATCCCGATCCTCGTGCTGACGTCGAAGGACCTCACCAATTCCGACCGCAGCGAGCTGCAGTCGAAGGTGACGTCGTTCGTGCAGAAGGGGAAGAGCGCGCGCGAACAGCTGGTGCGGGAGATTCGAAGGTTGGAGCAGCGGCGCGTCACGGTGCTGTGAGCGCCGCGTAGATCTGCCGCCCGATATCCGCGATCACCTTCTCCACCGCCTCGGTCGGTTCCTTCGACCCCTTCACCAGCACCACGATCGCGATGTGCTGCTTGCCGTCGGGCGTGGTGATGAGGCCGACGTCGTTCGCCGTACCCGGCATGGTGCCGGTCTTGTGCGCGAAGGTCGCGCCGGCGGGGAGCACCGAGATGATGCGATTCGCGCCGCTCTTCGTCGCGACCATCGTCTTCATCGCGAACTCGTGACTCTCGGGCGAGAGTCCGTCGCGCTTTTCGTGGAAAAGGCGCAGCAGCTCGAGCATCGCGGCGGGCGTGGCCGTGTCGCGCGGATCGACGGCGTACTTCTCGACGCCGCCTTTCTTGTGGAGATCGGCGGTCATCTGCCTCTCGGAGCGATTGACGCTGATGCCGCGGACGCCGAGACTGCGCAGGCGTTTCGTCACGACGCGCGGTCCGCCGATGAGCTTCATCAGGTAATCGGCCGCTGTGTTGTCGCTGACGCCGAGGTCGTACGTGATGAGCTCGCGCAACGTCATCGTCACCGGCTTGCCGTGCGCGTTGTCGCGGATCGGGCTGTAGCCGACACTGAACTCCGACGGCTGAATGGTGTAGCGCTTCCCGAGATCGAGTTTCTTTTCGTCGACGAGCTTCAGCACCGTCAGCGCGAGCGGGAACTTGAACACGCTCCCCATCGGAAAGCGCTGATCGGCGTTCATCGACACGCTGCGGCCGGTCTGGAGATCGATCGCGGCGTAACCGAACGTGGCCGGGAACTTCGCGGGAAGGACGATGTTGAGCGCAAGAAGAATCGCAAACATGCGACGAATTATGCGGGCGATTGTGGCGTGATCAAGGCGCTCTGAAGGCGCGATCGTAGCCGGTCATCTCGACGTAACCTTCACCCTTCGCCGTCCCGCTGATGCTCACCGCTCCCTCCCAGTACGTCACGCCTGTCGAGCCTTTCGTCAGCAGTTCCTGGTCCTTCAACAGCGGATCGAGCGTCAGCGCGATGTGCATCGACGGCACCTCGACGCGCCACCCCATCGGATACGTCGCGCGGCTCTTCGGCGAGGTCCATGAGCCGGTGGCATGAACGGCGAGCTGATCGTGACGGAGGTGGGTGACCGTGCCGTCGGTCGCGATCAGCGATCCCGATGACGTGACGTCCGGCGTTCCGTCGCTCCGGCGAATGAGATAGAGCATCAGCTCCGTGTCGTTGTTGAGCTGGATCGAGAACCAGTCCCACCCGCGCTGGCTCTCGCGCAGTTGCGCGCTGCCGAACTCGTGATCCATCCACGCCTGACCGTCGCAGCGGCGTCCATTCACGGAGCCCGTCGCCTCGAGCCGCGTCATCGAGTAGTAGTGCGACGCCGATCCGCCGAAGCCGGCCGACTTCACGCTCACGCCGTTCTCGCCATGAATCGCCGGAGGCTTGTGCGTCCGCAGCACGAGGTCGAGCGCGTCCTTCCCCGCTTTCGCGCGGATGCGCCACGAGCCGTCCGGCAGCGTCGTCGCACGCCAGCCTTCGTTGAACACATCGAGCTTCTCCTCGGCCGCGTTCGCGGTGAACGGCGAGACGCGATTCAACTTCTCGTAGTAACGGAAGTCGTGGCCGTCGATGTCGCTGATGGCGAAGTGCGCGAGCGCGAGATGGCGCAGATCCCACGGATTGCTCTGCTCTTCGGCCACAAGGCCGACGCGGAAGAACGTCAGCTCGAAGCCGTAGCGATGACCGTCATCCGCGCGCAGGTGGCCCGTGTAGTACCACCACTCGGTCTTGTAGTCGTCGTGCGTGCCGTGGTCGCGCGGGAACCGGTATTCGTAGCCGGGGAGCGCGGGTTGGAAGGTGGTCGCGAGAAGCAGCGCCAGAAGCGCGAGGAACACGGCCATATAATAGCGGTCTCCAATGGCCGAGCAGCCCATTCCCGCTCGTGCGCGGTTCCGCACCCTCGCCACCGAGGTCAATGTGGCCATCGAAGCCGAGGACCTCGCGCTGCTGGCGAGGCGCTACGCCGATCAGGGGATGTTCGACGAGGCGATCCACCTCTACGAAATGGCGGAGAAGCTCAAGCCGGGCTCCGTCTCCATCCGCATCAACCTGGCCCGCGTCCGCGACCTGAAGCGCGAAGCGGAAGAGTCGCGCTTCACGATGGTGCGGCAGGAAGTGTTCGCCGAGCGGGCGCGCGACGAGATCGACTCGTCGCAGTACGTCGGCCTGGCGCAGTTCTACATGGCCAAGGACCAGACGTCGAAAGCGATCGAGCTGCTGGAGATCGCGAAGCTGAAGACGCCGAACAACTACCGCCCCTTCGAGATCCTCGGGCGCCTCTACTACTCCGAGGGCGAGTGGGACTCCGCGCACGAAGAGATCACCAAGGCGCGCAAGCTCAACCCGTTCGATCGCGGTCTGGCCGAGATCTCCGGCCGCGTGCAGTTCGAGCTGAAGAACTTCGACCAGTCGCTGGAAGACTTCATCGACGCCTTCCTCCTGGCCACCGACCAGAAGGGTGAATCGACCGAGCCGGTGCGCCGGATGATCAACACCCTCAAGCGCATCAACAACATCGAGACGAAGGACCTCAACGCGAAGATCAAGGATCGCGTGGAGCAGCTGCAGATGGCCACCGAACGCCTCGAGCTGCGCAAGGAAAACCTCTTCCGGCTCGAGTCGCAGAAGGACCTCAAGGCCATCGTGGCCAAGATCTCCCGCGACGCCGAGAAACGCGACAACCTGATCACGCTCGCCGCGTTTCTCGGCCGGCTCGCCGTCTTCCAGCACATGAAGGACGAGCAGGTCTTCCGCCTCTCGAAGTTCGCGCGCATCGACGGCTTCGCCACCGGCGATTACGTCTTCCGCGAAGAAGACCGCTCGATGGATTTCTACGTGGTCAAGGACGGCAGGATCGAGGTGCGCAAGGAGACGCCGTTCGGCCCGCAGATCCTCGGCGGCCTGACGTCGGACACGATCTTCGGGGAGATGAACTTCATCGACCGCACGCATCGATCGAGCGACGCGCTGGCCGTCGAAGCCTCGGCCTGCTACACGTTTTCCTTCAGCGCCCTCGACCAGATGATGGACGAGGACAAGGAGATGGCGGTCGGCCTGCACTGGGCCTTCTGGCGTTCGCTGACGGAGAAGGTCCGCGACGCGAACGAACAGCTGAAGCTCTTCTTCCAGGAGGACGCGAAGAAAGGCCAGGGCCGCAAGCGCGCCGAAGGCAAGAGCGAGATGCAGCAGGTCACGGTGGCCTCGGAAGACAAGGTCGACCTGTTCCGGGAGCGCGGTCTGTCGGCCGCTGAAATGAAGCTGCTGGCGACGTTCTCGACGGAAGAACGCTTCGGCGACGGCTCGATGATCTTCCGCGAGGGCGATCGCGGCGACAAGCTCTACATCGTCCTCGGCGGCCGCGTGCGCATCTCGAAGTTCATCCCCGGCGTCGGCGAGGAAGCGCTCACCGTGCTCGATCGCGGCGATTTCTTCGGCGAGATGGCGCTGATCGACGACAAGGCCCGCTCCGCCGACGCGAAGGCGCACGAAGGCGACGCCACGGTCCTCTCCATCGACCGCGCGACGCTCAACGAGATCCTTTCGATGGATCCGCACGCGTCGCTGCAGTTCCTCAATCTTCTCTGCCGGATGATCAGCCGCCGCCTGCGCGAGATCAACGACAAGATCGTGCAGTGGAAGTACATGTCGGGTGGTTTCTAGCCTGCTCTTCGCAGCCTTCTTCGCGGTCTTCCTCCTCCTCTGGGCTCTCATCTATGTCGCCCTTCCCCTCTTCCGCCATCCGCTCGCGTTCATCGCCAACCGCATCACCCGTTACGCGATCGTGAAGAAGCACATCTCGCGATTTCGGGCGTACGGACCGATCGTCGCGATCCTCGCCATCGGCGCGCTGCTGACGATGTGGGCGGGCGACGCGTTCCTCGATCTCGCGGAGGCGTTGCACGCAAAGACGCCGAAGTTGTCGGAGTTCGACTCGCTCGCGCATGCGTGGGCGGCGGCGCATCGCAGCGATGATTCGACGCTCTTCTTCGTCACGATGACGACGATCGGAGGGCCGCTCGGCCTCGCCATCCTCGGGGTGATCGTCGCGGCCCTGCTCGCGATCGGGCGCCGCTGGCGCTGGCTGATTTATCTCGCCATCACCTCCGGCGGCGGCGCGCTGCTGAACATGGAGCTGAAACGCTACTTCGAGCGCGCGCGGCCTGCGCTCGCGGAGGCGTTGCGTCAGGCGCAGGGCTATTCGTTTCCCAGCGGACATGCGATGGGATCGACGATCGTCTTCGGCGCGCTCGCCTACCTCGCCACGCGCGTGCTGACGCGCTGGCGCTGGCGATCGGCGGCGATCGCCCTGGCCTGCACGCTGGTCTGTTCCGTCGCGTTATCGCGCGTCTACCTCGGCGTGCACTGGATCTCCGACATCGCCGCCGGCATCAGCGGCGGAGCGTTGTGGGTGGTGGTGACGACGGTCGCGTACGAGGTGCTGCGCCGCGCGCGGGCGCTGCGCGTTCAGGAGCGGGCGAAGTCCTCGGAACGCGTCACCCGCGGCGCGTAGATCTCGCGCACGAGCTGGCCGATCGACATCCGGCTCAGCGCTTCCGAGGTGCAGAGGGTGAGGCGGTCGAACAGCGCGGTGATCCGCTCGCGCTCGATCACGTCGGGACCGAGCTCCGGAACGGCGCGTCTCCCCCCTTCCATCTCGTGAATCACTTCTTCGATGCTGATGCGGTCGGGATCGCACGCCGGCACCCAGCCCGCCCATTCGCCGCCGGTCTGCGACACGAGCTTCACTACTTCGAGCTTGCGGAGGATGCGCAGCATCTGCGAGTCGGTGGCGCAGAACTGCTCCGCGAGGCGGTACGACGACGGAGGATCCTCGCGCCGATCGAAACGGCGCGCGATCTCCACCAGCGCGCGGAGGGAGAAGTAGAGGTCGTAGCGAGGCTCGTCTTCGATGTGCTGCTCCGTCGCGCGAAGCAGGCCGTAGAGGTTCTGAAAGACGTAGCTGATCTCCACGCCGAGGAGGATGACCACCCACATGATCTCGATCGCGATCAGGAAGATGATCGCCAACCCCACCGTGCCGTAGATGACGTTGAAGCGGCCCTGGAAGAGGTGATTGGCGTAGATGCCGAAGCCCCAGCGCACGAGGGTGAAGAGCATCGCCGTCACCAGCGCGCCGATCGCCGCGGCGCCGAAGCGCACGTGCGTCGACGGCACGAGCCAGAAGAGCATGGCGAAGGCGATGAAGAGCACCGCCACCGGCGCGATCTGGAAAATGATGTCCTGCTTGAAGATCACGCGCAGGTAGCGGTTGTGCTGCAGCATGCTCGTGGTGGTGAACGAGAGACCCATGAGCAGCGGGCCCCAGAAGAAGAGCATGGTGAAGGCGATGATCTTCTGCCGGTAGCCGCGGTCGCTGCGCACCTTCCAGATCTGATTCACGGTGGCTTCGACCGCGAGGAAGAGGCGGAAGGCGATGATCATGAAGACGACGGCGCCGAGGGTCGATGCCGCCTGCGCGTTCTCGGCGAAGCGCGCGAGGTGATACGTCAGCTGAGGCGACTGATACGGGATGACGACGTTGAGGACGCTGTCGATCTGCGACTGAAACGACGGGAAGATGTTGCGGAAGTACTGCTGCAGCACCTGCGTGAACGCGACGAGCAGCGGGATGAGGGAGAGGAGTGTGGTGTAGGCGAGCGACGCCGCCCGCGACGTTCCTTCGATCTGGTAGAACTCGCGCGTCACTTCGCGGATGAAGAGGAAGAACTCGACCGTCGTCACGCGCGCGCGATGCCGGCCGTGCGCTTCGCGGCGATAGAGGAGGACGGCGGGATCGGTCAGCCACGACCAGACGTACGTCTTCGTGGCGAACAGTCCGTCGCGCCATCGCTCCCAACGTTTCGGCCGTGGCTCGGCACCCATCGTGCGGAACTATAAACGCAAGGGCCGGGCCGCACGTGGGCGGCCCTTTGCATAATGTTCAGCATGCCTCACCCCAAACCGATCATTCCGGAGGTCATCGAAGCCGACGACAAGCTTCCGCCCGACCTCCTGGCCCTGCGCCGATTCGCCATGTTGATGGATGAAGCGCTGGCCATTCCGGGCACGAATCGTCGCGTGGGACTCGACGCCGCCCTCGGACTGATCCCCGGCGTCGGCGACGTCATCGCCGGCCTGATGTCGGCGTGGATCATCGTCGGCGCGATGCGTCATCGCGTGCCGACGATGAAAGTGCTGCGGATGCTGATGAATGTCCTCATCGACGTCATCGTCGGCGCCGTGCCGTTCCTCGGCGACGTCTTCGATTTCTTCTTCGAAGAGAACATGATGAACATGCGGCTGCTGATGCTGTATCGCGACCGCAGCCGGCCGCCGCGCAGCGTCGGCCAGATCGCCGGCGCGACGGTGCTGATCGTCGGCGTGATCCTGTTCGTCGCCCTCGGGGCCGTCGCCGCCCTCTTCGCCGCGGTCATCTGGCTGGCCAATCAACGCTGATGCTCTTCCGCCGCGACAAACCGCCCCGCTATCCCCACCGCCCGGCCCTGCCGATCGTGCGGCGGAAGATCCCGATGCGCTACCACATGAAGCATCAGTTCGGCGTGCACGACGTGGCGTTCCTGCAGACGATGCACGCGCTGACCGGCGCGCCGATGACGCCGGGGAATCGCGCGGAGATCCTCAGGAACGGCGTGCAGATCTTCCCGTCGATGCTCGCGGCGATCCGGGCCGCGCAGAAGACGATCAACCTCGAGTTCTACATTTACTGGGATGGTGAAGTCGGACGCATGTTCGCCGAGGCGCTCGCGGAGCGCGCGCGCGCCGGCGTGGCGGTGAAGGTGATTCTCGACGCCGTCGGCTCGGCGCAGACGTCTCGGAACCTGATCGATTTCCTGCGGCGCAACGGCGTCGACCTGGAGTGGTACCACCCGCTGCGGTGGTACACGCTGCAGCGCTTCAACCACCGCACGCACCGCAAGATCCTGCTCGTCGACGGCACGGTCGGTTTCTCCGGCGGCGTCGGCATCGCCGACGTCTGGCTCGGCGACGCCGACAGCAAGGACCACTGGCGGGAGACGATGATCCGCGTCGAAGGGCCGGTGGTGACGCAGATGCAGTTCGCGTTCATGGACAACTGGGTGAAGAGCCGCGGTGAGCTGTTGACCGGCCTCGATTACTTTCCGCAGGTTGAGCCGCGTGGTCCGCACCTGACGCAGGTGATCAAGTCGTCGCCCTCCGAGGGGAGCTCGACGGTGAAGCTGATGTACGTCGTTTCCATCGTCAGCGCGGAGAAGTCGATCTGGATCAGCAACGCCTACTTCGTCCCCGATCCCGACACGCTGCGCGCGCTCGAAGGAGCGGTGCGGCGCGGCGTCGACGTGCGGGTGATCGTGCCGGGGGAGTTCACCGACGTCCCGATCGTGCGGCAGGCCAGCCGGCTCTATTACGAACGGCTGCTCAACCACGGCATCCGCGTGTTCGAGTATCAGCCGACGATGATGCACGCGAAGACGATGGTGGTCGACGGCATCTGGTCGACGATCGGCTCATCGAACTTCGACGACCGCAGCTTCCGCCTCAACGACGAAGTGAACGTGAACGTGTACGACGAAGGGATCGCCGGGAAACTCGAAGAGATGTTTCGCGAAGACCTCGCGCGGAGCGAGGAGATCAAGGAGTACAAGTGGCTGCGGCGGCCGCGGTTTCAGAAGTTGCGGGAGAGGATCGCGAGTTTGTTCAAGCCGCAGTTGTGAGTGATAGAGGTACAGAGTGATAGAGAGATAGAGCTGCCCTATGTCTCTATCTCTCTATCTCTCTATCACTCTGTCACTCCAATTCGTATGCACGAACGGCGCGTCCGCTCCTTTGTCGTTGCGCTGGTACGTGTGCGAGCCGAAGTAGTCGCGTTGGGCTTGCGTGAGGTTCTGCGGGAGATCGGCGGTGCGATAGGCGTCGAAATACGCGAGGCTGCCGGACATGGCGGGGACGGCGATGCCGTTCGTCTGCGCGGTGGCGACAGCGCGGCGCCAGGCGGCTTGTGACTGGGCGAGGCTGCCGTTGAATTCGTCGTCGAGCAGCAGGTTCGGGAGCGCGCGGTTGCGCTCGTAGGCCTGCATGATCGAGTCGAGGAACTTCGCGCGGATGATGCAGCCGGCCTTCCAGATGCGGGCCATTTCGCGCATGTCGATGTTCCACTTCCACTCCGCCGATCCGGCCTGGATCAACGCCATTCCCTGCGCGTACGAGCAGATCTTGGAGGCGTACAAGGCATCGTGGACGTCGCTGATGAACTGTTTGCGATCACCCGGCTTCAGTGGCGACGGACCATTGATCTTTCCGCTTGCCGTCACGCGCTCGTCTTTCATCGACGACAGCACGCGCGCGTCGATGGCCGCGGCGATGGTGGGAATCGGAACGGCGAGATCGAGCGCCACCTGCGCGGTCCACTTGCCCGTCCCCTTCTGTCCCGCCTTGTCGAGCACTTTGTCGACGAGCGGTGCGCCGGTCTCTTCATCCTTCACGCGGAAGATGTGCGAGGTGATCTCGATGAGGAACGACTCGAGCCGCCCCTTGTTCCACTGATCGAAAATCTCCGCCAGCTCGTCCGCTCCCGCTCCCAGCACCTTGCGCAGCATCTCGTAGGCCTCGGCGATCAGCTGCATGTCGCCGTACTCGATGCCGTTGTGCACCATCTTCACGAAATGGCCGGCGCCGTCGGGACCGACGTGCGTGACGCAGGGCCCGGAGTCGCTCTTCGCCGCGATGGCGTCGAACACCGGACGGATGGCCTGCCATGACTCCTGCGATCCACCCGGCATGAGGGACGGACCGAAACGCGCCCCCTCCTCGCCGCCCGACACGCCGGAGCCGACGAAGTGCAGCCCTTTCGCCTCGCACTCGGTCGTCCGACGCTGCGTGTCCTTGAACCAGGAGTTGCCGCCGTCGATCAGCACGTCGCCCGCTTCGAGATGCGGCGCGATGGCCTTGATGGTCATGTCGACCGGATCGCCGGCCTTGATCATCATCATGATCCGCCGCGGCCGCTCCAGCGACGCCGTGAACTCCTCGAACGTCTTCGTGCCGACGAGCTTCTTCCCCTCGTTCTTCGCCACGAAGCGATCGACCCATTCGCCCTCGAGGTTCCAGACGGCGACGGGAAAGCCGTGCTCCTCGATGTTGAGCGCGAGGTTCTCGCCCATCACACCGAGGCCGATCATGCCGAAAGATGCTTTTGCCATCGTTACGCCTTCACCACCGCGTTCTTCACCACCTCGGCCAGCGCCTTCAGTCCCGCGTCGACGTCGCTCCCGAGGTTCACGCTCAGGGCGCGGCGGTTGCGGCTCTGCAGCGACTGGAAATCGCCGATGGCCTGCGCGCGGCAGAGCACTCCGAACGTGAACTTCTCGCCCGGGAGCGGGATGTCCTGGCCTCCGCCGCCGGTGAGCTGGAGGAAGACGCCGTTGTCGGCGCCGCCTTTGTGCAGCTGTCCGGTGGAGTGCAGGAAGCGCGGACCGTAGCCGGTGGTCGTGGCGACGCGCAGCTCGCGCGCGATGGTCTCGCGGATCGCGGCGATCTGCTTGTCGCGCTCCGGCGACTCTGCGAAATACTCGGTGAACGCGACGTAATCGCCTTCCTTCACCTTCCGCAGCAACGCGCCGATCGACTCCGCGTCGGCCGCTTCGACCTGCGTGCCGGAGTGAGTCATCGTGCCGCTCGAAGTGAACTCCTGGAGCAGTTTCTTCGTGTTGTCCTTCGACTCCTGCACGTTCGGCTGATCGAACGCGTCGATGCCGAGGAGCGCGCCGGCGACCGCGGTGGCGAACTCGAAGAGGAAGAAGATCTCGCCGAGGTCGAGCGGATCTTCCAGGACGATGTCGACGACCGGATGTCCGGCGTCGGCAAGCGCGCGCAGCCGCGCGGTGTCGTCCGACTTGCGCAGACGGACGCCGACGAAGAGCCGGTCGTTGCCGTACTCGTTCGGCTTCAGCTCCGGCTCGCCGGCGATCGGCACGACGCCTTTGCCTTCCTTGCCGGTCGATTCGGCAACGAGCTGCTCGATCCAGAGTCCGAGCGTGTCGAGCGGCGCCGGCGTGATCAGCGTCAGCTTGTCGCGTCCGTTGAGCGCCATCGCGCCGATGACCGCGCCGAGCATCGCCGCGGGGTTCTTCTTCACGCTCGCGACCTCGGAGACATGCGCCGCATGCATCGCGCGATCGAGCAGCGTGGCGACGTCGACGCCGCTGATCGCCGCCGGCACCATGCCGAAATACGAGAGCGCGGAGTAGCGCCCGCCGATGTCGGCCTGGTTGATGAAAATGCGCCGGAACTTGTCGCGCTGCGCATCCTTCTGCAGCTGCGTGTCGGGATCGGTGACGGCGATGAAGTTCTCGCCGGCGCGGTCGCCTTTCACCGACGTCACGCGATCGTAGAAGTAGCGGTGGAACATCATCGGCTCGGTGGTGGAGCCGGACTTCGACGCGACCATGAAAAGCGTGCGCTTCAAATCGAGCTGCGCCTCGAGGTCGCTCACCGCCTCGGGGACGGTGGAGTCGAGCACGAGCAGTTGCGGATAGCCGTCGCGCGTGCCGAAGACACGGCGCGTGACTTCGGAGCAGAGGCTCGATCCGCCCATGCCGAGGACGACGATCTTGTCGAACTCGCCTTTGACCGAATCGGCGAACGCCATCAGTTGCGGCGCGGCCTTCGTCATCTCCTCGGCCACGGTGAGCCAGCCGAGCGCGTTGGCGATGATCTTCCTGTGCGCGTCGTCGTCCTTCCAGAGCGCCGCGTCTTTCTTCCAGATCCGCTCGACGAATTTCTCTTTCTCGATGCGCGCGCAGGCGTCATCGACAGGCGAGGGCGCCTGTCCTACATGCGGGCTGACGCGCTCCGCGAGACCGCGGGTGACCGAGTCGCGGCGCGCCTCGATCGTCGACATCAGCGACGCGAACGACTCGTCGAACGACTTCACGCCGTCCGCCGTCAGCTTGCCGGTGATCTGCTCGAGGCTGAAGCCTTTCGCCGCGAACTTGTCGAGCACGCGGCGCGCGTCACCGATGCCTTCCTCCAGCGTCATCTGCACGCGGCCGTGATCCTTGAACGCGTTGTAGGTCGCGGGAGGAATGGTGTTGACGGTGTCGGGACCGATCAGCGATTCGATGTAGAGGACGTCGCTGTATTTCGGGTTCTTCGTGCCGGTCGACGCCCAGAGCGGACGCTGGACGACGGCCCCTTTGTCACGCAGACGGTGGAAGCGCTCGCTGCCGAAGACGCGCTTGAACTCCTGGTAGGCGAGCTTCGCGTTCGCGATCGCCACCTTGCCGAGGAGCTGCTCGATCTCCGGATCGTCCTTCGCCTTCGCCTCCATCTGCTTGTCGGCCATGGCGTCGATGCGGCTGACGAAGAAGCTGGCCACGGAGCGGATGTCGCCGATCGGCAGACCTTTCTCCACGCGCCGTTCGAGGCCGTGGAGATAGGCCTCCATCACCTGCTTGTAGACCTCGTTCGAGAAGATGAGGGTGATGTTGATGTTCACACCGTTGAAGATCGACTCTTCGATGGCGGGGATGCCGGCGGGCGTGGCCGGAATCTTGATCATGACGTTCGGCCGATCCAGCCGCGCGAACAGGCGCGTGGCCTCGGAGATCGTGCCGGCGGTGTTGTGAGCGAGCGTCGGCAGCACTTCGAGGCTGCAGAAGCCGTCGTTGCCGTGCGTTTTCCTGTAGACCGGGAGGAAGACGTCGGCGGCCATGCCGATGTCCTCGATGGTGATCTCGTCGTAGATCTCGTCGCGCGATTTGTTCTGCGAGGCGAGCTCGCGCAGCTGCGCGTCGTAGTCGTCGCTGCCGGCGATCGCCTTGTCGAAGATCGTGGGGTTCGACGTCAGACCGCGCAGGTCGTCTTCGTCGATCAGCCGCTGCAGTGTTCCGCCGGTGACCAGCTTGCGCTCCATCTGGTCGTACCAGACGCTCTGGCCGGTTTTTTCGAGCTCAACGAGCGGGTTCGACATGAAGTACCTCCAATGAAGGAGGTAAGCATATCGCGTACGCAAAGAGGGGGGCGGACGTCTCGTCCGCCCAGGAGAACCGAGCGGACGAGACGTCCGCTCCCCTCCATCAGCTAGTGCGATCGCGCGCTCATGATCGCACCGAGCACGTCCGCTTTCCCTTCGATTCGCTCGAGATGCGGGTACTGCTCCCCGCCTTTGTAATCAATCCGATACGTCGCCACGTGCTCGCCGAATCCGGCGATCATTTCGATCGGCTTGCCGGCTGCGATCTCTTCGTGCAGCGCGTCGGCGGACCACTTGCGGCCGTTGATCGACGTCACCTCCATGCCGGGTGTGAGGCCGGCGTCGGCCGCGGGCGTGCCGGGGGTGAGGTCGTCGATCTTGCCGTTGTCGTGGAAAAGGATGCCGAGCGAGAACGTCTTGTCGATCCGCTTCGACGCATGCTGCCGCGCGTCGATGTAGGCATTCGGCTGATTGTTGTAGACGAGGCGCCAGCCGGCCGCTTCGAGCGCGCCGAGCGGCGGATGCGGCGTGACCTTGTAGACGCGGTCACGGAGGAATGACGCCCAGTCGTTCGGCGCAACCGCGTTGAGCGCGGCGACGACGTCGTCGAACGTGTACGGCTTGACCATCGGGGCGGATGACGGCGCCCCGTAGAACGCGCGGATGAAGTCATCGAGCGATTTCGCGCCGTTCGTCTTCTGCCGGATCGTGGTGTCGGCGTCGAGCCAGATGAAGAGCGACTCGTCGTAGTAATCGAGTCCGCGGCGGTAGGCGGTCCAGGCGAACGGCGCCTCGCCGATGATCTGCGCGGCGACCGCGGTGTCGGCGAGCGGACGCCAGTTGCGGCCGGTGCGATTGCGGTCGAGGTTCGCGCCGACGAAGGCGACGTACTCGCGCGAAAACTCCGGCGTGAAGAGGCCGCTGCGCGAGGTGAGCACGAAGTTCCCGAGGTAGCGCGTCATCCCTTCGTAGACCCAGAGCAGCTCGCCGAGCATCGGCTGCTGGTAGTCGGGCGTTGCCAGTCCCGCGGGGCGGCGGTACTTGCCGTTCCACGAGTGGACGAACTCGTGCGACAGCGTCGACATCGTCAGCCTGGCGATCTCCGGATCGGTCACGCCGTGCTCGATCGCCCGGTTGTCGCTCGACTCGTGATGCTCCAGTCCCTGCGTTTCGACCACGTCGCTCAGCGTCAGGAGCCAGCGGTAGGTGCGGTAGTGGCGTGCGCCGAAGAGCGCGTCGGTCTCGGCGACGAGCTTCGTCAGCTGCGCGACGCGATCCTGCGGCAGCGCGAGCGCGGCTTCGCTGTCGGCGACCATCGCCAGCTTCACGTCGCCGGCGACGTCGATGGTGCGCGCGTGCTCGCCGGCGATGAGCGGCGAGTCGACGAGCGTCGTCAGCGACACCGGACCGGCCGGCAGCGCGGTCTCGCTCTTCCAGCCCGCGGGAAGCGTGATCGACGCGTTGACCTGCACGGCGTCGCTGCGCTGTCCCGCGGGATAGACGACGACGTGGTTCCACGGCAGCGTGAGGAGATGCTGCGTGTGATTCGGCGTCTCGCCATAGCCCGACGCGTAGCCGATGGGCGGCGAGATGTAATCGAAGGAGACTTCGATCGACGTCGCCCCTTTCGGCACGTCGACGTCGAACGCGAACATGTCGACCGGATCGCGACGCCATGGCAACGTCTGTCCGGCTGCTGTGACGCGGAGGCCCATCATCTGCGCGATCGGTCCGCTCGGCGAGTGCTCGCCCGGGATCCATTTCGGATAGACGAAACGCATCGCCCCCGGCGCTGCGGACATCGTGACGACGCTGTGGAACACGCCGCGGCGTGCGTCGCGTGCGTCGACGGCGACGGACATCGGTTGTTGTGCGGTGAGGGCGGCTGCAAGCAGAAGGGCGAACATGCGCCCGCGAGCTTACTTCGCAATCGTGAAAGAGGGGAGCGGACGTCTCGTCCGCTCATGTCCGCGCGGCGTGCGGACGAGACGTCCGCACCCCTCCTACTCTTCTATGCCAGCCCGGTGAATCGCTTTCACCGCCACACGCGCGACGAACGCGCTCGCGATCAGCGCGAGGACGGCGCCGGCGACGTAGACGACGATCTTCACCGTCCCGGCGGTTGCGGCGGCCGCGGCGGCGCCGATGTAGACGAAGGCGATGCTCCCCGGAATGATGCCAACCAGCGTCGCCAGCGCGTACGGCAGCACGCGCAGGCCGGTGAGGCCGAAGACGTAATTCGAGTAGGTGAACGGAAAGACGACCGCCAGCCGCACGAGGAGGACGATCTTCGCCCCCTCGCTCGAAATGGCGCGATCGAGCGCGCGGAAGCGCTTGTCCTTCGCCGCCATCGCTTCGACCCGCTTGCGCGCGACGGTCCGCGCGACGATGAATGCGAGCGTGGCGCCGAGCGTCGCGCCGATGACGACGACGATCGTCCCCTTGATCACGCCGAACGTCGCGCCTGCGCCGAGGGTGAGGATCGAGGCGGGGATGAAGAGGACGACGCAGGCGGCGTAAACGAGCGCATAGAGGACGTATCCGGCGAATCCGAGCTCGGAAACCCAGGCGCGGAAGGCGTTCAGCCACTGCGCGACCGGCAGGACGCGGAAGAGAACGACGATCGCGGCGAGCGCGACGACGATCAATCCGATTTTGAAGATCCGGGCCTTCGACAACGTGCCCGGATTCTATCCGCGTCAGCGAAACATGATGAGCTTCTTGACGGACTTCACGACCATGATCGCGGCGCCGATGCCGCCGACGAAGGTGCCGACGAGTAATCCGGCGAGACCGCCCGCTGCGACGGGGAGGGCTCTCCCCCGGCCCTTCGCCGGGCTCACGGCCACGCTCTCCCGCGGCGGCGGCAGAGGGAGAACTGGAGCAGGCGCTTCATCGCGATGGCTGCCGTGGGCGCGGGCGTAGACCTGCGTGAACTCGGCGCCGAAGAGGACGATCTGCGCGGCGTAGTAGACCCACAACAGCACGACGACGAGCGATCCGGCGGCGCCGTAGCTCGAGCCGACCGCGCTCTTGCCGAGGTAAAGGCCGAGCGCGAATTTGCCGATGACGAAGAGCAGCGACGTGAACGCCGCGCCGAACCAGACGTCGCGCCATTCGATCTTCAGGTCGGGGAGAAATCGGAAGATCGCGGCGAAGAGAACGGTGATGACGCCGAGCGACACGACGATCTGCAGGATCTGCCAGACGCCTTCGCCGCCGGGCAGATGATTGCCGGCGAACTTGCCGACCGCGGCGATCCCGGAGTCGAGCAGCAGCGACACGAGCAGCAGGAACCCGATGCCGAGCACCATGGCGCCGTTCATCACGTAGTTCTTCGCTCTCCCCATGATTCCGGCGTTCGCCTTCGGCTTCACGTCCCAGATCGTGTTGAGCGCGTCCTTCAGCTGACCGATCACGCCCGACGCGCCGAGCAGCAGCGTCACGACTCCGACGATGGTGGCGATCGTCCCTGCTTTCGGCTTCGCCGCCGCCTCCACCATCTTCTGGATCATGTCCGCCGACTCCGGCCCGAGGACACCGCGCAGTTGCGCGTAGATCTCGCCGCTCGCGGCTTCGCGTCCGAATACCAGTCCGGCGATGGCGATGGCGATCAGCAGCAGCGGCGCGATGGAGAAGATCGTGTAGTACGCGAGCGCCGCGCCGAGGCGGGGGACCTTGTCCGACGCGAACTCGCTGAAGGTCTGTTTGAAGAGCGCGAAGTAGCGTTTCACGCCCTCGGGAGAGAGCAACGGATGTGCCTTACTTCCGCTTCATCCACTCCACGCAACGCTCCAGCTCGGCGTGCATCCGATCGGCGTCGAAATGAATCGGACGGCCGTGTCCCGGCAGCACCCATTCGAAGCGCCAAGTAGAGTGGTAGTCGAGCAGCCGCTCCATCGATTTCATCTGCTCGCTCCACGAATACCAGCAGGCGCTCTTGAACGCGTAGAGGTGGCCGCGCGCCGGACTCCACGCCAAGTGATCGCCGGTGAAGAGGAATCGCTCGTTCCAGAGAAACACGGCGTGGCCCTTGGTGTGGCCGGGCGTGGGGATCATCACGAGGCCCGGCTCGAGCTCGATCGGATCATCGCCCGACGGCTTCAGCTCCACGCCGGCGGTACGCGTGCGGACGTCATCGCGATGCAGCACGCGCTCGCATCCGAACCGCTCGTGGAACTTCTCGTGATCGGCGACGTCGTCCTGGTGCGTCAGCAGCAGCCGGCGCACGCCCCCCATCCGCTCGAGGTTCTTCACCAGCGGCGCGGCGAAGCGCGGCGAGTCGACGAGGATGTTGTCGAAGAAGTAGCTGACGGCGCCGAAGCTCGACTCCGACGTGTAGCCGCAGCGATACACGCCGCCGTCGATGTGCTCCGGCAGCGACGCGAGGGCGTTCGTCATGTCGCGCTTCGTCGCGGAGCCGATCGACGCGGTGGGGCAGGAGATCAGCGCTTTCTGCGCGGCGAGCAGCTCTTCTTCGCTCTCCGGCTGGTGCCAGACGGCCGACTGATCGCCCGCCTCATGGAACACCGCGGGAGCGAAGACGCGGCAGGCATCGCAGTCGATGCAGGTGGAGTCGACGAAGAAATCGCCCGGCACGTTGTCGGGGAGCTTGAGAGCGAGACGCGCCATGCCGTGTGAAACGAAAGCAGTCACGGGGGAAATTGCGCGACGGAAACACTCTAATTCGTATGGTGTCGACACTTCGCCCTCGCGGCGGGCGCCTCTGGACGAGTGCCGAGGCCGCGCGGGCGTTCCGGGTTGGGGTCTCCAGCGTCAAGCGCTGGACCGACGAGGCGGAGCTGGAGTCGGTGCGGACGCCGGGCGGGCACCGGCGCTACACGTTGAAGTCGCTCCACCAGTTTGCCGCGGCCCGGCGTCTTCCGACCGACCTCCTGCCGCCGCTCGAGCCGGACCACCTTCTGCCGAAGCCGCCGGACATCTCGTTGTTCGAAGCGCTCGTCCGCGGCGACGCCGACGCCGTGCGCAGCCTCGTGACGCCGCTGCCCGACTCCCTGGCCAAGCGGGCGACGTTTCTCGACCGCGTGATCGGCGACGCGATGCGGGAGATCGGCGATGGCTGGGAGCGCGGCGAGCTCGGCATCGACGAAGAGCATCGCGCGTCGCAGATGCTGAAGGAGGCGATCGACCGCCTCCGTCCGCCGATCGCGGAGGAAGGTCCGCTCGCGCTGCTGGCCTGTCCGCCCGACGAATGGCACGACCTGCCGCTCCATCTGCTCCGGCTCCTTCTCGAATGGTCGGACTGGCGGACGGAGCTGATCGGCGCGAACCTGCCGTGGGAATCGTCGATGGCCGCCGTCGATCGCAGCCGGCCGGCGCTCCTCGCCATCACGTCGCGGAGCAGCGACGCGTTCCGTTCCGCCGAGTTCGAGCGCCTCCTCGCGCACTGCGGCGAAAGGGGCGTGCGGGTGGCGGTGGGCGGGGAGTGGGCGCGGGGCGGCGGTCCGACGAAGCGCGATTACTTCCGATTCCGGTCGTTGCGCGGCTTCGAGCGGTGGCTGCGCCTTTCGCGCTGATCAGCGTGCCGCCGCCCACCCGGGTCCCTCGACTCACGCTCGGGATGACGGGGGGGCCGGTTTGCGTTACACAGGCGCCATGTTCGACAACCTTCAGGACAAGATGGATCGCGTCTTCAAGACGCTGCGCGGCGAAGCGAGCCTCAACGAGTGGCATATCGACAACGCGCTCAAGGAGATCCGAGTCGCGCTGCTCGAGGCGGACGTCCACTTCAAAGTGGTCAAGGAGTTCACCGCCCGCGTCCGTGAAAAGGCCGTCGGTCAGGAAGTCCTGAGCGCCTTCTCTCCCGCCCAGCAGGTCACGAAGATCGTCCGCGACGAGCTCCAGACACTCCTCGGCGGCAACGAAGTCGGACTGGCGCTCGTCGGCAGCCCCGCCGTGATCATGATGGTCGGCCTGCAAGGCTCCGGTAAGACGACCACCGCCGGCAAGCTCGCGCTCCACCTCAAGAGTCGCGGACGCCGTCCGCTGCTCGTGCCGTGCGATGTCTACCGTCCCGCCGCGATCGATCAGCTGCGCATCGTGGCGAACAACGTCAAGGTGCCGTTTTTCGAGCTCGGCGAAGAGCGCGATCCGCTGACCATCGCCGAGCGCGCGGTCGCCGACGCCAGGGCCCTGCTCTACGACACCGTCATCCTCGACACCGCCGGCCGCCTGCACATCGACGACGAGCTGATGAAGGAGCTCGACTCGATCAAGAACGAGACGCGGCCGAGCGAGATCCTCTTCGTCGCCGACGCCATGACCGGCCAGGACGCGGTGAAGTCGGCGAAGGAATTCGACGACCGCCTGCAGGTGACCGGCATCGTGCTGACGAAGCTCGACGGCGATGCCCGCGGCGGCGCGGCGCTCTCGATCAAGTCCGTCGTCAACCGCCCGATCAAGCTGGTCGGCGTCGGCGAGAAGTACACCGACCTCGACGTCTTCTACCCGGAGCGGATGGCCTCGCGCATCCTCGGCATGGGCGACGTCCTGTCGCTCATCGAGAAGGTGGAGCAGGAAGTCGATCAGAAGGAAGCGGCCCGGCTGGCGCAGCGGGTGGCGAAGGACAAGTTCACGCTCGAGGACCTTCGTTCGCAGCTCGCGCAGGTGCGCAAGATGGGACCGCTCTCGCAGCTGGTGAACATGCTACCGGGCGTGAGCGGGAAGGTCTCGGAAGAGGACATCGACGAGAAGTCGGTCGTCCGGATGCAGGCCATCCTCGACTCGATGACGAAGAAGGAGCGCGAGTTCCCGCAGCTCATCGACGGCAAGCGGAAGAAGCGGATCGCCAAAGGCTCGGGGACGAGCGTGCAGGAGATCAACCGCCTGCTGAAGCAATACCTGCAGATGAAGAAGATGATGCGGAGCTTCTCGAAAGGCTTCGGCGCGAGGAAGTTCGGGAAGATGATGAAGGGTCTGCCGCCGGAATTGTTGGGCTAGGGATTGCTGTTCGACGGCCCGTTCCGGTACTATTTCGCGCCCTAAACGAAGGAGTTTCAATCAAATGCTCAAGATTCGCCTGCGCCGTGGTGGCGCGACCCATGCCCCGTTCTATCGCGTCGTCGTCTCCGACTCGCTGAAGACCCCGAGCGCGACGGTTGTGGAGCAGATCGGCCACTACGACCCGAAGAAGAACCCCGCCGACGTCAAGATCGACCGCGAGCGCGTCGATTACTGGGTCAGCAAGGGCGCTCAGCTCTCGCCGACCGTCAAGTCCCTCCTCAAGAAGCTCAAATAGCCGTGCGCGAACTGGTCGATTTCCTCGCGAAGTCACTGGTCGACGCTCCGGACGACGTCCGGATTCACGCGTACGACCGCGAGGGAACGACCGTGCTCGAGCTGGAAGTCGCCCCCGACGACCTCGGCAAGGTGATCGGTCGTCAGGGACGGACGGCGCGCGCCATCCGCACACTGCTGGCCGCGGCGGGACAGAAAACCCGCCGCCGCTACGTGCTCGACATCCTCGACTGATGTCCGAAGGACGTCCTCGTCTAACGCCCGGCCGGATCGCGGTCGGCGTCATCCGCAAGCCGCACGGCGTCCGCGGCGAAGCGAGCGTCGAGCCGTGGACCAACTCCCCCGGCCGCTTCGAAGAGCTCACCTCCGTGACGCTCGTCTCCCCCGATGAATCGTCGACACGCGAAGCGCGCATCGCGAGCGTGCGCGTGCACGGCGATCGCGCGCTGGTGAAGTTCGACGGCATCGACGCGCCGGAAGACATCGATCCGCTTCGCAACTGGACGATCGAGATCCCGGAGAGCGAAGCGCGCAAGCTCGAAGAGAACGAGTACTTTCTCCACGATCTCGTCGGGCTGACGCTCATCGACGCCGAGGGCCGCGAGCAGGGTCGCGTAGTCGATGTGTACGAGGGGGGCGGCGGCATCCTGCTGCAGGTGCAGCGCGGCGACCGGAAGTTCGACGTGCCGTTCGCGAGCGAGATCTGCACGGAGATCGACCTGGCGTCGAAGACGATGACGGTCAACCTGCCCGAGGGGATCGATGAGGATTGACTTCGTCACGATCTTCCCGCGGATGTTCGATCCGCTCATCGGCGAGGGAGTGATCGCGCGCGGCATCAAGCAGGGACTGCTCGACGTGCGCGTCTGGGACCTTCGCGACTTCGCCACCGACAAACATCGTTCGACCGATGACGAGGCGTACGGCGGCGGTCCGGGAATGGTGATGCTCGGTGAGCCGGTGTTTCGGTGCGTCGAGGCAATTCGTGTAGGACAGGCGCCCTCGCCTGTCCCCTCCGCGTCGACAGGCGAGGGCGCCTGTCCCACACCACACGTCGTCCTCACCTCGCCGCAGGGGCGTCGCTTCGATCAGAACGTGGCGAAAGAGCTGGCGGCGAACGAGTGGATCGTGGTTCTCTGCGGCCGGTACGAGGGCTTCGATCATCGCGTGATCGAGGCGCTGCATCCGGACGAGATCTCGATCGGTGATTTCGTTGTCTCCGGCGGCGAACTGCCGGCCATGGTGATGGCGGACGCGGTCGGGCGAATGATCGAGGGCGTCGTCGGCAACACAGGCTCCGTCGAGGAGGACTCGTTTTTCAACGGCCTGCTCGACTATCCGCACTACACCCGCCCCGAGGAGCTGCGCGGGATGCGCGTGCCCGATGTGCTGCTGTCGGGGCACCACGAAAAAATCCGGAAGTGGCGGAAGGAGCAGGCGTTGCGCGCGACGCTGGAGCGGCGGCCCGATCTCCTCGAAAGTGCCGAGCTCGACGACGAGGCGACCGCCCTCCTGCGCGGAATGCGCTCGCAGTCGTAGAGGTTCTAGGCATCCGCAGTTGCCAAACCGTTCGAAATCGGCGATCCTAAGCGGCTCGCTAAGAATCAGTTAGAAGGTGCTAGCCATGCCAGAAATCATGAAAATCGTCGAGTCGCGCGAAACGCGCACCGACCTTCCGAACTTCGCCCCCGGCGACACCATCAAGGTCCACGTCAAGGTCAAGGAAGGCGACAAAGAGCGCATCCAGATCTTCCAGGGCGTCGTGATCTCCCGTAAGGGTGGTGGCTCCCGCCAGATGTTCACCGTGCGCAAGGTCTCGGGCGGAATCGGGGTGGAGCGCATGTTCCCGCTCTACTCCCCCACCATCGATCGCATCGAGGTTGAACGCCATGGCCGGGTCCGCCGCGCAAAGCTCTACTACCTCCGGGATCTCCGCGGAAAAGCCGCGCGCATCGAAGAGAAGCGCAAAGCCTAAGCTCACCCCGGGCGACAAGCTCCAGAACTCACTGTTCGCGGAGCTGGCGCGCATCGCCGAAATGTCGGTGATCGAGCGCCGGCTCCGCGATTTTGGTTTCAGGTCCATCGCCGGAACGGATGAGGTCGGCCGCGGCTGCCTCGCCGGCCCGGTCGTCGCCGCCTGCGTCATCCTCGACCCCGAGCCCACCTACTTCGGCGTCAACGACTCCAAGCAGCTCGATCACGAGCAGCGCGTCGCCCTCTGCCGCCTGATCATCGCCCGCGCCCGCGCCGTCGCCATCGGCGTGATGGAGCCGCAGACCATCGACCGGATCAACATCCTGCGCGCCAGCAAGGCGGCGATGTTCGAAGCGGTGGAAAACCTTCCGGTGCGTCCCGACATCCTTCTTCTCGACGCCGTCCTGCTGGAGCAACTGGAGATGCCGCAGGTGCCGCTGATCGGAGGCGATCGGCGCAGCATTTCCATCGCCGCGGCCTCCATCGTCGCGAAGGTCTACCGCGATCTACTGATGGAGTCGTATCATGATCGGTACCCCGTCTATGATTTCAAGCACAATCGGGGGTATGCGACGGAAGGTCATTGTGCGGCTCTGAAGGTGTACGGGCCGTGCCCTATTCACCGGCGGTCCTTCGACGGGGTCGATGAGCCGATGATGTTGTTCGGCGAGGAACATGGCGGTCCAGCGAGATAAGGTCATCACAAGCGCTGAAAAGTTGGTCGCGAAGGGGAAGATTGAGCCCGCGATCAAGGAGTACGAGCGCCTTCTCGATGACAACCCGAACGACGTCAATACGTTGAACCGTATTGGCGATCTCTGGGTGCGTATCAACCGCAACGACGAAGCGGTCAAAGTCTTCAGCAAGATCGCCGAGCACTACGCCAGGGATGGCTTCTTCCTCAAAGCCATCGCCATCTACAAAAAAATCAACAAGCTCGACCCCTCGAAGCTCGAGGTGTACGCGAAGCTGGCCGACCTCTACGCCAAGCAGGGCCTGGCGATGGAGGCGAAGAGCCAGTACCAGGTGCTCGCCGACTACTACCTCAAGCACGGCGACCCGGGGAACGCCCTCGGCATCTACAAAAAGATCTCGGAGCTCGACCCGAACTCGATCAACGTTCACGTCAAGCTCGCCGACCTCTACTCGCAGAACAACCAGACTGCCGAGGCGCTCAAGGAGTACGACCGCGTCGGCAGGATGCTGCTCAAGCGCGGCATGCTCGACGAGGCATCGCAGGTCTTCCGCAAGGCGCTGAAGATCGACGCCTCGAACGTCGAGCTGGTCGACTCGCTGGTCACGGCGCTGCTCGAAGCGAAGGAATTCGATAACGCCGTTCAGCTGGTGCAGTCGGCGCTCGATACGAACAGCAACAACGCGCGGCTGCTCGCCCTGATGGGTCGCATTCAGCTGACGAAAGGCGACGCGAACGCGGCCCGCAACTACCTCGAGAAGGGACTCGCCGTCGCCCCCGAGGAACCGTCGATCCGCGAAGGCCTCGGCGATCTCGCGTTGAAACAGGGAAATCCCGATCGCGCGCTGGAGATGCTCGCGCCCCTTGTCGAGCGCGCGCTGGCTCGCGGTGAGCGCGGCTCCGCGGTCGACATCCTCAGCCGCGTGCTCCGCGTCGACTCCGGCCACACGCCGACGCTGGAACGTCTCGTCGCGCTCTACACGCGACTCAACGAAGAAACGAACGTCCTCGCGTCGATGAACAGCCTCGCCGAGGCCCACATCGCGAAGGGACAGTACGACCAGGCGTCGAAGGCGCTGGAGAAGCTGATCCAGCGCGAGCCGCAGAACTCGCAGCATCGCAACAAGCTGCAGTTCGTCCGCTCGCAGATGGGCGGCATCGACACGATCCCGACCCGCCCGACGCCGCCGCCGGCTCCGGCCGCGGCGCCTCTTCCGAAGTTCGAGATCCCGTCGATGGAGATCGAGGAGCCGCCGCCGGCGTTCGAGATCGAAGAGCCGTCGCTGTCGCTCGATCTCGACGCCTCGGAACCGATGGAGTTCGATCTCACGCTCGAACCGGAGCCCGAGCCGCCGCCCCGCCGTGCCCCCGCGCCGTCCCCTGTCGCCGCTCCCGCCCCGCCGCCTCAGCCGCGGCTCGACTCGGCGGTCGATCTCGCCGCCGCCGATCTCGCCGAGGAATCAGGCGACGATCTCGACTTCATCACCGAGCACCTCACCGAGGCGGAGGTCTTCGCGAAATACGGACTGGCGGAAAAGGCGGCCGAACATCTCCGCGCCGTCATCGACCGCGCGCCGAAACACCTCGCGGCACACGAAAAGCTCTATCGCATCCTCCTTGATGAAGGGGACGCCGCCGGAGCGCGCTCCGCCGCGACGCAATACATCGCCCTGCTCGAAGAACGCGGTGACGATTCGGCCATCGACACGGTTCGCAACGAGTTCACTGCACGCGGACAGTCGATCGGCGCTGCGCCGGCAGCCGCGCCGAGACCCGCCGCGGCGCCACCAGCACCGCCGCCTCCTCCGGCGCCGCTCGAATCGATCTCGGTCGCCGAGCTCGGAGCGGAAGAAGTCACGTTCGATCTTGATGCCGGCCTCGAAAGCGGCGAGACGGAGCTGACGTTCGATCTCGACGAGCCCGAACCGGAACCGTCTCCCGAGCCCCTCGCCGCGACGTCGATCGAAGACACGTTCAGTCTCGAAGTTCAGGAGCCGGAACCGGAGATCGAACCGGTCGAAGAGCCGCTGCCGGCCTTCGATCTCGGCGAGCCGTCGGAAGTGCCCGATGAGCCGTTCTTCGGCGTCGAATCCGAAGTGCCCGGCCCGGCGATGGAAGAGATCGGCGAGATCGACTTCTACATCGAGCAGGAGCTGTTCGACGAAGCACGCCAGAAACTGAACGCGCTGCAGGTGCGTTATCCCGGAAACATCGAGCTGGAGATGCGCGCCAGGCATCTCGAGCGTGCCGCGGCCGCCGCGGCCGCCGCGGCTCCGCCGCCACCCGCCGTCGCACCGGCACCACCAGCGTCGGCGCCACCGGCTCGCGCATCGGCGCCGGCCATCCTCAGCCGCGACGAGATCGAGAGCGAGCTCCTCTCCGCGATTCCGGACGACGATTTCGACATCCCGGCGCCGCCTCCGCCCCCGCCGCCGCCACCCCCTGCCGCGGTCGCGCCGCCCCCCATAGCCACCGCCCCCGCTCCGGCGGAAGAAAACCTATTCGCCGACGAGGAAGACTTCTTCGACCTCGCGGCGGAGCTGGAGTCGGAGCTCGAGGAAGACGCGGAGGAGATTCCGCTCGGCGAGGAAGAGCAGTCGCTCGAAGAGATCTTCAAGGAGTTCAAGAAGGGCGTCGAACAACAGCTCGACTCCGAGGACTACGACACGCACTACAACCTCGGCATCGCCTACAAGGAGATGGGGCTGATCGACGAGGCCATCGGCGAGTTCCAACTCGCGTCGAAGGACCCGAAGCGCGCCGTGGAGTGCGCGTCGATGCTCGGCCTCTGCTTCCTGGAGAAGGGGATGCCGCAGCTCGCCATCAAGTGGTACCGCAAAGGCCTGGAGATGCCGGAGATCACCGAGGAGGAGCACATCGGTCTGCTCTACGACCTCGGCTCCGCGTATGTCGAAGTCGGTGACACCGACAACGCGCAGAAGGCGTTCATGGAGGTCTACGGCATGAACTCCAACTACCGCGACATCGTGAGCAGAATCAAACAGCTGGAAGACGCACGGAAATAGCGCTTGAATCGAAATTTCGAATCGGTCCTTCGCTTCGTCAATCTGACCACGGCCGGTCTCCTGGCCGGCTCGCTCGGCTTCGGCGAGGCCGCGCTCGTGCCCGGCTGGAAGGAAGAGCTGCCGCGCGACCAGGCGCGACGCGCCATCGACGCGTTGCGCGAGCTCGATTACTTCAACGCCATCGGCCCGCTGGCGCTCGGCACCGCGGTGACGCTCGCCGTCGCCTCACGCGGCGCGAATCCGATGCGGCGCATTCTCGACGCCGCCGCCGCGGTGGCGCTCGCGGGCGTGGTCGGCGCGACGGTCATGCTCACGGTGCCGATCAACAAGGAGCTCGAGGCGCAGGCGCCGGCCGACTATCCGAGCGACCGCTCGCAGTCGCTGACGCGCAACTGGAGCCGCGCCCACGCCGTGCGCACCTCCCTCGGGGTCGGCGCGTTCGTCTGCGCGGTGGCGTCGAGCGTCACCGGCCGGACGTCGCGCTGAAGTGATCCCAACCGCGCGGCTCGAGCGGCACGCCGTCGAGTCGCATTCCCTTGTCGCGCGATATGCGTCCGATCGCGTACACCGGCCGCTTCAATCGCGAGCTCAACTCCGATTCACGCAGCGTTGACGTGAAGAGCAGCGCGTACTCCTCTCCACCATTCAGCACCGCGTTCCCGACATCCACTCCCGCCAGATGGAGCTCCGGAAACACCGGAATGCGTGCCTTCTCGATCTCCGCCCCGCAACCCGACGCGTCGCAGAGGTGTGCGAGATCGGTCGAGAGTCCGTCGCTGATGTCGATGCAGGACGTGATCTCGTCGACCTGCGCGAGCGCGATGCCGAGCGCCACCTCCGGCTCCGGATCGATCTGACGCCTGATCACGGCATTGGCGAGCTCGCGATTGAGATACGCGAGCGTCGCCGGCGGCTCGATCGAGCCGTAGCGCTCGATGAGCGCGAGTCCCGCGGCCGGCGCGCCGAGCGGACGGCTGACGTAGACGCGATCTCCCGGCCGCGCGCCGCTGCGCAGAAGCGGCCGCGCCGCACGGCCGATGGCGGTCACCGAGATCACCAGCTTGTCCGCCCGCGACAGATCGCCGCCCACGATCCCGATCCGATGATGCGTCGACGCCTCGGCCATCGCGTCGACGAGCTGCACGGCGTCGACGTGCGGCGGAATGGCGAGCGCCACGACGGCGTGCGAAGGCGTGGCCCCCATCGCAGCGAGATCGGACAGGTTCACTGCGAGACTCTTGCGGGCGATGAAGCGCAGCGGGATCGATGTCGTGAAGTCGACGTCCTCGACCAGCATGTCGGTGGTGATCACTTCCTCGCCGACGATCGCCGCGTCGTCGCCCACCTTCGGGAAGTGACGCCGCAGCCGCTCGATCAGCTCGGCCTCGGTTGTCATCGCGTGACCACCGGAACGATCGCCTGCAGCGGCCGCCCGAACGTCTCGTCGCCGTACGTGATGGCCTCGAGGAAGAGGCCTGACGGCGGTGCGGTCGGCTGCCACGGCTCGCTCCGCGCCGTCAGGTTCGGCGACTCCTTGCCGCGGCCGACCTCGGCGAGATACGAGACGATTTTCCGCACCATCTTCCAGAGAAAGTGCGATGCCTCGATGCGGAAGAGGATCAGGTCTCCCACGCGCGCGAGCTCGCAGCGCTCGACGACCACGATGCGCGAGTCCTCCTCCTTCAGCCGCTTGTCGGAGAACGCGCTGAAGTCATGACGCCCGGCGATCGTCGCCGCCGCTTTGCTCATCGCTTCGACGTCGAGCGAATCCTTGATCCACCAGATGAACGGCTTGCCGAACGCCGAGCGCCGCGTGGAGATCTGGTAGAGGTAAATGCGCGAGACGGCGTCGTGACGCGCGTGAAAGCGGTCGCCGGCGCGCTCGGCGCGGATGATGTGGATGTCGTGGGGCAGCAGGTCGTTGATCTTGCGGATGTCGACCGCCTTGTGCGCGCGGAGATGCGCGACCTGACCGGCGGCATGAACGCCTGCGTCGGTGCGGCCGGCGCCGCCGATGTCGACATCGCCGAGGACGTCGCGCGCGGCGCGCTGCAGGTGGCCCTGGATCGTTTTCTGCGTGTTACCCTGCGCCTGCCAACCGGAGTAGCGAGTCCCCTCGTATTCGATGGTCAGTTTGTAAGTCGGCATGCGCCCCGCGTCTTACCAGGTACTCGGTGAATTGCTGGTCGTCGTCTGGGACGACGGCCACGAATCATACTATCCGCTCGAACAGCTCCGCCGCGCCTGCCCCTGCGCCGCCTGCAGCGGCGAGCCCGACCTCTTCGGCCGCATGTACGGCGGCGCCCCCGAGCACTACCGCCCCGACTCGTTCCGTCTACAGTCTGTAGAACCGATCGGCAACTACGCCCTGCAGCTCAACTGGGCCGACGGCCACACGTACGGGATCTGGACGTACGACCGGTTGAGGGCCATTTGTCCCGATTGCCAAAACAAGTAACACCGAGGTAGCCTCGGTGCGTGGCATCTCGATGGAACGACGGCAAAAACGAGAGCAACTGGCAGAAGCACGGCGTCTCGTTCGAAGAAGCCGACACCGTTTTCGATGATTCCCTCATCATCGTCATCGACGATCCCGAACATTCACACGAAGAGGACCGTTACGTCGCGATAGGCGCGACGTGTGAACATCGTCTTGTGGTCGTCTCGTACACGATCCGCAACGACGAGCCATGGCTGATCAGCGCGCGAATGGCAGAAGCGCGTGAACGTAAAAAATATATGGGCGCAGATTCAATCAACGACGGCGGCGATATCCGACCCTTCTACGACTTCAGCGGCGGTGTTCGCGGCAAGCATTTCCGCGGCCGCTCCCGGACGATGGTGAGCTACGGCATCGACGCCGAGATCGCCGCGTATTTCCCGACGAGCGAGGACGTCAACAAAGCGCTTCGCACGCTCATCGAGGAAGGTCGCGTACCGGTTCGCGTGGCGAACGAATAGCTCACGCCGCGAATCACTCCGCGACGATGACCGTCCCGTCCTGACCCTCCAGCGCGTCGCGCAGGTGCTCGACGTCGGTGATCAGCACCTGCTTGCCGCTGCGGCGGACGAACTGCACGGAGGCCTCGATCTTCGGCCCCATCGATCCGGCCGGGAACTGGCCGTCGGCGAGATGCTTCTCCGCCTCCGCCACGGTCATCCGATCGAGGAACTTCTGCGACGGTTTGCCGTAATCGATCGCCACTTTCGGCACGCCGGTCAGCACGATGTAGACGTCGGCGTCGAGCTCCGCGGCCAGCAGCGACGACGCGAAATCCTTGTCGATCACCGCCTCGATGCCGCGCCACTGGCCGTCGCGCCCGCGCACGACCGGGATGCCGCCGCCGCCCGCGGCGATGATGACCTTCGCCACGTCGAGCATCTTCTCGACCGTGCGGATATTGAGGATGTGCAGCGGTTTCGGCGACGGCACGACGTGCCGCCAGCCGCGCCCCGCGTCCTCGCGCATCGTCCATCCGAGGTCGCGCTCCAGCGCCTCGGCGCGATAGCGGGTGAAGAACGGGCCGATCGGCTTCGTCGGCCGCTTGAATGCGAGATCGTTGGCGTCGACCTCGACCTCGGTCAGCACCGTCACCACGTCGCCCGCCAGTCCGATCGACTCGAGACGATTGCGGATCGCCTGCTGCAGCATGAAGCCCATCGACCCTTCGGTCTGCGAGACCGCGACGTCGAGCGATTGCGGCGGGATTTTCGTCGACGCCTCCTCCGCCTGGATGAGGATGTTGCCGACCTGCGGCCCGTTCCCGTGTACGACGATGAGGTGGTAACCGTGCCGGACGATCTCGGCGAGCCAGCGCGCCGCCTGCTTGGCCCGCGCGATCTGCTCTTCCTGCGTCCCGCGATCCTCGGGACGGAGCATGGCGTTGCCGCCGAATGCGACGATGGCGAGCTTTCGTTTCGGCCGCTCGCTCACACGTCCTCGCGCTCGAGCGGCATGGTCATGCACCGCGGACCGCCGCGCGCGCGTGAAAGCTCATTGCCCTGGATCTGCAGTGCGTACTTCTTGTCGGTCCACGTCTCGAGCTCCGTGCGCCCGAGGAGGAGATCGTCCTCGTAGACGATGTTGTAGCCGTGCGCGTTGAGCTCCTCCGCCGTCCGGACGTTGCGCTCGTACAGGAGCACGACACCGGGCGCCAGCGTGAACGCGTTCGCGCCGTCGGTCCACTGCTCGCGCTGCTGATCGAGCACCGCCTTGCCGCCGCAGTAGATCGGCTCGAGGTCCATGCCTTCTTTCTTCAGCGCGCCGAGGAGCGACTTCTGCGGCGAGAAGCTGATGCTCCGCTTCGTCAGATCGATGCGCGACACCTTCGCCGCCTGGCTTCCGCGCGGAAGGATCACCGGCGGATAAACGAGGCATTCGTGCCGGTTGGTGAGGGTGAAGACCGTGTCGAGGTGCATGAACGAACGGCTCTTCGGCAGCTCGACGACGATGATCGTCCGCACCGCGGAATTCGATTTCTTCAGCGCGCGGGCGATCTGCTGCACGCTCGCCTTGTTCGTCCGCTCCGAGACGCCGATCAGCAGCAGGTCGCGTCGCGGCACCAGCACGTCGCCCCCCTCGATCGTCGGCGCGCTCTTCGTCTTCACTTTCTCCGCACCCGACTCCATGAAGTCGACCCAGAAGAGGTCGCGTCCGCGGAACGACGTGTGGTGCTCGAAGACGTACTTCGACAGCAGCGACTCGCGGCGCCGCGCCTGCGTGGCCATCGCGCAGACGATCACGCCGTCGCCGATGACGATCTGCGGATCGCGCATGAAGAAGTAGTTCGGCACCGGGAAGAGCTCGAACTTCGGCAGCTCGCCCGACTCCTGCTCCTTGGCGATGCCGCCGATCAGCACTTCCGCCAGCGCGCCGGGCGGCTGCTCGAGCAGCCACGAGGTGAGGCGCCGGGTGAAGCCGTTGCGTTTGGCCAGATCGCGGACGATCTGCTCCTTGACCTCCTCGTCTTCCAGGGTCTCCTCGAGGAGGTCCTGGATGTCGTGGACGTCAGTGGCGACGTAGCGGAGGAGCTGCTGAAACCGTCGATGCTCTTCGCGTGCGACCTGGCCGTAGAGGATGTCGTCGAAGAGGAGCTGCGCCATCATGGGCGGCACCATCATGTCGATCTCGCGCCCCGGCAAATGGACCAGCACGCTCTTGAGCCTGCCGATCTCACTCGTGACGTGGAGTCTCATGCGCGCGGCATTCTATCCGAGCCGTACGACGGGCCGCCGACGGGCAACGTAGTAAACTGCATGACGTTCCCCATGACTCGCTGTGGCGCCGCCGTTCTCGCCGCGCTGCTGCTGCCGATCGTCGCCGCAGCCGCGCCGCGACTGACTTTCATCCGCAACGTGGCGCCGCTTCATGAGCTGGCCGGCGAGCGGGTGACGATTCTCTACGCCATCGGCGACAGCGCGAAGGTCGACACCTTCCTCGACGTCTTCACCGATCACGCGAACCGCTCGGAGACGCTGAAGGTCGAAAACGCCGTGCAGCACGGGCAGCATGTGGTCGGCGCGTCGACCGACGAATTCGTGCTCCGCCGCATCCGGCGCGAGCATCCGGCCGACGTCTACCTCGGCATCAACGCCTTCACCTGCACGATGACCGATCACCAGGGCGAAGGAAGTGAGCGCGACAGCGCCGGCGAGCGGGTGAAGCGGCATCACATCTGGACCGACGCCGTCTGCACCGCGCGCATCGACGTCCTCGACGCGAGCGCGAAGCGGACCCTCACGTTCTCCGTGCGGGGCGAGGGAACGTCGCCGCGCGTGGCGGAAATGACGGACGAGGAGCGCGGCGTGGCGCTCGAACAGGCGGCGCGCTACGCGGCGTTGAGCGCGGCCGAATCGGTCTCGCCGAGGCGCGTGCGCGAGACGATCGAGCTCGACGACACGGCGCCGGCGTTCGGCGAAGCGCTGGCCATGATCCAGTCCGAGCGGCTCGGCGACGCGCGCGCGATCCTCGAGACCGCGCTGCGCCAGCATCCCGCGTCGGCGGCGCTGCACTACGACATCGCGGCGGTGTGCGAGGCGGTCGGCGACCTGCAGGCCGCGCGCGATCACTTCCGCGAGGCGCTGCGACTCTCGCCGAATACGAAGCAGTACCGCTCCGAGCTCGATCTCTTCAGACGCAGAACCGAAAAAAACACGCCCGCCCGCCCGTAACGGCGAAGCAGATAGCAGATAGCAATCTGAATGATCCGTTTCCATTGCTATCCGCTATCCGCTATCTGCTACCTTGCCGACGGAATGTTCCGCCTCCTGTCCTGTTGGAACCAACTCATATGACTGCACTTGTTGACCATTCGACGGAGCTCGGGACGGAAGTCGCCCGCCGGCGGACGTTTGCGATCATTTCGCATCCCGACGCAGGAAAAACGACGCTCACCGAGAAGCTGCTGTTGTACGGCGGCGCGATCGAGGTCGCAGGAGCGGTCCGCTCGCGACGGGCACAGCGGCACACGACCTCCGACTGGATGGCCATCGAACAGAGCCGCGGCATCTCGATCACCTCGACCGTGCTGCAGTTCGAGTACGAGGGCTACTGCCTCAACCTGCTCGACACGCCGGGCCACGAGGACTTTTCCGAGGATACGTATCGGACGCTCGCGGCGACGGACAGCGCGGTCATGGTGCTCGACAGCGCCAAAGGCATCGAGCCGCAGACGCGGAAGCTCTTCGAAGTCTGCCGCATGCGCCAGATCCCGATCATCTGCTTCATCAACAAGCTCGATCATCCGGGCCGCGATCCGTTCGAGCTCGTGGCGGAGATCGAGAAAGAATTGAATGTCTCCGCGGTGCCGATGAACTGGCCGATCGGCAACGGTCCGAATTTTCAGGGCGTGTTCGATCTCCACACGCGCGAGGTGCTGCGCTTCGAGCGGACGTCTCACGGCGCGCACATGGCGCCGGTCACCGTGACCGGTCTCGCCGATCCGATGCTCGAAGAGATGCTGGGACCGTCGGCCACCGCCGACCTTCGCGAAGCGGCTGAGCTGCTCGAAGGCGCGGGCGCGAACTTCAATCACGACGAGTTCGCGCACGGCCGCCTGATCCCGGTCTTTTTCGGGAGCGCGATCAACAACTTCGGCGTCGAGCCGTTCCTCCGCGCGGTGCTCGATCTGGCGCCACCTCCCGTCGCGCGCGGCGGCATCGCGCCGACGAACCCGACCTTCACCGGCTTCGTGTTCAAGATCCAGGCGAACATGGACAAACGCCATCGCGATCGCCTGGCGTTCATGCGCGTGACCTCGGGCGTGTTCGAGAAGGACATGCTCGTCCACCACACGCGCCTCGGCCGCGAGGTGCGGATGACGCGTCCGCATCGCCTCTTCGCGCGCGAGCGCGAGACGATCGAGAAGGCCTATCCGGGCGACGTGATCGGTTTCGTCAATCCCGGTCTTTTCCGCATCGGCGACGCCGTGTCCTCGGGCGCGCCGGTGGAGTTCGACCGCATCCCGCGCTTCGCTCCCGAGCACTTCGGCATGCTGCGCGCGAAGCAGGTGACGCGGCAGAAGCAGTTCCAGAAGGGGCTGGAGCAGCTGGAGGAGGAGGGCGTGATGCAGGTGCTGACGCTGCATGAGGGGCTGAAGTCGGAGCCGATCCTCGCGGTGGTCGGCGAGCTGCAGTTCGACGTCCTCCGCTCGCGGCTGGAGACGGAGTACGACGTGGAGACCACGATCAACGTGCTGCCGTACAAGATCGCGCGCTGGATCGATCGCGACATCGACGCCGTGGCGAAGATGTCGCTGCCGTCGAAGTCGCGCCTGGCGGTCGACAACGAGGGACGCCCGGTCGTGCTGTTCTCGTCGACGTGGGAACTGGAGTACGCCGAGAAGGAAAACCCCGGCGTCCACTTCCTCTCAGCGTCGTAAGAGGACCAGCGAGAACCGCGGCGCATCCCAGCGGCGCTCGACTTTGTAGTCCGCGCGCAGCACGGCCGCGAACTGCAGGCCGTAGTCGATACCGAAGCCGCGCGAGCCGAACTCGCGCATGTCGCGCGTCACGAGCGCAACACGCACCGGATGCCGCGCGCGCAGCTCCGCGGCCGCGGCCGTATCGTCCTCCAGCTCCGCCGGCGTGAAGGTGTAGACCGTGAGGTTGGTCGGCACGCCGGCGAAGTAATTGACGGCCAGTCCTTCCGGGATCACGGCCAGCGATTGCGAGCGCGCCAGCTCCGGCAACGCCGCGTTGAGGATCTTCGCGCGATCGGGATTGATGTCGAAGAACGTGCCGCGCGGCGTCGCGACCGGATAGGCCTTCAGCTTCCAGACGAGGTGCTCATGTCGAAGCGCGACGATCGCGACGACGGCGATCGGCACGAGCCAGAACCGCGCGGTTCGTTGCGAATACGCGCCGCGCAGCGGCAGCCAATCGAACACGACGTAGCCGATCAGCAGGTAAAGCGGAACGATGAAAACGAAGCCGTACCACTCCGGAGTGAGGTGCAGGAAGACGCGCGATGTCGAGGCGAGTGAAAACGTGAGCAGCACGATCAGCGGCTCGTCGCGTTGCTTCAGCCCCAGCGGGATCAACGCAAGCTGCAGCAACGTCCAGGAGCGAAAAAAATCGGTCAGCGAAAACGCGAGCAGCGCGATCGCGATCAGCAGCAGCCACTTCCGTTGCGTCCGTTCGAAGAGCGCGAGCGCGGCGCCGAACGCGCCGGCGAGCAGCGTCGCGATCACGATCGGACCGATTTCCGCACGCCAGTTCGCGATGCCGCTCACCTGCCGGTAGAAAAACTGCGCGTGCGCCCCGGTCAGCAGCGCGGGAGGAAACATGTTGCTCCGGAGCGCGCGTCCGAACGCCGCATACAACGCCGCGGCGGTGATGGCGAGCCCGCCGATGTACGCCGCGAGTGCGCGCCACGACAGCCTTCGCGCGATCCATGCGGCAACGAGAATCGCCGCGCCGATGACGATGAAGTCGATCTTCGTCCATGCCGCGGCGATCGCCAGCAGCACCGCAGGCACCGGCTTGCGCGCGAGCGCGAACGCGCAGGTGCCGAGGACGAAGAGCATCCCGATCGTTGCCGCGTGCGCGTAGGGGAAGATGTAGTTGCAGCCGAACGTGCTCGCACCGGCCATGCTGCAGCTGAGAAACAGCAATGCCGCGGCGAAGCCGGCCTCACGTCCGGCGATGACGTAGAGCAGCGTCGCGGTGAGCAGCGAGATCGCGATGCCGATCGCCGTATAGGCCGCGAGCGAGCTGCCGGTCACGAACGTGATCGCCGCCAGCAGATACGGCGTCAACGGCGGATAGAAATATTGGAGATCGCGATACAGCACGACGCCGTGGCGCAGCTGCTCGGGGATGTAGAGATCGCGGCCGGCGTCGATGATCGGGTCGAGCCAGCGCTGCCACGACTGTGCGAGTGCCAGCGCCGCGACCGCCGCGAGAATGGCGAGTCGGGCGGCATGCGCCCTCGCCTGTGGGATCAATCGCGCATCGTCTCCGGATCGATGCCCTGCTTCGCGCACCAGTCGCGGTACTCGAACGGGCTGATCTCGCTCGGCTTGATCTCGCTGCGGCCGCCCCAGAAGACGTTCGTGTAGAGCACCGGAATGCCGGCGCTCTGCAGATGATCGTCGATGGCGCGCTTGTGCGCGAGCACCATCTCTTTCTCCGTGCCGTGCGCGACGGCCATGATGTTCACGTTGCGGAACTCCGCGCCGCCCTCGCGCCAGTAGCAGTGCGTGAGGATGTGGAAGCGGCCGACCTCGCGGCCCGCCTCCATCTCGCGGCCCGGCGGCACGGCCCAGTGGAAGAGAGCGTTGAAGCGCGTGACGCGCTCGCCCCCTTCGAGCGGCTTCACATGCTCGAGGAACGTGGAGAAGCGTCCGATCACATTCCGCTTGTTGAGCGACTCGGCCACCTCATAGAACGTCTCCAGCGGAATGCCCGCCGCTTCGGCGCGCCGTTCCCAGAGATCGCGGCGCACTTCGTCCGGCGTCAGCTCGCGCTTCAACGCGGTTAGCACGCGCCACTCCAGATCGTTCAGCTCGGCCTTCGTCGTGTCCTTCACGTCCGCCGGCTCGTCGGACTTGCTGCCCGGCTCCATCCCCTTGCGGCGGACGTGGCCGACGCCGAGGGCGAAGATGCGGTGCGCCGGCATCACGCGGAAATGCTCGGCGCCGGTCATCCGCGCGAGAAGCTCGCAATGCTTCTGAATCGAGTAGCCCTGCGGCACCTTCACCGTCGTCCAGAGGCGGTACTTCGAGCCCGGCGTCGCCGGATCGGCGGAGCGGACGACCACATGCCCGGAAAACGGGTCCTGCTGGAACATGAAGTCGAACGCCTGGTTGATGTCGGCGTCGTCCGGATACTGCCACGCCACCAGCGCCCCTTCCGCCAGGTTCGTCGCCATCAGCGTCTGCCGCACGCGGCGGATCGTCCCCGCCCGGAGCATCGCCTGAATGCGCTCCGTCACCGTCTCCACGTCGAGCCCCGACTTCTCCGCGATCGTGCCGAACGGATCGCGCACGAAGCCCTGGATGCGGTCTTCGGAAATCGTCAGGATCTGCGCGTTGATGGGGTCGGTGTGCGTCGTGGGGAGGGAGGCGGTGGGCATTCGGGGATGATAGTGTAAACTCACGATTCACCTGGAGTGATTTGGGGCTGCTTGCAACCAGGTTAAAAAAAGCTAAAGAGCCGGAACGAAATCGAACGTCGATCCGAAGCCCCGCATGTGCGGGGCTTTTTCTTTCCGGCGGAAACGGAGATCCGATGCATTACACGAACGATCGCGCCGCCGCACTTCTCGACGCACTCCGCAAACGGATCCTCATCCTCGATGGAGCGATGGGGACGATGGTGCAGCGCTACGGCCTGGACGAGGCCGCCTATCGCGGGACGCGCTTCGCCGATCATCCGCGCGACCTCAAGGGCGCGAGCGACGTTCTGGCGCTGACGAATCCCGGCATCCTCGAAGAAATCCATCGCGCCTACCTCGACGCCGGCGCCGACATCATCGAAACCAACACGTTCAACGCCCAGGCGATCTCGTTCGCCGATTACGGACTCGAGCCGTACGTCTACGAGATCAACGTCGCCGCCGCGCAGCTCGCCCGCCGCGCGGCCGACGCGTACGAAACGCCCGGACATCCGCGCTTCGTCGCCGGCGCCCTCGGGCCGACGAACCGCACCGCGTCGCTTTCGCCCGACGTCAACAATCCCGCCTTCCGCGCCGTCAGCTTCGACGAGCTCGTCGACGCCTACTACGAGCAGACGCGCGGCCTCATCGACGGCGGCGTCGACATCCTCCTCCCCGAGACGACGTTCGACACGCTCAACATCAAGGCGGCGATCTTCGCCATCGAGAAGCTCTTCCACGAGCGCGGCATCCGCATCCCGCTGATGCTCTCCGTGACGATCACCGACGCCAGCGGCCGCACGCTGAGCGGACAGACGGTCGAAGCGTTCTGGAACTCGGTCTCGCACGCGAACGCGCTCTCCGTCGGCATCAACTGCGCGCTCGGCGCGAAGGAGATGCGCCCGCACATCGAAGAGCTGGCGCGCGTCGCGCCGATCTTCATCTCCTGCTATCCCAACGCCGGCCTCCCGAACGCCCTCGGCGCGTACGACCAGACGCCGGAGATCATGTCGGAGCTGTTGCACGACTTCGCCGCGAACAACTGGCTGAACATCGTCGGCGGCTGTTGCGGCACGACGCCCGATCACATCCGCGCCATTCGCCAGGCGGTGCAGGACCTTCCGACCCGCGTGCCGAAGCCGGTCGAGCCGCACCTGCGGTTGTCGGGACTGGAGGCGCTGACCATCACGCCGGAGTCGAACTTCATCATGGTCGGCGAGCGCACCAACGTCACCGGCTCGCCGAAGTTCGCGCAGCTGATCAAGGCGGGCGATCTCGAGCCGGCGCTGCAGGTGGCGAAGCAACAGATCGACGGCGGCGCGAACATCCTCGACGTCAACATGGACGAAGGTCTGCTCGACTCCGAGAACGTGATGAAGGAGTTCCTCAACCTCGTCGCGTCGGAGCCCGACATCTCCAAAGTCCCGATCATGATCGACTCGTCGAAGTGGACGGTGATCGAGTCGGGACTCAAGCGGACGCAGGGAAAGTCGGTCGTCAACTCGATCTCGCTGAAAGAAGGCGAAGAGGTCTTCAAACAGCACGCGCGGCTCGTGCGTCGCTACGGCGCGGCCGTGATCGTGATGGCGTTCGACGAGCAGGGGCAGGCCGACTCGATCGAGCGGAAGGTCGCGATCTGCTCGCGCGCGTACGACATCCTGGTGAACGAAGTCGGCTTCGATCCGACCGACATCATCTTCGACCCGAACGTGCTCACCGTCGCCACCGGCATCGAGGAGCACAACGCATACGGCGTCGCCTTCATCGAGGCGGTCCGCCGGCTGCGCGAGAAGTTCCCGTTGACCAGCGCCTCGGGCGGTATCAGCAACGTCTCGTTCTCGTTCCGCGGCAACAAGGCGGTGCGCGAGGCGATGCACGCGGCGTTTCTCTACCACGCCATCAAGGCCGGCCTGACGATGGGCATCGTCAACGCCGGACAGCTCGCGATTTACGAAGACATTCCGAAAGACCTGCTCGAGCTGGTCGAGGACGTGCTGCTCAATCGCCGTCCCGACGCGACCGAGCGCCTGCTGACGTTCGCCGACTCGGTCAAGCAGACCGCCGCCTCGGTGAAGGAAGAGGCGGCGTGGCGTCACGGCACCGTCGAGGAGCGCCTCTCGCACTCGCTGGTGAAAGGAATCATCGATCACCTCGAGCCCGACCTGGAGGAAGCGCGGACCAAGTATCCGAGCGCGCTGACGATCATCGAAGGGCCGCTGATGGACGGCATGAACGTCGTCGGCAATCTCTTCGGCGCGGGAAAGATGTTTCTGCCGCAGGTCGTGAAATCGGCGCGCGTGATGAAGAAGGCGGTCGCGTACCTGCTGCCGTTCATGGAAGCGGAGAAGGCGAAGGCGGGCGACCTGTCGTCGCGCGGCAAGGTGCTGCTGGCGACGGTGAAGGGCGACGTCCACGACATCGGCAAGAACATCGTCGGCGTGGTCCTCGGCTGCAACAACTACGACGTCGTCGACCTCGGCGTGATGGTCTCGTCCGAGAAGATCCTCGACACCGCCATCGCCGAAAAGGCCGACATCATCGGCCTCTCCGGCCTCATCACGCCGTCGCTCGATGAGATGGTACACGTGGCGCGGGAGATGGAGCGCCGCAACTTTTCGACGCCGCTGCTCATCGGCGGCGCGACGACGTCGAAGCTGCATACCGCCGTCCGCATCGCGCCGCGTTACTCGCAGGTGACCGTACACGTGCTCGACGCCTCGCGCGCCGTCGGCGTGGTCTCATCGCTCCTCGGCGACAAGCGCGACGCGCTGGTGCGCGACACGCGCGCGGAGTTCGACCGGTTGCGCGAAGAACAGGCCGCGCGCGCGGGCGACCGGACGATCCTGCCGATCGCCGAGGCGCGGCGCCGCCGTCCGGTGCTCGACTTCAGCGACGTCGAGACGCCGCCGTTCCTCGGCGTCCGCGTGCTCGACGACGTCCCGCTCGAGCGCATCGAGCCGTTCATCGACTGGAATCCGTTCTTTCAGGCCTGGGAGCTGCGCGGGCGTTTTCCGCAGATCCTCGACGAGCCGCGCGCGAAGGAGCTCTACGACGACGCGCGCAAGCTGCTGGCCGAGATCATCGACAAGCGCCTGCTGCATGCACGCGCCGTGTACGGCTTCTGGCCGGCGAACAGCATGGGCGACGACATCGAGCTGTATGACGGCGATTCAACGATCAGCGTGATTCACACGCTGCGGCAACAGCAGGAAACGAATACGAAGCTCAACCTGGCGCTGGCCGATTTCGTCGCGCCGAAGGAGAGCGGCGTCCGCGACTACATCGGCGGGTTCGCCGTCACCGCCGGCATCGGCGTCGACGAGCTCGTGGCGCGGTTCCAGCGCGATCACGACGACTACAACTCGATCATGACCAAGGCGCTCGCCGACCGCCTGGCGGAAGCGCTCGCCGAGATGCTGCATCGCGAAGTGCGCCTCGGCTGGTACGCGAAGAACGAAAGCCTCAGCCACGACGAGCTGATCGCCGAGAAGTACCGCGGCATCCGTCCGGCGCCCGGTTATCCGGCCTGCCCCGATCACAGCGAGAAACGGACGCTGTTCGATCTCCTCGGCGCCGAGCGCGCGGGCATCGAGCTGACCGAGTCGTTCGCCATGATGCCGGCGGCCGCCGTCAGCGGGTTCTACTTCTCGCATCCCGACGCGCGCTATTTCGCGGTCGGGAAAATCGGCAAGGACCAGGCGCTCGATTACCAGGCGCGCAAGAACGCGCCGCTGCCGGTGGTGGAGAGATGGCTCGCACCCGCGCTGGGGTACGAGCCGGAGACGTAGGACAAGCTCTCCAGCTTGTCCGCCTCCAGCTTGCCCCTGAGTGGACAAGCTGAGAGCTTGTCCTACGTGCGCTCAGTGCGGCTTCGAATCTTCGACCGGGTGCTCGTGCACCTGCTGCACGACGATCGACTGGAACTGGCCGACCGGCGAATCGAAGTGCGCCACCGCGCGAAGAGTGACCGGTCCGTTCGCGCCGTAAACCGTCGGGTCACCGATGTAGGCGGGGGCCCAGAACTCGACGACCTCGAAGTGATCGGGCGCGATCTTCTGCTTGAACGGCCGGCTCTGCGGGATCAGGGTGTAGGCGCCTGCGCCGAGCGACTGCACGTCGATCCGCGTCAGCGTGATCGGCTCGCCCGACTTGTTCGCCACGCGCACCTGATAGCGCACCGGCACGTTCCCGGTGATGTCGCGCGCGACCTCCGCCACGACATTGGTCTGCGTGAAGGTGACCTCGGGCTCGATGAGATTCACCCTGGCGTGTCCGAGGCCGCTCTCCGATGTTGAAGAGGCGCAGCCCGCGAGCGCGGCGGCAAGAACGAGTGCAACGATCGTGTGCTTGTACATATGACGCCCTCAACAGAAAAGTTCAGGGCAGGCGTTCCCGCCTGCCCCGGTTGGATTGCTACAAAACAGTGAGCCTTACTTCACGTACTTGAGCATTTCCTTCGCGGTCGAGACGTCTTTGCCGTTCGGGTCGAGCTCGATGTACTTCTCGAGATTGGCTTTGGCGTCGGCGTTCTTCCCGCCGCGCACGTAGACCATCCCGAGCTCGTAGTACGACTGGGCGAAGGTCGGATCGGCGGCGATCGACTGTTTGAGCAGCGCTTCCGCCTCGGCGTCCTTGCCGGCGTTGATCAGCTTGGCGGCGTCATTGAAGAGGCCGGCGGCGTTCGCCGGGAGCTTCTTCTTGGCCTCGGCCGCGCCGGCCTTGTCGCCAGTCGCCGTGTAAGCCTCGAAGAGCACCTGGTACATGTCCATCTCGTCGTCGGCGAGCGCGAGCGCTTTCTTCGCCTCTTCGATGGCGGTCTTGTAGTCCTTGGCGCGGAGATGCAGCTTGGCGAGCGCTTCCCAGCCGGCGATCAGATCAGGCTTGGCGGTGACCGCCTCGGTGATCTTCTTGATCGCGCCGGCGTCATCGCCCGCGTTGGCGAGCTGAGCGCCTTCGTTGAACGCCTGCACCGAAGGGTCGACCTTCGCGGCCGTCGCGCCGGCCGCGGGCGCGTTCGGATTGGCAGCGACGCCGGTCCCGAGCTGGACGTCTTTCGGGTTCGGCTCGCCGGCGATCTTCAGCTTCATCTCTTCGATGTAGGGCTGATAGCCGGGGGCGCTCCAGGTGAACCGGTACTTGATCGTTCCGTCGAGCAGGAAGATGGCGTACGTGCCGTCTTTCTTCGCCTTGAAGTCCTGCTTGAACGTCTTGCCGGACAGGGCCTCGACATGGATCACCGCATCTGCGATCGGTGCCTTGGTCGTGATGTCAGTGATTTTGCCGGTGATACGCGACTGAGCCTGGCCGAAGGCGTTGCCGGCGATGGCCATCAGTGCGAGTAAACCGAGCGCGAGTGTTCTCCGCATCGTTAAATCTCCTGTGTTTGATATCCGTCGTTCTGTAACGAATCGTCAAAGATAGCCATTCCGAAATCAGATAGCAGATAGCGGATAGCAGATAGCAGATAGCATCTTCAAGCTTGCTATCCGCTATCCGCTATCTGCTATCTGCTATCTCACACATCCATGTGATGCTCACTCGAAACTCAGATACGTCTGATCCTTCAGCCCCTTCTCGTAATCCTGAAGCAGGCGCATCCCTTCGGTCGGCTTCAGCACGTCGGCCTTGATCGCGGCGTCGATCTGCGACTTCATCCGCTTCTCCATGTCGCGCCAGTCGTACTGCGTCATGGCCAGCACTTCGCCGATCGAGTTTCCGGGGATCTCTTCCTCGATGTAGAAGCCGCTGTCTTCGTCCGGATCGAGGAACACGTGTACCTCGTTGACGCGGCCGAAGAGGTTGTGGATGTCGCCCATGATGTCCTGGTAGGCGCCGGTGAGAAAGATGCCGAGGTAGTACGGCTCGTTGCGGATCTCGTGCAGCGGCAGCGTGTCGCGCGTGTCCTTGAGATCGATGTACTTCTGCACCTTGCCGTCGGAGTCGCAGGTGATGTCGACGAGGGTCGACTCGAGCTGCGGACGCTCGTTGAGGCGATGGATCGGCATGATCGGAAAGAGCTGTCCGAGGGCCCAGTGATCGAGCAGTGACTGGAAGACGGAGAAGTTGCAGATGTGCTGATCGGCCAGCTCGTTGTTCAGCGAGCGCAGGTCCTCCGGCACTTCCTCCGGATCCATCGTCGACGCGATCTGCTCGATCTTCTCCGCGGTCTGCCAGTAGAGCGACTCGAGGCGCGCCTTGACGTCGAGCGGCAGCACACCGACCTCGAACATCGTCTGCGACTGCTCCTTGATCTGCATCAGGTCATGCCACGCCTCGGTCAGGTTCTCGGTCGACAGGCGCTGGTCGATGTCGAGCAACTCGCGGACGAGCTTGTGATCGGCGGCGCGGATCAACAGCGGCTCCAGCGGCGTCTTCTCGATCGCGCCGAACGCCTGCACCACCAGCACAGAGTGATGCGCCACGATGGCCCGGCCCGACTCCGACACGATGTTCGGGTGCGGGACCTTCTCGTCCTCGCAGATGTCCATGATGTTGTAGACGACGTCGCTGGCGTACTCCTCGACCGTGTAGTTCATCGAGGAGTGGAACGTCGAGCGCGAGCCGTCATAGTCGATGGCCAGGCCGCCGCCGACGTCGAGGTACTCCAGCTCGTGCCCCATCTTGTAGAGCTTCGCGTAGTACATCGCCGCCTCGCGGACGGCGCGCTTGATGGTCAGGATGTCGGGGATCTGCGAGCCGATGTGAAAATGGAGAAGCTTGAACGAATTCTCCATCTTCGCCTCGCGCAGGATCTCGATGGCCTCGAGGATCTCCGCGGTGGAGAGGCCGAACTTCGCATGCTCGCCGCCGGAGGTGGCCCACTTGCCCGCGCCCTTCGACAACAGCCGCACGCGCATGCCGATCCACGGCTCGACGTTCATCTCCGTCGCCACCTTGATGATGGCCCGGATCTCCGACAGCTTCTCGGCGATGACGATGACCTTCTTGCCCAGCTTCCGCCCGAGCATGGCCATGCGGATGAACGTCGTGTCTTTGTAGCCGTTGCAGACGATCAGCGTTTCGGGATCGGTGTGAATGGCCAGGCCGGCGAACATCTCCGGCTTGGAACCGACCTCGATCCCGTAGCTGAACGGCTTGCCCGCGTCGAGGATCTCCTCCACCACTTCGCGCAGCTGATTGACCTTGATCGGAAAGACGCCGCGATACACGCCGGTGTATTTGTTCTCGGCGATGGCGGTGTTGAAGGCGTTGTTCAGCGTTTCGACGCGATGCCGCAGCAGGTCCTGAAAACGGATCAGCAAAGGCGCCTTCAGATCGAGGGCGTTCGCCTCGCGCAGGACGTCGATGATCGGAATCGAGACCCCGGCCTGTTTGAGCGGAGCGACGGTCAGGTCGCCGTTGGCGTTGATGTCGAAATAGCCGCCGCCCCAGCGGTCGACCATGTAGAGCTCGGACGCGTCATCGACGCTCCAGAGCGGTTGTTCTTCGAACTGTTCGGGGTGAGCTTCCATTGTGGCGAAGGATAAAGCAATTCGCTCTCCTCTATTCGAAGCCGCGCGGCAACTTCCTGTGATCGTTCGTCGCCGCCTGATAATTCACCGCCGCGTTGAGCAGCGCGATCTCGTTCGCCGGCGCCGCGATGAGCTGCATGGCGGTCGGCAATCCGTTCTCGCCGAGGCCATTCGGCAGCGAGATCGCCGGCGCGCCGACGAGATTCATCCCGCCGATCATCGACGGTCCGCCGCTCACACCTTTGTACGCTTCGTCGAAGTTTCTGCCGATCGGATAGGCGACGGTGGCGCGCGTCGGCGCCGCAATGAGGTCGACCTTGTCGAAGATCGCCAGCAGCTCCTTCCGGATCATCGCGCGGATGCGCTGCGCGCGGAGGTAATCGACGGCGAGCGTCGCCGCCGCCTCGAAGCCTCCGATCCGGTCGTTCGCCTCGCGCAGCTGTTTCGTCTTTCCGCTGCGGATCAGGTCCTCGAACGCGCTCGCCGCTTCGGCGTCCACGATCACGCCGACCGTCGCGCCGACCGGCAGCTCGGTCCACGCCACCTCTTCCACGATCGTGTGTCCCAGCCTGCGCAGCACATCGATCGATTTGAAAAAGTTCTCCCGTACTTCCTTCTGCACTTTCTCGTGCGAGCCTTTGATGATGCCGATGCGCATCTTCCGCGGATGGTCGAGCATCATGCTGTTGGCGATGAACGTGGCGCGGCCGGAGACGTAGACGCCGATGGTCGTGGCGTCGTCCGGGTCCTCGCCGGAGATGGCGTGCAGGACGCTGTTGCAGTCGGCGGCGTCGCGGCACATCGGACCGATCTTGTCGAGCGTCCAGGCGCAGGCCATCGCGCCGTGGCGGCTGACGGCGCCGTAGGTCGGCCGCAGGCCGGTGACGCCGGAGAACGCGCTCGGCGTGAGGATCGACCCGGAGGTCTCGCTGCCGATGGCGAACGGCACGAGCGCCGCGCCGACCGCCGCCCCCGGCCCGCTCGATGAGCCGCCCGACCAGAAGTCGGTGTTCCACGGCGTCTTCCCCGGGCCGGTGAACGACGCGTCGGCGTTGTTGTAGCCGAAGCCGCCCGCCAGCTCGACCATCGCCAATTTCGCGCAGAGCACCGCGCCGGCATCGGTCAACTTGTTGACCACCGTGGCGTCATGATCGAACACCTGATTGCGATACGGCTCGGCGCCCCAGGTGGTGGGGATGCCTTTCGTCGCCAGCAGGTCTTTCACGCCGTACGGGATGCCGAGGAGCGGACGGTTCTGGGTCTTCCCCGCGGCGATGTCGGCGTCAGCGCGCGTCGCCTCCGTCTCCGCCCGCTCGCGCGTGACCGTCACGACGGCGTTGAGCTTCGGGCCGATCTTCTCCAGACGGTCGAGGTAGACGCGGGTCAGCTCGAGGGAGCTGATCTGCTTCGTCCGCAGCATGGTCCCGAGATCGTCGATCGTGGCGTATGGGTTCATCGCTTCGCCAATGCGCTGAAGGTGAAATCGGGCTCGTCGCCGTTCTGCAACTTCATGTCGCGGAACTTCTGCAGGAACGGCGCGGACTCGGCGAAATCCTTGCGGATTCGCTCGACCTCATCGCCGCTGAGGAACTGACCGAATTCCGCGCGCACGAGCTCCGCCTGCGCGGGCGGTGCTGTTTCGGCGTGAACGTCCGTGGCAATGAGAGCGGCGGCCGCGCTCAGGGCTTTCGCGAAACTGCGCCGGCTGGTTTTCATCACTGAATCGTCTTCCTCACCACTTTTCCCGGCGGCGTGTCGTGCGTGAACATCTCCAGCGCCGCCATGACCACCTTCTTCTGAAACTCGCGGTCGCCCGCGCGGCCGATGATGCGGCCGATGGCGCTGCCGTCGAATGTCATCGCCCGCGGCGGACGGACCGACTCCGTCGCCGCCGGCGAGGCAGTGATGACCAGCGTCGGGATGCCGCGCGATTCGATCTCCCGCGCCAGGTTCGTGATCGTGCGATGACACGTCTCCGGACATCCCGCCGTCAGCAGCACGAGCTTCGTCCGCGAGCGTTCGATCTTGTCGGCGATGTCGGGGAACGTCTGCTCGTACAACTCCTTCAGCTTCGTGGTGAAGCCGTAGCTGTAGTGCTTGTCGTTGACCGCGCCGATGAAGCCTTCGCGCACCAGCTCCTGCAGCGTGGCCAGCGGAAAGACGATGTTCGGATCGCTGTCGGCCTCGGAATGATCGTAGTGATGATGCGTGAGGCGGAACCGGCCGACGTCCATGTCGCCCGGAATGATCCGGTACGTCGTATCGCCCGGATCCTCCTCGGGGAACGGCTCCTGATCGGGAAGGTGCACGCCGGTGGCGGAGGCGATCGTCACGACGGCGGAGGCGAGATCTTTATCGTACGGGGTGAACGGCACGCACTTGCGGGCAATGCTCAACAACTTGACCTCCTACTGCGAGGTGGCGGGCCCGTGGACGACCCGCCGCGGGTGAACCTAATCGAGCTCGCGCAAGACGTCGAGAATCTGAGAGTTCTCGGGCGCCTCGGAGATGTCGTGTACATCGACGTAGCGGACGATGCCCTGCTTGTCGACCACGACGATCGCGCGCTCGCAGATTCCCTTGTCCTCTTTCCAGACGCCGTATTTTTTCGAGACTTCGCCTTTGGGATGGAAATCGGCGAGAAGCGGGTACTTCTCGATTCCGCCGAGAGATTTTGCAAACGCTACGTGACTGGGAACGCTGTCTACCGAAATGCCCACGACCTGGGCGTCATACCGTTCAAAGTCGGCCATCTCGGCCTCATATCCCGGCATCTGTACGGTTCAAACAGGTGTCCAGTCGAGCGGGTAAAACACCAGTACTACGTTCTTCTTGCCGCGTTGATCGCTGAGCTTGAACTTCTCACCGCCGCGATGGCCTGTGAGCTCGAAGTCTGGGGCGGTATCGCCGACTTTGAGCGTCTGGGTCCGATCCGCGGTGGATGTTCTTCCAACCGAAACTGCCATGGAAGATCCTCCCTTCGCGTGATGTGGCAACGACGCTCCGGCGGAGTCCACGTCCTTCCGGAGCGGCGCCATTCTATGCCCCTGATTTAGTGGTGCGTGGAAGTCTTTGTGGTCGTCGTCGTCGTGGTCGTGCCGTTCGACGAAGTGCTCGTCGTCTGCGTCGTTCCGGACGTGTCGGACGAGTTGGTCGCCGTCGCCTCGTGCACGGCGTCCCTGACCTTCCCCATCGCTTCCTTCGCGTCGTCCTTCGCCTTCTCGCCGGCGGCCTTGGCCTGCGGAGTCGGCGCGACGACCTTGTACGTGTCCTGACCTGTCTTCTCCACTTTGCACGCAGCGAGCGCGAGCAGAACGATCGCGATTGTGAGCTTCTTCATGACGGTGAACCTCCGGACTGAACCGGAAGCAAAACGCTCGCCGCTCCGTTTACCCATGACCATGCACCGCGAAGACAGATTGATTCAGGGGATGGCCGGCGGCGGAGATTTCCGCATCCTGGCGGCGCAGACGACGAAGACGGTCGAGACCGCACGCGAGCTGCTCGACCTCTCCCCCGTGGCCGCCGACGCCCTCGGCCGCGCGCTCACCGGCTCGCTCCTCCTGGCCCGACTTCTCGACAAGGACGTGCGCAATCAGTACGTCACGCTCCGCTTCCAGGGCAACGGCCCGCTCGGCATCGTCATCGCCGAGGGGAACATCGCCGGTCACGCGCGAGGGTTCGTCGGCAATCCGATTCCGCAGGATCCGACGCTCGACGTCCCGCACGCCATCGGACCGGGAGTGCTCACCGTCATCCGCGGCACCCCGCCGGAAGGGAAGCCGTACACGTCGTCGGTCACGCTGGAGGGCAGCGCCGTCGCGCAGGAGCTGACGCGCTATCTGGCTGTGTCGGAGCAGATCGCCTCCGCGGTTCTCCTCGGCGTGCTCAATCGCCGCGAAGGAGTCGCCGCCGCGGGCGGCATCATCATCCAGGCCTTTCCGCACACCAGCGAAGCGGCGATCGCGGAAGTCGAGTCACGCATCAAGGAGACGCCGCGGCTGTCGACGCTGATCGAGAAGATGCCGATCGAAGACGTCGTCGCCCAGGTGCTGCACGGACTCGACTACAAGCAGATCGATCCGAGCTTCAACGTCCCGCTCAGCTACACCTGCACCTGCACTCCGCAGCGCGCGCTCGCGCCGCTGGCGCTTTTCCCGCCCGAGGAGCTGCAGGAGATGATCCGTCAGGGCGGCTCCGACGTCGTCTGCCAGTTCTGCGGGCGCAAGTACAGCTTCACCTCGGAAGACCTTCTTGCGCTGACCGCGAAGCATGACGCATAGTCGCCGCACATCATGAAAACCATCATCACCGGCACCGGGATCGGCATCCCGAAGAACCTCGTCCGCAACGAAGTGCTCGCGAAGATCATGGACACCACGGACGAGTGGATCCGCACGCGCAGCGGCGTCGAGCAGCGCTACTACGCCGATCCGGGCGAAGGCTCGGTCGAGCTGGGGATGAAAGCGGCGGAAGGCGCGCTCGCGGCCGCGGGACGCACGACGGCGGACATCGACGCCGTGATCTTCGCCACCATGACGCCGAACTATTACTTCCCCGGCAACGGCCCGGTGCTGCAGGCGAAGATGGGCTTCGGCGAGATCCCGACGTTCGACATCCGGCAGCAGTGCTCCGGATTCGTCTACGGCCTCGACATGGCCGATTCGCTGATCCGCAGCGGCAAGTACGACCGCATCCTGCTCATCGGCGCCGACGTCCACACGCCGCTGATGCCGTGGCAGAAGGGGTGGGACGTCACCGTCGGCGACGCCGATCGCGAGATCACACCCGAGGAGTACGCGTTCAACACGCAGTACCGCGATCGGACCGTGTTGTTCGGCGACGGCGCGGGCGCGGTGATCATGGAGCGCTCCGAGAACGGCGACCGCGGCTTCGAAGGATTCAAGCTCTTCACGAACGGCTCGAACATCGGCGCGCTCTACATGAAGGGCGGTTCGTCGCAGCGCCCGTGGATCCGCAGCGAGCAGGTCGACTCAGGCGACCTCATTCCGGTCATGGAGGGACGACAGGTGTTCAAGGAAGCCGTCTCGCGCATGCCCGACGCGGTGCGCGCCGTCTGCCAGCAGGCCGGCATCGACGTGAACGCCATCGACATCCTGCTGATCCATCAGGCCAACCTGCGGATCATCGAAGGCGTCGCCAAACAGCTCGGCTTCCCGCCGGAAAAAGTGCCGCACAACATCGAGCGCTACGCCAACACCACCGCCGGCACGCTCCCCATCCTCTTCCACGAATGCCTCACCGACGGCCGCATCAAGCCGGGGATGCTGGTCTGCTTCACGGCACTCGGGTCGGGGTTGCATTGGGGGGCGGCGCTGTATCGGGTGTGAGAGCCCTCGAGCTGTTAAGCTTTTAAGCTCTTAAGCGGGTCTCCCTCAACAGCTCAAGAGCTCAACAGCTCAAGAGCTTTCATCCCTCAGGTACTTCTCCATCAACTTCGCGTTCTCATCCATCGCCCGGATCTCGATCCAGTACGCGCGGCCGAACAGCAGCAGGGTGGTGAACGCGAGCGCGTCGTGCAGCCAGCGCGGTGTCTGGCCGTGGGCGACGCCGCCGCCCATGATGAACGTCACCATGATCGCGGTGAGGGCCCACATCGCGGCGGGGAAGACGCGCGACTTGAACGCCTTCGTCTCCTGCACCACCGCGGCGTCGCCGTTCGACTTCTCCTTGATCTCTTTTCCGGTGCCGATGAAGAAGAACATGGTCATCGATTGGGAGAACAATCCGATGATCGTGGTGGAGAAGGCAATGAGGATGTGACGCGACGCGTGCACGGGGTCGGCGATGAATCCGAAGACCATCGTGGTGATCAGTCCGGCGATGGTCAGAAGTGTGGTCAGGAGCAGAAAAGCCGCCATGGGCGCCACATGCTAGACTCCGCCGCCGTGGCGAACAAGACGAGTTATCGCGACTCGGGCGTCGACATCGACGCGCAGGACGAAGCGCTCCGCGAGGTTCGCCGCATCGCCCGCGGCACCTTCACCCCGAACGTCATCTCCGACATCGGCCTGTTCGGCGGCCTCTTTCGCGCGAACTTCGAGGGAATCACGAATCCGATCCTCGTCTCGTCGACGGACGGCGTCGGCACGAAGCTGCGCGTCGCGCAGGCGATGAAGATTCACGACACGGTCGGCTACGACCTGGTGTCGCACTGCGTGAACGACATCCTGGTGCAGGGAGCGAAGCCGCTCTTCTTCCTCGACTACTTCGCCACCGGCAAGCTCCGTCCGGCGGTGATGACCGACGTGATCCGCGGCATGGCCCGCGCCTGCAGCGAGAACGGCTGCGCGCTGATCGGCGGGGAGACGGCGGAGATGCCGGGCTTCTACGGCGACGACGACTACGACATCGCCGGCTTCATCGTCGGCGTGGTCGACGAGTCGCAACTGCTCGACGGCAAGCAGGTCCGCGAGGGCGACGTGCTGATCGCGCTCCCCTCGGCCGGCCTGCACACGAACGGCTACTCGCTCGCCCGCCGCATCCTGATCGACAAGCTCGGTCACGACTTCCAGACCGTGCTGCCGGAGATCGGCAAGATCGGCGAAGCGCTGCTGGCGCCGCACATCTCGTACATGAAGCCGCTCATGCCGCTCGTGCAACAGCGCGCGCTGCACGCCATGGCGCACATCACCGGCGGCGGCCTGACCGACAACGTCCCACGCATCCTTCCCGACAACCTCGACGCGCACATCAAGCTCGGCTCCTGGCCTGTGCTGCCGATCTTCAAGCTGATGTTCGAGGCCGGCAACGTCGCGCGCGATGAGATGCTCCGCGTCTTCAACATGGGCGTCGGCATGGTGCTGGTGATCGGCAAGGAGCAGGTCGACGTGGTGACGAAGCACCTCGCGCAGGTCGGCGAGAAGTTCTTCTTCGTCGGCAACGTCGTGCGTGGCTCCGGCAAGGTGGTCTACGACGCTCCGCCCAGCGGATTCGCGTCGTGGATCGAGTAAGACATGTGCTCAGTGCTGAGTGCTTGGTGCTGAGCGAGACCGATGAACGAGAAGGCAGCACAAAGCACGCAGCACCCAGCACGGTTGGCCGTCCTGCTGTCCGGCCGCGGCTCGAACTTCAGCGCCATCCAGCAGGCGATCGCCGGCGGCACGCTGAACGCCGAGATCGTCTGCGTGATCTCGAATCGTCCCGGCGTTCCCGGCGTCGTGCGCGCGCGCGAGCTCGGCCTGACGGTGCACGAGATCGATCACAAGGCGCATCAGAGCCGCCTCGATCATGAATATGCCGTGCTGCAGGTGCTGAAGGACGCGCGGCCCGACTTCGTGATCCTCGCCGGCTACATGCGCCTGCTCTCATCGAGCTTCATCGAAGAGTGGCGCAACCGGATCATCAACATCCATCCGTCGCTCCTGCCGGCGTTCCCCGGCGTCGACGCGCAGAAGCAGGCCGTCGACTACGGCGTGACGATCTCCGGCTGCACCGTCCACTTCGTCGACGAGAACCTCGACGCCGGCCCGATCATCGTGCAGCGATCGGTCGAGGTGCGTGACGACGACACCGCGGAATCGCTGAGCGCGCGCATCCTCGAGCAGGAGCATGCGGCGTATGTCGAGGCGCTGGTGAAACTCTCGACGCAGAGTTTCCGGATCGAGGGGCGGCGCGTCCTATGGACATGATCATCGCGTCCGTTTCGCTCGTCGCCTGCATCTGGTCGTATGCCACAGACCTCCGCGGCCGGCATCACCAGGTGAATGACATCGTCGGTCGCGATCGCATCGCGATGGTGCAGCACTATGAGCCCGCGGGATATTGGGAAACTCAGCGGCAGCGCCTGGGAAAAGATCTGACGGCGACGAGCGACTACCGCACGCGCAACGATTACGCCGTCACGCTCATGCACCTTCGCCAGCCGAAGGAAGCGATCACCTTCCTGCAGGCGATCGAGACGGAGCATCCCGGAAAGTACGAAACGGCGGTGAATCTCGGCACCGCCTACGAGCTCGCGGGCGACGACGTGCGCGCACTGCAGTGGATCCGCGAAGGGATGCGCCGCAATCCCAAGGCGCATGTCGGAACGGAGTGGGTGCACGTGCGGATTCTCGAAGCGAAGATCGCCATCGCGCGCGATCCGCACTGGCTCGACACGCACACTGTCCTCGGCGTGGACTTCGGAGCCTCCGCCGCACCGCGCATGCTGCCGCGATTTCCGCCGAACAACATCGGCCAACCGATGGCCTTGAAAGGCTTCGCGGAGTCGATCGAATATCAGCTGAGTGAGCGGTTGGAGTTTGTCCGCGCGCCCGACCCGGTTGTCGCCGATCTCCTGTTCGATTGCGCGAACGGCTTCATGGTTCACGGTCCGATCGAGACCGCCGAAGCGTATTTCAACGAGTCGTTGAAGTACGGGACACTGCGCGCGCAGCTGGCTCGGCAGCGCATCCATTACATCCGCGGCATTCTGGCGAAGGCGAAGAAGTAGTCGTCAGGCCGGATCAGAACGGCCAGAACTTCCGCCACCACGGCTGCTTCTCCACCGCCGCTCCGGCGACCGCCGGAACGCGCGCGACGACCTGCCCGTTCTGCGTCACGGCCACGGCGCCGACCTGTTGTCCCGCGCGGACCGGTGCGGTGACGGCGCCGGCGCTGAAGGCGGTCTTCACGTTTTTCTCCTCGCCCCGCTTCACGAGCGCATACGCGTCCGCACCGGCGACGGCCGGAACGGTCTTCGTCTGACCATCCGTCACCGCGGCCTGGCCGAGGTTCTGGCCCTTCTTCAGCACCGGGATGCGCCGGTATTGCGCGAACGCTTCGCTCATCAGGCGCGACGCGATGCCGAATGAGCTGAGCGGACCGTGCGACCCGCGCGCGCCCATCACGACGCAGATCAGTTCCATGTCGCCGCGCTTCGCCGCCGCGGTCACGCAGTAGCCGGCGGGACCGGAGTAACCGGTCTTGATTCCCGTGGCGTCGGCAAAGTAGTCGACCTTGTGCGGATTGATGAGGTGGTTCGGATTGGTGAGCCCCGCGGTGAATGTGCCGTTCGCAAACGGCATCGTCGCCGTCTTCGCGTACTCGCGCATGAGCGGATACTTCATCAGCTCCATGCCGAGGGTGGCGAGATCGCGGGCCGAAGCCATGTCGATGTGCGCCGGATCCTTCGAGTTCGGCAGACCGTGCGGATCGACGAAATTCGAATGCGTCATGCCGAGGGCGCGCGCGCGGTCGTTCATCATGTCGGCGAACGCCTCGCCCGATCCGGCGATCTTCTCGGCCAGCATCTCCGCGGCGTCATTGGCCGACTGCACCATCGTCGCGGCGAGCAGCGTCTGCACCGGGAAGGACTGTCCTTCCTTGGCGTAGATCTGCGAGCCGCCCATCGTGCTGGCGCGCGCCGAGGTGATCACCTGGTCGGTCAGCTTCAGCCGGCCGCCGCTGATCTCCTCCATGGCGATGAGGCAGGTCATCATCTTGGCCATCGACGCCGTCGGCAGCGACACGTCGGCGTTCTCGGCGAGAAGGACGCGTTTGGTCGACGGTTCGAGGACGAAGGCGGCGGTGTAGCCCTTGCCGGTCGTATCGACCTGCGCCCCTTTGGCGCTGGTCGGCCCTTCTTCCTGGGCCAGGACAGGCATGGCGATCGCGATCGCGATCAGAAAAGACAGAAATCGCTTCATTGAATTACTCCCGAACGTTTTCGATATTTCAGGGCGTCATGATGATGCGCTGGCGCGTTTGACCCGCTTACGGCCGGAGCGCGAGGTGCGTGGGATTGAGC